>JGI994J12354_10005843_pt1 | contig 10451 bp, 8 predicted proteins | sample IntmicLarv3ML3BL_FD_12354 | JGI IMG/M metagenome (IMG submission 12354)
GCGCCTGCTGTAATAGCCATTGCCAACCCAGCCGGAAACGGGGGGGTAGCTAGAGCGCTTAGTACCGCAAGAGATGTCCGCGCAATTGCCTGTGCTACATCCATAGACTTTTGAAATATCGCCTGCTTGCGTTGCATTTGCAGCTTTTTTTCTTCAAGCTCTTCTGCTTTTTGGGCGTTCTCTTCTTCAATTACTCGCTTGCGCGCGGCGGCTTCTTCGTCCGATATAAGCCCTTGCTCGTTGGCTCGCTCTGTATCCTCAAGCTGCTTTTTGGTCGCTTTTTCATTTTCTTTTAGCTCGTCCTCAATATTCTGAATATTCCGGTCGAATAAAGCGTTAGCAAGCCCGGCAAGTGCATCGGCCACTTCCATGGCAAGCTCAATTCGCTCTTTCGTGTTTTTACGAAACGCTTCGGCTGTCGCATCTTCGGCATCAATGGCATTTTGAGCAACCTGATTATCGAGCTTCATTTGCAAAGTTGCGGCTTGTTGTTTGGCTGCCAACTGCTCTGCGCTTCCCTCAGGCAGGGCTTTGGCCAGTTGTTCTGCAATATCAAGTTGCGCCTGAATTTGCTTTATTCCCTCTTCTTGAATGATGCGTAGCTTCTCGGCTTCGTACTCTTTGCGCGAAATCTTTCCCGCTCTAAACTGTTTTTCAAGGCCGATAAGTGCAGTTTGATTGGTTTGCTCTAAAAGGTCAAGCTCGGCATCAGAGGCCTCGCGAATCTGATTAATACGGTTCATCTCATAGTTTACCACTGCTTCGTAATGAAGCTGGGCGTATTTTTCTTTAATTGCCTGAACATCTGCGCCAGTCTTAGCGGCTTCTTCAATTTCGGTTTCATATTGCAAGGAAAGAATACCGCGGCGAGCGTCAAACTCCTCTTTGCTTCCTTTCTCGGCAGCCGCGAGGCGGTTTTGGGCGTTGACGGATATCGCTTTCCTGTCGTAATCCTCTCTTAGCTTTATCAGGTCGGCTTTTAGTTCTTCTTCAATAGCCCTTGTCCGCTCGGCAACCATAACGCCGTCCGCTTCAACGTCTGCTATTCGCTTCTTGGCAGCTGCCTCACGTAGCTGTTTTTCTTTATCAAATCCATCTTGCAGCAACTTCAATCTGGAAATTTCAAGGTCGTACTCAATTTGAGCGAGTTTCTTTGCCTCGCGTTCGGCATCCTTTGCTGCTTTTTCAGCGTTCTTTTTCTTTTCATCTTCAACGCGCTTAGCCTCTGCTGCTGCTCTTTCTGCGGCTTTCGTTTTGGTGTCGTAGCCGTCGTTGTCGATTTCGAGCATATTGCCGTCGGCTAACTCAAAGACTAACAGTGGTGTTCCGCTTCCTGTAGCGTCTTTTTTCGCTTCGTTGGCAATCTGCCCGGCTTGGCCGGCGATGGTTGCCTGTCCGTTTTCCAATACTACGCCCATTGAGCGGAGAAGCGTTTCGAGGCGTCCTCTTTTTTTGAGTTTTTCAACTCGGTTTTGTTTGTTCATATTTACTTTAATTTGGTTAAAAAATCCCTCTATGGAGAATCCTTTGATGTTGCCCGAAAGTACTTGCCGCTGCCAATAGCCCGGGTCGGTTATTTTGTACGACGCGCACAGTGTGCCGGCCGTTTGTTCGCCAAGCCCTATGGCGAGCGATTTGTCGCATTGGGGTTGGCTAACCGTCCACAGCTCAACCAAGTAGTTGCCCGACAGGGGCTCTTCGTGTTGGTGGGTGGTGTTGTAGAGCGCCAATCCGCGCCGCATCATTTTTGCCGCTATTTGCTCAATTTGTTTCGCGCTGAAACGGATGTAGTAGGGGTTTCCCTCATCGTCTTCGCGGTAAATAAGCTGATCGGGTTTCAGCACAACGCCCGACAATATTTGCTTTTGCTTGTTCAGGCTTAGTTGCTGTTGCACAGCCTGGTTCATGGCCACGAATTGGCTCTCGTTGGCTGGTGATTCAACAAACGACATGGCATAAATGCCCGTGATGTTGTCGGTTTCGTCGATTTCGCAGTTGTAAACAGGTATTTTCATTGCTCTTTTTAGGTATAGATAATTGCTTTAAATAGCGATTGAAAGATTGTAGTATTTTGGAAAGTTTGTTGTCTATTTTTGAGGGCAGGTTTTAGTAGCCCGCTTTGTCGCGTACGGTAGTAATGTTTTTTTGCGTGTCGATGATGTCGACCACCGAAACTACCGGTGTGATGTTGATTTTCTCGACAGCGTCGAGCAGCCGCTGTTCGGTTGTTGCGCTGCGAATAAAGGTGGAGCCGGGGTGGGTGGCGTGAGCAATGGGAATGCCCTGCCGGTTTACCAAATCGCCGGCCGTAACGGTGCTTGTGCTGCTGTTTATAAAGTCGAGCAAGGCGCGGTTGTTGGCCGTACTGGTTTTGTTTACAACGTATTCGACCCCTTCTACCTCAATGTCAGAGCCTAAAATCGGCATGCCTCCGTTGGCGTGCGAGGGGCCGTTGAGTATTCCGCCGTCTTTCAGTTTTGCCATTTGCCGCCCAATAATGCCTATTTGCGCGGAGCCCATACCCCCTACTATTGCCGCCATAACCAAGTTGAGCGGCCATATAAGCCCGAGCATCTTTGTTACCGACTCGGCGGTGTTGGCCGTCGCTTTTACCATGCTTTGCCCCAGCTCTATCTTTTTCTGCTTTTTCTCTTTCTCGGCAATCTTTTTCTTTTGTTCCTCTTTTTGCATTTGCAGGCGTAGCTCTTCGTCCTCAAGGGTTTGTTTCGCCTTTTTCTCGGCGGCAATATTGGCCATGAGTTGCTTGGCACGTGCCTCCTCCTCCTTGCGCTGCGCTTTGGTCATGTAAATGCCTTGTTGCGAAAGGCTTTTTTGCGAGCTTTCCAACTCTTTGTTCAGGCTCAGAATGTTTTGTGCCGACTTCTCTTTTTTCGCTTTCAGCTCGTCCATTTGTGCCGAGGTCTCTTTCAAACCCTCTTTCAGTACGTTGACCTCGTATTTTATCGCGTCGGCATAGGTACCCATAATTGAGCTGATATTGTCCGATACGCTTTTGTAGGCATCAAGATTCTTATTTTTCTCTTTTTTGTCAGCTTCACTTGTTTTTTTCATCCATTCTTTTGTACGTTGCCAAAAGTTTTTGTTTGTTTTTTCGCCCGCTTTGTCCTGCTCGTCCAACGCTTTGGCAACCTGTTCGGAAATTACCGTAGTGGCCAAAAGTATTTTGTTAAGCTCTAACGCCTCGTCAATTATCTTATCGACAGACAGTTTCATAAGGTCAAGGTTTTTAGTTGTAGCGTGAAGCTTTTGCCCGAAAGTGGCATCGGCCTCGTTAAACGAGTTGTTCAGGTTTTCGGCGGTCTCTTTTCCCGACTTTTCGATGTCGTTAAGTGTCTCTTCTACCGAGCGTTTTAAGCCTTTCGCGTCAAAATCAATTTTCAGCGTGTAGTTGGTTGTGTTGTTTTGCATAGCCTTTTATCTTTTTAGAGTTAATAATATAGGTATAGATAAAAAAAGAAAAAAACGATTGGCAATTACGCTTAATATTCACTATATTTGTTTCATAAAAAATATTAATCCACTAAAACCCTTATAGTTATGAAAGCAGACCGATATGTAAAATTTTTATTGACGGTAATTGCCGTATGTTTTGTACTCCATATTTTGAAAGAGTACGATTTTATAACCTCCGCCCAAGCCGCCCCCACGGTTGCCGTCGGCATAAACCAGGCGGGCTATGTGGTTGATGTGCGTATTGTTGATGGGGTAGGGTATGATAAAAAGACTGAACATTGGCAAGTTTTTGACTGGAGTCATTGATAAATTTCTGTTTTAAACGGTAATTGCATTTTGCCTGCGAATTTATTGCTTACCTTTGTAAGTATTAAAATATTAATCCACTAAAACCCTTATAGTTATGAAAGCAGACAGATATGTAAAATTTTTATTGACGGTAATTGCCGTATGCCTTGTTATGATTGTTGGCAAAATGTACGACGTAGTAACCCCCGCCCAAGCCGCCCCCACGGTTGCCGCCGGCATAAACCAAGATGGCTATGTGGTTGATGTGCGCATTGTTGGTGGGGTGGGGTATAGCCAAAAATATGAGCAATGGAGAGTTTGTGATCGATGTAAATGACAAATCGCTGTTTTAAACGGTAATTGCATTTTGTTCTGCTTTTATTGGCTATATTTACACAGTTATTAATCAAAACCCTTATAGTTATGAAAGCAGACAAATATGTAAAATTTTTATTGACGGTAATTTCCGTATGCCTTGTTATGATTGTTGGCAAAATGTACGACGTAGTAGCTCCCGCCCAAGCCGCCCCCACGGTTGCCGCCGGCATAAACCAGGATGGCTATGTGGTTGATGTGCGCATTGTTGATGGGGTAGGATATAGTGCAAAAAATGATCATTGGACTGTTTGTGATCGATGTAAATGACAAATCGCTGTTTTAAACGGCAATTGCATTTTGTTCTGCTTTTATTGGCTATATTTACATAAATGTGAATATAGGCTGCGTTTCGGCAACAAAAATGAATAAATTCATTTTGTGTTGCTCTCAACTTGCACTATATTTACACAGATATTAATTAGGCATATTCAGAAAATGAAAACTTACTAATAACCAATTTGTTATAGTCGTATTTTACACTATAATTACCATGGTTTTGAGGAAAACTTACTGAAAGCGGGGAAATGTGCCACCCCTCCTTCCCGAAGGAGGGGAGTTGCAAAGTTTTATCCATTTACTGAATCTCCCTAATTAAAACCCTTATAGTTATGAAAGTGCGCGCGTTACCTTGTTATCTTTATCAGCTTTAGTTTGGTTTTGCTTTTGCCCAGTGGGTCGAAGCCGCTAACCTCGCTTATGTAGTAGCTGTCGCCGTTAAATTTTACCAATCGCGAGCCGTCGAGCTTGTCGAAATCTTCGGGAGCGAGAAAGCACTCTACCTCCGTATAGTGCGAGTCGGCATCGGTAACAATGGTGAAGTAGGCGCTTAAAATTGTTTGAGGGCAGTTCTCGTAGCAAAGCGTCATTTTTTCGGACAGGGTGTTGCTGACCAACGCCGGCAAAAGGGTTGTTTTGTCAATCTCGTCCATTTTAATCGGAAACGGCAATTGTCCGCCGTAGTACCAGAAGCGTATGGGCTGTTCGGTGTACGCTTTTTCCATTGCCAGCCCCAGTGTCATGGTGTAGTCGGCAATGGTATAATCCCATTTCCATGCCTCTTGTTTCGATATAATGGGTACGCTGAAGGTTCTGTTTTTTTCCGCGAACTCCACCTCTTTAAACCAATTGTACGAGAACGCGCTTCGCTGCTCTACCGTTTCGTTGGTATTCGATTTGGTGTTGAAGCGTCCACCGCCATCGTTGCGCCTTCCGTTTACAGTGGGGGCTGTTGCGTATCCTTCTTCGTCTGTGTCGGTTGTAAACCCTATGTCGAACTTGCTCGGAAGCTCGAGTGGCAGGTTAACGCGCCCTTCAATATCGGCGTAGCGGTCGAGGTTGACGTATTCGCCGGTTGCTCGTTTTTTACTCTCCTTTTTATTGAGGGCGAAGCTCTTTTCGCCCGTTTGCGTAAGCAGCAGGTTAAAGGCTTTGCAGAAGTTGTCGATAAAATTGTCGACACTCATTTCGGAGGGCAGGAAGCGCGTCAAGTCGATTTTTCCCGGCAGGTAGGGTGTGTCGTTCAGGCCGATTGGGTTTAACGGGTCGTAGTTTCCGCTTAGGTCAAAGTTGCACCACTCCTGTTCGGGGTGGAAGGGGGTAACCGTCAGCCCGAATGTGATGTCGCTTAACGCCACGGCGGCCTCGCGGGCTTTGAAGTTTTCGCTTTGCCAGTAGTCGCTGCTGTCGCCAACAAAGTTGAGGGTAAGCTCTTCGCCTTTTGTTAGCCATATAACGCACTCGGCGCGCCCCTCGCCCAAAAAATGGCCTTGCTCTGTGATGGTGTTCGCGTTGGGCGGTGTGCCTTTCAGTTTTCCGCACCGCGTTTTTTCGGGCGCGCGCGAATTGGCCGCGTCGTATCGCCAGTAGTTCTCGTCGCTACCGTCGTTGGCACAGCTGTTATAGGCGCAGCGTATTTTGTTGTCCCGTTTTTTTGTGCTGTCCCAACTGTCGCCGTTGGCTATGATCATGTAGTTGCATTTTTCGTAGCCGGCGGCAGGGTTAAAATCGGTTTCGCTTTGACCCCAGTGCAAGCCGCAAATAAGGTTTGGGTTTACGCCCGGGTCAACCATCAACGCGCCCTTTTCGCGCGGGTAGTAGCGGGGATAGCTGTTGGTGGTCGTGTTGTTGTTGTTGCCGAATTGCGCGCCGTTGTAGCAGCCCGCAATGGTGTTGTTGTTAAAATTGCCCATCGCGAAGTCGCGCAGTACTTGTATTTCGTAGCGTTTGCGGCTGAAGGTGTTGTCGTAATTTTCGTCTGCTGTTGTTTCGTAATGGCGCTGTAAAAGGCCGGTATAGGCAATGTATGTACTGCTGTCGTAGCCGTAAAAGCCGACTTGTATCTCCGCGCCGTCTTTTTCAACTACCGCGTATTCCCGTGCTATGGCAAGATTGCCCGACACCTCTACTTTATAATAGCCGTCGGCAGGGATGCGCATCCGATAGCTGTTGCTGTCGGTTTTGGTTTCGATGTTGTTTCCGGGGTCGGTTGTCGAGGTAATCTCGGTAAAGGAGGCATTGAGCAGGTTAGCGGAGAAAATTTTACCGATTCGGCTCATTTTGTTATCAAAGCTAAAGACGCCTTCGCTGTCCTTCTTATAGTTCGACCACCCTCCCGTAAGCGCTATTTTGTTGATGTCGCACCAGTTCCACTCTTTCCGGTATTCGGGCGGGTTGTGGTAGCTCATGTAAAGCGAAGTCAGCCGCTCGTCGTCGAAAACGTTTCCGCTAAGTTGGTAGCCCTCGCTGTTGAACAGGTGTTTCAGTATTCGCAGCACATTGGGCGAGGGCAGAAGGTGGTTGAATGTCCAGTATGAGTCGGCGGTCCATATGTGGCGGTCGCGGTTGCTTGAGGGCTTTGTTTTCGGAATAACGCCGTACAAAGCCAACGGGAAAATGCACTCCTGTACCTCGTTGGCGGCGTTTTTGTTTACGCGGTTAACGGCCTCTATTGTGTCGGCGAAGTCGGACAGGTAAAGTGGGGAGCTTTCGTTCAGCTTTTTGTCGCCGAAAATGGTTTTTATTTCGCTTGGCGCGGGCAGGTAGAGGTTGCCCTTGAATCCGCTTCGCGAAATCTCGGACAGCATAAATTTGCCTTTAAAAACAGGGTATGAGTTGACAATAACTTCGGCCGTATAGTGGCTGATGAATTTATTTTTTGTCTCTTCAACATCGGCGTAACCGAATATTTTGCTGTTGGTCGGCGTGGGTGGCAGTGATATGGAATAGCTGTACTGGGCATCCTTCATGTTCAGCCCCGAGGGGCTGATAAGTTGCCGGTTAAGGCGTATGCTGAAATTGTCGGCCGTGTCGGCAAGTGTGCCGTTTATGTATAGTTCTATGTTATCCATTGTATTTCTCTGTTAGGCGGTATTTCATGGCGAAGGGTTGCGGATTGTCGGTAATGGGAAGGCTTACTTCCTCAATAATAAGGTAGTTGCGCTCGCTGTCGAGTATCGCGGGCGATGCGACAAGCTCTTGCAGCCACAGGCGCGTAGCGGTGTTGAGCGGTGCGGTTTTTACCGAGTAGCTTTGCGTAACCTCCTTGCGGTATACGCTTTCAAGGCTGTCGCCTTTGCGCAGGGTGGGGGTGTGGGTTTTGTTGAAGGTGAGGGGTGTTTGCTTGGTCTCGACAGTGGTTTCGGCATCGGCGTTAAACGTGTCCCAACCGCCCAGTCGGTTCAGGAAGGTAAACTGGTTGAGCCGGTGCAGCCATTCGGGCAAAATGTCGAGCGTCAACGGCTCGGAAATGGCAATGCTGTTGCGAGTAATATAGAGTTCGGCTCTTGTGGCCTCGGGGTGGTCGTTGAGTAGCGGTAAGGTCGACTTCGCAACTGTTCACGGTTTTCATCGCCTTGCGGGGCGCGCTTTTGTCGCTGTGGTTCACTGTGGTTATATGTCGGTTTTGCCCGTCGAACAAGCGGCACTCTACCCCGATGTTGTATTCGCCCTCGCCCAAGTCAATCGCCTTGTTGCTGTCGGCGAGAATAAAGTTAAGGTACTCTTTTTGCCCTTTCACGTGCTTCCCGTTTTTTTTGTTCGACAGCAGGGAAACCACACGCTCGTTGTTGAAAATATAGGGTGCGGCGTTGAAAGGGGCGAGCGGATAGTCGTAGCCGTTGAGTACATACAGCACATCCGAATAGTAGAAGGGGTAGCTGTTGCGGTCTTTCACTTTGGCAGTAAAGCGAAAATCGTTGATGGTGCCCGTGTCGAACCATCCTGTATTATCTCCGGCAGGCGGCAGGTTGAACGTCGTTTTTTTCGATAAAAGGCTGTTGAGTTCGAACCATAGCCGCCTTCCGGAGTACGTTTTTTGAAGCGATATAAAGCGACTTCCGCCTGTGTCGGTTGCCGCGCGGGGGGCGTCGCCCAAGGCAACGCCGGTGTTTTCGTAAATGTCTAATTCTATGCTTGTGTCTGCCGCCTCGCCCGTGATGGGGTCGTTGTTTCGCGAACCCGTTTCGGGTGTGTGGGTTATGGCGAACAGGGTTTTGTCGGGGGTGGTTACTGTGATGTTGTAGGCCGCTCCCGCGCCTTTGCTTTCAATAACGATGCTGTTTGCCGTTACGGGTTCGTTGTTTTCGAAACGGACGGGTATCTCGGCCTCAAACATCGAGGCAAACCAATTATCGCTCAGCAGGGCGTTGCGGATGTTTTCGGCTGTTTCGCTTTTGTTGTCCGACAGGTAAAAGCTGTTGCCTTCGGCCTTTTTCGTGTCGGTTACACCCTCAAGGGCGCGTAGCTTTTCGCCGTCGCTTCCGGTAATGATTAGCCGCGCGTTTTGGGTTGGCGCGGTGGGTGTCGCGTTAACCTCGATGGTAATGGTAAGCGGCGTTTTTTCGATTGCCGCTGCCGGGTCGACAATAAAAAAGTTTTTTTGCGAAGCCAGCGAAACGAGCATTGGCTCGGTTATGCTTGCGATTGGTTTGAGTAGGTAACCCATGATTTTTATGATTTAAAATAGTTGTTCAGTTCAGACGTGAGGCANAGAAACAGCTCGTCGGCCCACTGCTGTCGCCAACTTTTCTCTATCTCCTTTTCGAGGGTAGCGAGAATAGGCCGCCCGGCATAGCCGTCGCGCCAAATGGCATACGAGATAGCCCAAAGGGTATCGTTGTCGGCAGGGAGACTGTTTTTCAATGCCCAATCGCGCAGGGCGTCGACAGGGGGCATTTTGCCCTGCTTGGGTGGGCGACCCTGCTCTATGTAGCGCAGGTAGTTGCCGAAAAAGGTATCGATAACAATGCCGCCGCTTTCGGTTGTTCGCGCGATGCTTTCAATATTACGGCTCAACAGGCTGTCGCGCAGGCTGTTTTTACCCGTCTTTGGGTTGACGGCAACACGGCTCTCGCTCAATATGCTTTGAGCATGGGCGACAATGGCGGCAGCCATTTTTTCGGAAACCTGTTCTATTTGGGCGTTCATTTCAAATCGAATGACGGAAGTTGGGGCTTTTCGGGAAACAGCGCGCAACCGTTGTCCGGATTGGCGAAGCGGGGCAGCTGCTGCGGGTTGGGGAAGTTCTTCGACGGGTCGAACACCTCGTTTAACCGGCAAAGGTCTTGCGGGTTCAGCAGGGTAGCTGTAACCGAGAAGCGCGCCCCGGCGCTCGCGTTATCGTAATATTCGCGCAGGGTAAGGGTGTTGAACGAGGCAACAGAAAGCAGCGTCTGATCTTGCACGGCGCGCATTTTTTCAATAACGGAGAGGCCAATGGCGAAGCAGCGTTTTTGCACCGCGTTGACCTCGTTTTTTGTTTCGGGAATGGCGGTAACGCTGAAATTGAAGCGTACACGCAGCAGGCGGGCATCGTTGTTGTCGGCAAACAGCGGTTCTTCGAGCCAGAGCAGGGGGTAAGCCTCGGCACCCGTACCCGACTCGGCCACGCTGTCGTATCTGAAAGCACGGATTTCGCTGTGTTGCCGTGCCAGCTCAAATAAAATGTCGGTAATGTTTGTCATATCGTTTTTAGGTATAGATAAAATGGTAATTAAACGATTGGGTTGTGTCAATTAAAAATTAGAAATTACGAAATCCCGCCACCGTGCGGCTTACTATAAAAGCGGTCAATCCTGCTTTATCCGCCTGCCTCAGCGAAAAACAAGCGCGCTTGTTTTGTACTTCTCTTGGCATGTGTTATCTTTACGTAATCAACGTCATTCAGAAGTGTGTAACAAAGGTGTGTAAATCACATTAATGAGTACATCCACAATCAAATAAAACAACTTATGACAAAAAAAGAAACCATAAAAATATTTGAAGAAAGAAAAGTTCGTACCATATGGGATGACGAACAAGAAAAGTGGTATTTT
>JGI994J12354_10005844_pt1 | contig 10451 bp, 9 predicted proteins | sample IntmicLarv3ML3BL_FD_12354 | JGI IMG/M metagenome (IMG submission 12354)
CATGGCAATTGAATACGGTATGCCGCCAACGGGCGGAATGGGTATCGGAATTGACAGGCTTGTTATGTTATTCACGGATTCAGCGTCAATCAGGGACGTTTTGTTTTTCCCGACAATGAAACCGATAAATGAAAATAAAAATTAATTACTTTGATTGGAGGATTTATCGTGGGTGCTGATGATAAAAAGTTTGTTTTTACATGGACAAATATTTGGTTTTATTTTAAATGGCATATAATAATCGGAATTTTGGTTATTTTTTCCGTTGGTTTTATTATTTATACGTCGTTTCAAAAAGATTCTGTCGATTTACGTATTTTTTATGTCACGGAAAATCCTGCATTTTATAATGACGAATTAATAAATATTGAGAAAACAATCGGTGAATACGCCAGAGATTTTAACAGCGACGGAAAAGTTGTCGTTCAGATTGAAAATATTTTTGTCGGTGATAAAAATGATCCGAATATTTTACGTGACAATAATTCAAAATTGATGACAGCTCTGCGTGCAGGCCGGAACATGCTGGTTATGGGAGACCGAACAGGAATCAAGTTTTTAATTACAGCAAGTGCGTTGGAAGATATCAGTAATATGACGGAAAATACGCAGTTTGACGGACTCGCTTGGATGGTTTTGAATTCGGAATTTTCTAAGAATTTCCCTGAAAAATTTTGGCAGAATGAAGAAGAACCAATATATTTCGGATTACGTGTTTTCGAGGGGACGATTGCTGAAATTGTACCTGATAATCGGGCAGCTTATGAATATGCGAAAGAGGTTCTTGATAATATCATCAATAATAATAGACTGAAAGAAGTCCGTTATTTTAATGATTATGATGAATTAGATGAATAGAGATAGAGGTTTTGTGGAAAGAAATTTTGTCATTACATATACGGTCGGTTCGGGTTTGTACGTGAATTTGACCAACAGATGCTCAAACAGCTGTATTTTTTGCGTTCGGAATGAATTTGACAATGTGAACGGAAACGACAATTTATGGTTAGAACGTGAACCGAGCGGCGAAGAAGTTTGGGCAGAGATTGAAAAAAAAGGCTTGATTAATTTTTCGGAACTGGTTTTTTGCGGATTTGGCGAACCTACGATAAAATTGGACGAAATGCTATATGTTTGCAAAAAAGTTCGCGAATCTGAATTTAAAAACGTTAAAATTCGGCTGAATACCAACGGACATGCTGATTTATTGCATCAAAAAACGGTCGCACCAATTCTTGAAGGGTTTATTGATATTGTTTCGATTAGTTTAAACGCTGAAAATGCGGAAGAATACAATAAAATTTGTAAACCGAATTTTTCGGACGGTTATGAAGGTATGTTGAAATTCGCAGCGGAGTGTAAAAAATACGTGAAAACGGTTGTTTTAAGTGTGGTGGAAACAACAATCAGTCTCGAACAAGTCGAAAAATGCCGGTTAATCGCAGAAGAAATGGATGTTATATTTAGGATTAGAACTATTATTTAATAACTAATTTATAAAAAAATACCGCGTCATCAGTTCAAAACTCGATGACGCGGTGTTTTTCTATTTATTTCTGTAAAAATTATTCAACCGGTGTATTTAAATATTTATCAATCAATGACGTATATTTAGCTTCCATTTTTTGCATTTCAGCTGCGGGAGATTTCTTAGCACTTGTTAACAAACTGCCGAGAGCGGATACAGCTGTGCTTCTTCCGTCCCAACCGTTCCAAACATCTAACCAACCTGCTGATGCGCTGTCTATCATTGTCATATACATATTGAAAGCCTGATCGTCTGTGAATATATATTTTCTGTAATATTCTCTCCAGTTACCTACTTCAGGGATTGGCTCGAATAATTCGTCCATAATTCTATGAACCATCGGAAGATCATCAGTAAGGGGAACTGTCATAAATCTTTCTGTACAGTCAAAAATTATGTTTGATTCATCTTTGCTGCTATTCGGTCCGTACGGGAAAGGAATCCAACCGTAACCGTTTACCAAGTTTACTGATGGGTATACACTGTCAGCTTCTGTGCTGGACGGAATTGTCAAACCGAAGAATGAACGTCCTACATGGAATGCTGAACGGCCTTTTGAGAATAATTTCATTGAACCCCACCAGTCGCTGACTGAGTTGAACATTACTTTGTCCACATACATCAGTTTTTGTGCCCATTCCAATGCGTCTATGGCTTCTTTGTCATTATAACCGTATACATATCTACCGTTGACCAATTTAACCATAGCACCGCCGTTTGCATGAATAGCGCAAACAGGGAAGTCATCGTGTTGTGTGGAAACGCCGTAATATCTTTCATCTTTTGGTACCGTGTCGGGTGAAGTCATTGCAGCTGTAACTTTTTCAAAAGTTTGCCAGTTCCAAATACCTTGTTCAACAAGTTCATAAGGATTGGGTTGTTGGAACATATTGATAACATCAGGATTAAAAATAATTGCATTATATATACCGGAACCTCTTTCGGTGATAGGCCATAAATCCGGTTGTACGCCTAAATAATTAACACCGTCGAATCTCAATGTTTCCAAAGCGTATTGTGTACCCCATTTAGCATCTGTTAAATCAATGAATTCACTGTCGTTAAATGATTCAAGCATTCCGTTTAAATAATTACAAAAAGCTGTTTCATTCCAGCCGTTTATAAAATCGCCGAATTTTTTACCGACTGCATAGTCTTTTAATAATTCAGCCTGGAACCAACCTTCTGTTTTATATTCAGTGATTTTCATATTGTATTTTGCGTTTAACTCGGCGTATCTGTTCAATATTGCGTCGCCTGCTGCCGTGTCGCCCTCAATCGGGAAATATTGTTGTGCCATGATCGGGTTTGCTGAATCGTTTGCACTGACTATGATAAATTCATACCCTTCCAAATCCAGTTCCGGTCTTGTTTCAACATCGTCAGTTTGCGAAATATCTGTTTTATCGCCGCAGGCTACAAGAATAGCCATGGTCATTAATAAAACTAATATTAATGATACTATTTTTTTCATTGCAAATACTTCCTTTTTACTTTAATATAAAATATACTTTAGATAATTATAGCATAAATTTTACATAGTTACAACAACTTTATAAAATAATTATTATTAATTTATATAAAAAATGTATTAACGGGTATATTTTCAATTAATTTATTTAAAATATAAAAGAAATTTTTTATATAATCGATTTTTTTATTAATAAAATAAGTATCAAGATTAAAAAATGCTGTTGCTTTTGATTATGCGTTGGTATCGCAGAAAATGGAAGTGGCTTTAAAAATTGCATATATCAATTTGTTTACACCAATAATGAGTGGTTTCGATGGTATTGAATTATACGGAAATACATCTTTTATCATTTGTCAGTACAAATACAGAAAAAAATTAAAATGTATATATTATATTTTATATTTAGTTTATAAATTTATGAAAAACAGTTGAATTACTTGACATTGACTATATAAAATGATAAAATATAGTGTAAAATTATACAGATTGATTTAGAGGTTTTTAATATGACTCAATTTTCATTGGGCGAAAAAGGTATAGAATTGCGATTATTGAACACTGATAAATTTACACGGAATAGCCTTTCGGTAAATTTCTTAGTTAAACTGGACGAAAACGCTTCAAAAAATGCGTTATTAGCGGCTGTTATGAAAATAACGAGTAAAAAATATCCGACGATAAACGCCCTTAACGATTATCTCGAACGTTTATATGGCGCGACATTTTCAGCAAGTGTCAGTAAAAAAGGTGAAATGCAGATGATTTGTTTCGGTGTGTCGTTTATCGCCGATTGCTTCGCTATTTCGGGTGAAAATATTACGGAAAAAATGATGCAGTTTTTAGCTGATATGATTTTTGAACCATTATTAATTAATCATTCGTTTAAAGATGAAATTGTAAAAACTGAAAAAATCAACTTAATAAATAAAATACAATCTCGTGTGAACGATAAATTTTCGTACGCAAATACACGATGTATAGAAACAATGTGTGAAGATGAAGCCTACAGTCTCGATGAATTGGGCAAAATCGAAGAAATTGAAAAACTGAACGGTTCGGATTTATATGAACAATATCATAATTTGATTAAAAATTCAAAGGTTATTGTTTTCGGAATGGGTCGGTTCGATGAAGACAACGTTAAAAATTGGGTGACTAAACAATTCGATTTTGAACGAAAAAGTGTTGAAATTTCAACAAAATACATCGAAAAAGCATCAAAAATTAAAGAAAAAGATGAAAATATGGCAATAAATCAGTCGAAATTGGTGCTCGGTTTTCGCATCGGTTCAAAAGATTATGAAGATCATATGTTTTCATATATTATGTTCCACATCATTTACGGCGGCAGTCCGAATAGCCGATTATTCCTGAACGTTCGTGAAAAATTGTCGCTTTGTTATTATTGTTCGTCTCGTGTAGACCGCTTGAAAGGAACAATGCTCGTTTATTCTGGTGTTGAAAATAAAAACCGGCAGCTTGCTCAGGATGAAATTTTATTACAATTAAAACAAATGACCGATGTGAAAAATATTACTCAAACTGATATGGACAACGCATTGAAAACGGCTGAAAATGATTACGGACAATTGTCGGACAGTCCTGCTTCAATGGAAACTTATTATATAAATTGTATAATCGGAAATTCATGTCTAACTGTTTCGGAACTTGTCGAAGGGTTGCGGAACGTAACAGCCGGCGATGTTGTACGGGTTGCGAAACTTATTTCGTTAGATACGATTTATTGCTTGAACGGTACAGAAATTGCCGATGAAAACAATGATGAGGACGGTGAAAACGATGAATAAATTAAACTTTTTAAAAACAGAAAATAAAATAATTAACGAACAATTTTATTCCGCGAAGTTTAACGGACTCAATGTTATTCATGTTCCGAAGAACGATTTTAACGGTAAATATGCTGTATATGCGACAAAATACGGTTCGGTCAATAATAAATTCAATTTCGGAAACAATTATTTTGATGTTCCTGCAGGAATCGCACATTTTCTCGAACATAAAATGTTTGAAAAAGAAGACGGTGATGCTTTCGCTAAATACGCTAAAACCGGTGCATCGGCGAATGCGTATACATCTTTTGACGTGACGGCTTATCTGTTTTCGTGCACGGAAAATTTTTATGAATCGCTCGAAATTTTGGTAAATTTGGTTAATACACCATGGTTTACCGAACAAACAGTTCAAAAAGAAATGGGTATCATCGGTCAGGAAATCGGAATGATTCTGGATCGTCCGAATAACAGCGTTTTCTATAATTTACTTGAATGTTTGTTTGTTAATCATCCTGTTCGTGTTCAAATCGCAGGTTCGTCAGACAGTATCTCAAAAATTACACCCGAATTATTATATACATGCTATAATGCTTTTTATAATCCTGCAAATATGGTGCTGGTTTTAAGCGGTAATATCGACACAGATAAAGCTATTGATGTATTATCGAAAAATATGAACAACGCAAAACCGCAGGAAGTCAAGAATATTTTCGACGAAGAACCCAAAGATATATTCATGGCGGAAAAGACCGTGAAAATGCCTGTTTCAAAACCTATTTTTGAAATCGGTATCAAAGATAACATCGGATATTTAACAGGAAAACCGTTAGTAAAACATAATATTATTTCAGGAATAATTTTAGATGTCATTGCGAGCCGTTCGAACCCGTTTTACGCCAGATTATATGAAAGCGGACTAATAAATTCAAAGTTTTCGGCATGGAATTATTGCCGTGAAAGTTATGGCATGTTCGCATTTTCGGGCGAAAGCGATGAACCTGATAAAGTAGCTTGTGAACTTCGAAAAGAAATCGAAAAACTTTGTAAATCAGGCGTTTCAACAGATGATTTTGTAAAGTTCAAAAATAAGAGTTATGGTCATTGGCTTAATAGTTTTGATAATGTCGAAGAAATTGCCGATGAATACATGGATTGCTATTTACGCGGCGTCACACCGCTTGATACATTCGATATTTATTCAAATTTAAATATAAATGACATAAACGACGAATTGAAATGGTTTGATTTGTCGAAAATGGCTGTTTCAACCGTTCTTCCGTCTGACAAACAGAAAGGAATATAAAAAATGAATAATATGATTGGTTTTGAAGGACTTGGTATTGAACCGGTTAGCATCGACAGGGTTGCTATACAAAATATTTTTGGATTGAATTTTGATATTTATTGGTATGCGATTATCATTACACTTGGTGTTTGTTTAGCGATTGTTTATGCAATGGCGAGAGCAAAAAGTTTTGACTGGACTGCTGATCATGTCGTGGATGCAGCTATTTTTGGCGTACCTATCGCTATTATTTGTTCACGTATTTATTATATTATTTTTTCGCTCGATAAATTTGATACAATAGGAGAAATGCTGAATTTCAGAAACGGCGGACTGGCAATTTATGGCGCTATCATTGGTGCTTTCGGTACAGCGGCTGTTTTTTGTAAAATTAAAAAATTAAATATATTGGCGTTTTTTGACATGATGAGTTTTTCGTTTCTGATTGGTCAATTGATTGGCAGATGGGGTAATTTTTTTAACGCCGAAGCACACGGCGGACTCACCTCGCTTCCGTGGGGAATGACAATCGACGGTGCAGGTCCGTTTCATCCGACGTTTTTATATGAATCGATATGGAATTTGCTGGGCTTTATTTTATTGCATATTTACATGAAAAAATTCAAGAAATATCATGGCGAATTATTTTTATGTTACATGGCTTGGTATGGCTTAGGAAGAGGTTTTATAGAAGGTTTACGCACAGACAGTTTATATCTGTTCAATATTCGAATTTCGCAATTATTAGGTTTTATATTTTTAATTGCTGCTATAGTTTTACTTATTTTATTAAGAAAAGGGTTATTGGAAAGATTTTTGGAAAATCGTCGTGAACGCAAAAAAATCGAAAATGTATATTCACCGATATTTTCGAAATTATCACCCGAAGAAGACGCAGAAATGGTAAAAAATAAAAAAATCAGTTTGGACGAAAAAAATTCTGACGATGAAATTATTGTTGTAGAAGAAAATACAGAAAATGTTGAAAAAGACGGAGGTAAATAATTTATGGCAGTAGTTATCAGTGGAAAAACCGTTGCGGAAAAATTAAGAGCAGAAATCAAGTCAGATACGGAAAAATTGAAGCAAAAAGGCGTAACTCCCGGACTTGCTGTCGTTTTGATCGGCGAAGACTACGGCTCAAAAATATATGTCCGCAACAAAAAAACAGCGTGCGAAGAAGTTGGTTTTCATTCGGAACAATATGACTTGCCCGAAACTGCAACAGAACAAGAAGTGTTTGCTTTGATTGATATGCTCAACGAAAAGCCCGATATTCACGGCATTTTGATACAATCTCCGTTTCCGAAACATATAGACCCTGAAAAAGTTAATAATAGAATCAACCCGTTGAAAGATGTCGATGTTTTTCATCCGATGAACGTCGGCAAAGTCATGTTGGGTAATTACGATTTTCTTCCGTGCACACCTGCAGGCGTCATGGAACTGTTGAAGCACGAAAATATCGAAGTTGAAGGAAAAAATTGCGTGGTAATCGGCAGGAGCAATATCGTCGGTAAACCGATGTTTCATTTATTGTTGCAAAAAAACGGCACAGTGACTGTTTGCCATTCAAAAACAAAAAATATCGAAGAAATCACAAAGAAAGCTGATATTCTCGTAGCGGCAGTCGGTATAGCAGGTTTTATAACAGTAGATATGGTCAAACCTGGTGCGGTTGTCATTGATGTTGGCATGAACAGAAACGCTGAAGGAAAAGTCACTGGAGATGTAGATTATAACGCCGTAGAGCCTATTGCAGGCTATATTACACCCGTTCCCGGCGGAGTAGGGCCGATGACTATCACGATGTTGTTAAAAAATACATACCAGTCTGCGTTAAAAACGATTTAAGTCTTGACATGAAAATCATTTTATTGTATAATATCATTCGGAAAACAATTATTTCTATAAAGAAACGAAATTTTAAATTAAAATTTAAGAGGATGAAAATCCTCACACGCTGTCTTAGCTCAGGTGGCAGAGCACTTCCTTGGTAAGGAAGAGGTCGGCAGTTCGAATCTGCTAGACAGCTCCAAGATAAAACACTCTTATGGGGTGTTTTTTGCATTTTATAATTTTTACGGAACATGATGAATATTCACTGCACATCTTTTCAGAAAAGTTTTGATTTTACCTTGCATTTTTATTTTAAATTTGATATAATAGACAGATAAATAATAAAAAATGTGAGGTAGAATATGAATATTATCAGAACTACAGCGGTCGAATTAATTTCAATTCCCGCTATTGCTTATAAGCAAAAACTTGCTGCAGGCGGAGCAGGTATAAGAATTCTTCGTCTTGACCAAGACGCTGTTGCTGTTTTTACTATTGATAAAAGAACAGGCGATGCTATTGCTTTCGGTGCATATGACGCAGATTTATTTACAGATGAAGCGGTTGTAGAAGCTCTCGAACTAACTTCGGGATTACCTTATACTTCCCGCGGAAAACTTCGTGTTTCTGTTTTTAATGACACTGCAAGTGCTGACGATGTCACAGAAAACGAAATTGAAAAAACAGATATGGTCAACAGTGCTGAATATGAAGCAATTGTACAGCGTTATGCCAATGAAAAGGGAAAATTAAACTATACCCTGATGAACAAAGATTTTATACAATTTGCAAGCAGCAGCAAAATCGTCGGCAATATGGTTGCTGAAAAAGCGTCTGTTGAAGATATATTGGTAGTTATTTTAAAAAGCCGTGCAACGTTCCTTTCAGGAAAAAAAGACAGCCTTAGCGATCAAGATACTTTAGCTCTGATTGAAACATTGGACGAAATTGACCCGCGCAGTGCGTTTAAAGAATTGACAGCTTATATTAAACGTTTACTTGCAAAAAAATAAATTTATATTGATATGGACATGAACCGGAATAATTCCGGTTCATGTCCGTTTTTTACGATAATTAACAAATTTTATCGGTTTGTTTCACTGCGGGCGAATAAAAATGTACCTGCAACCAAGCCTATGACAGTTATAGCGGCTATTACAGATATAGATATCATTGGATTGAATAACACTATGTTTTCATATTCAGAGCTGCCTGAATAAACCACTGCCCGTATTAAGTCCAGGCAATAGGTCATCGGCATGGCACGGTTAAGAATATATAAAATTCCGCTGGAATTGTTTATGGGAATAATAACACCTGATAAAAACATTTGCGGCATGGTTACAAGCATAACGGCAATATTCGCAGTACGGCTGTCTTTGACAATACCCATAATAGACATAGCGACTGCTCCCGCTAAAAGGCAAATAACAGGGGATAATGCTAAAATTATTAATAATTGATGAATTTCGAGGGTGATACCCATAAAAAATCCTACAATAAGTGTTCCGATTACACCGATAATGGCTCCGAACGCCGAACCGAATATCTTGCCTATTACAATGGAATAACGTGAAATAGGAGAAATCATCATTTCTTGAGTAAAATCGGTCAATCGTTCTTCTACAAGAGAAGTCATACCCATAATTGTTATCATAAACAACATATTGACAATCATTCCGACTATCATATATGGTCCGTATTCAAAAGTAAGATCACCTGACATGTTTTGACCCAAACTGCCGCCTAACATACCCATCATTGCGATAGGCATGCCAAAACTGATTATAATTGCACCGGGAGACTTGAAAAAAATGGTAATATCACGTGAAAGAATTGTTATAACAGCATTGACTTCACGTATGAATTTTGATTTAATTTTAGGTTGTTTTACTGTCATTTCACTCATGCCGTTATACCTCCGTCTTTCATTAAATAATTTACATAAGCGTCTTCCAGCGAAGGTTCATGAATTTGCAATACAGTGAGTTTTGATTTGAGATGAGCAATAATTTCTTGTACTGATTTACTCTGATAAGGAACAATGATATTTCCGTCTATACGAAAAGACAAATCCATTTCAGACAATTCTTTGATAAGTTCGCTTTGATTCTCAGCGTTTATAATTAATTCTTGTTTTAACAAACTGTTTTTCATTTCTTGCGGCGAACCTGAAATAGCGATTTGACCGTGATTTATTATACAAACTTTATCAACATGTTCAGCTTCGTCGATATAGTGTGTGGTTAAAAATACAGTTGTACCGTTTTCTTTGCGAACATGATTGATATAATCCCACAAACTGCGGCGGCTGACTGCATCAAGACCCTGCGTTGGTTCGTCGAGGAACAATATTTTAGGTGTATGAATAAGACTGCGTATGATTTCCAATTTACGTTGCATACCGCCCGAAAGCTTTTTGACAGGTTTGAACAATGAATCCTGAATACCTACAATTTCTGCCAGTTCCAAAACACGGTTGCGATATACGGCAGGCATCATTTTAAACGAAGGACGAAATCCATACATACC
>JGI994J12354_10005845_pt1 | contig 10450 bp, 9 predicted proteins | sample IntmicLarv3ML3BL_FD_12354 | JGI IMG/M metagenome (IMG submission 12354)
GCCGCACGGTCGATATCCGGTGTTACAGTGACATTGACCTTGGTCAGCTCACTGCCAAGCCGGGTTGCCGCGGCTTCCAATGCGCCAAGCTGTTCAAGATACGGATTTTCTTCCTTGACGGTTGTAAAATCCGATGCATCAGAAAAGAAAGTCAGCGCATTATCCGGCTGCACCGCGTCAACTGCGCCGCATGCAAAAATCACGTTGTCAAGCGCGTCAATTTTTCCGATAATATTTATCAGCTTCATTTTAGAAACTGCCATAAAGCTACACGCCTTTCCTCGTTATTTTTCAAGCGATGGGCACCAACAGCCCGGAAATTTGTTCCGGCGAAAGTCCATATCTTATTCCTTCAATCACATTTGTAATATCGTTCAGCTCAACATCCTTGATAATCATGTAGGAAAACATGGTCACAATCGGATGAGCAGAGTGGTGTATATGACGGCGCGCATTAAAATAGGGAATACGTTGGTCGATGTCATAAATTGACATGCGCTGATTTTTCGGAATGCGGCGGCCAAGGCGGGTGGAAAGAAAAATGTTCACAACCTCATCCGCGGTACCGGCGTTAATCATGCCGGCCATTATGCGATGCGGAAGTTTTCCGTATGGCAGAAGGTTCTTGCGTATTTCCTCCGGCGTGGCGGCGAAAAATTTCTTCAGCCGCAGTATTCGGTTGAGATTTTGGGCATCCGCCTGTGCACACAGCAAATCTTCAAGTTCACTTCGTGCTGTGCTGTGGAAATGTGAAATAATGCTTAATGATTCCTGTGTCAGCTCTGTATACAGCGCGGTTTCAATCTCTGTCAACGGAATCATTTCACTTTCCGGCACTTCAAATCGGATGAGTGATTTATAATAACGTGTGTGTTCCAACGCCGATAACAGCTCATGCCATGAGGTACAACGTCTGATAGCCGGAAGATTCAGCCGTACCCGGGACGCGGACATCATTGGTATTGCAAACAGTATGTCGTCGGGAGTGCCCGCATTAATAAGCTTAATAGCGTTGATAATAAGCTCAATTTCGGTACGTATCATTATATAGTTGTAAGCTTGCTTTCCTGCCGCAGCATCATATCGGCCAAGCGAAACATATTCCTCATATAAATGACGGCGCAATAGCTGTTCAAGATGACCGCGGTGAATGGTACTTTCATTAATAGAGGCGAGAGTAGCACCATATGCCGGAGTATTTTTGAGATAGGCGGCAATTTCTCCAACGCTGTGACAGCTTATCATGTTTTGAAAATCCCGCAGTTTGAGCGCCCGTCCGTACATTGCGCGTGCTTTTGCGGAAATTACATTAGCGGAGTTGCGTATTACAAGCGACTGGATACCGGCGGCAAGATTGCCGTCTGTGCCGACACGTTTACCCACTTTGAAGCCCTCCCGCCTAATTAATTAACACCCTGTTTGTAAGTTCCCGCGTCCATTTCCCTCCGTTTTTGACAAAAAGGTCTTGAATAGCGGCATATTGAGCATCGTATTCTTTCTTCTTTTTCTGCCACTGTTCTTCCAGTATTGCCATTTCGGTTTCACGGTTAGCTTGAATCCGTTTGCGGGCACGGTCCAACGCGTCCTCCCGCAAAAGCACAACCTTTTCGGTGATTTCTTTTTCAAGCTGCAACTTCTCTTGTTGAGCGGCTTTGGTGATTTCCTGCGCCTTTTTGTCCATCTCGACAATACGCTTTATCATATCATGCATAGTGAATCACTCCTCTTAAGAAGTAACCACTGAATAAATCAATGTACAAATCTTTGCATCTGATTTATTCAGCACTTACTTAGAATATTTTCGGGCGTAGATACGGGGAGAAGCTACACCTCTCCCCGCCGGTAATCTATGTAATTTGTGGAGGAGTGGACAAAAGGCGTTCTTTTAGCGTCATCCTGAGCCTGCGGAGGATCTTAACCGCCATTGCAAAAAGATTCTTCGCAAGCTCAGAATGACAAAAATTCACATTATCAACGCACCGCGTCCACTTCCGTAATTTGCACCGTATTTACAAAAATCAGTATATACCCTTTTTTCAGTATTTACAATGTTATGTTTTCACAAACAAGTTTGCTTTTTTCGTTCATTATTTGTTAATTTTTCAAGCTTTGCATCGGCGCGGGTATGCGGCCGCCACGAGCAATGAAACGAGCGGGTGATGCGGTGTTTACCGGCATTACCGGACCACCGCCCAAAAGCCCTCCAAAAGAAAGCTCCTCCCCTATGCCCTTGCCGATAGCGGGAATAAGCCGTACAGCGGTTGTTTTCGAGTTCACCATACCTATCGCGGCTTCATCGGCTATAATAGCCGAAATGACCTCTGCCGGTGTTGATCCGGGGATATTTATCATATCCAACCCGACCGAGCACACTGCGGTCATGGCCTCCAGCTTTGACAATGTAAGGCATCCGCTGCGTGCCGCTTCTATCATTCCGGCATCCTCAGTCACCGGAATAAATGCGCCGGACAGACCACCAACATGGGAGGAAGCCATTACGCCACCTTTTTTAACAGCGTCGTTCAGCAGGGCAAGCGCCGCCGTTGTGCCGTGTGCGCCACATTGTTCAAGCCCCATCTCCTCCAATATATATGCTACCGAATCCCCTACCGCCGGAGTGGGAGCAAGTGATAAATCCACTATTCCAAACGGGACATCAAGACGGCGGGAGGCTTCCTGCGCCACCAACTGTCCCATTCGGGTAATTTTAAAAGCGGTTTTCTTTATCAAATCCGCTACAGCCGTGAGGTCACAATTCCCCGCCTTGGCCAATGCCGCGCGAACAACACCGGGACCGGAAACGCCGACATTAATTACACAATCCGGCTCACCGGGGCCGTGGAATGCGCCCGCCATAAAGGGGTTATCGTCAGGTGCGTTGCAGAATATTACCAGCTTTGCACAGCCAATACAGTCGCGGTCGGCTGTTAATTCTGCGGCGCGGCGCACTACGCGCCCCATAAGCGCGACCGCATCCATGTTAATACCTGTTTTGGTGGAGCCGATGTTGACCGACGAGCACACCCGCTCGGTTTCGGCCAATGCCTGCGGAATGCTTTCAATCAGCTCAAGGTCACCGGCAGAAAAGCCTTTTTGTACCAACGCCGAAAATCCGCCAATAAAGTTAACACCACATGTTAATGCCGCGCGGTCAAGTGTTTTCGCCAACCGAACAGCGTCCCGCTTATCACAGGCTGACAGTATCATTGCGGCGGGAGTAACCGATATGCGTTTATTAATTATCGGAATACCATATTCCCGCTCGATAGCTTCGCCGGTTTGAACCAATTTTTCGGCACGGCGGGTAATTTTGTCATATACACGCTGACACGCGCGGTCAATACTGCTGTCACAGCAGTCGAGCAGAGAAATCCCCATTGTTATTGTGCGGACATCCAAATGCTCGTCCTGAATCATTGTAATGGTTTCCAATATATCTCTCGTATTCATAAACTTGAAATAGCCCCTTATTTTTATATTCTGTGCATGGAATTGAAAATATCCTCATGCATTACCCGCGCTGATAAATTCATTTCATTGCCAATGCCTTCTATAATGCCGGCAAAATCGGTGAAAGGAATATTGCTCCCCGCGATGTCCACCATCATAACCATCACAAACATATCCTGTAAAACCGATTGTGTTACCTCGATAACATTGATTCCATGCTCCGCGCATGCCGCCGAAACCTTCGCGAGAATTCCCACTGTATCTTTTCCGATTACTGTAATAACTGCACGCATAATTTTAACCATTCCTCTCTTTTATTCGTTGATATAAACGCGCGGAACTCTTTTGCCGATTCCGCATACGATTTCGTAATGAATTGTCCCCGCTTTTTCCGCAAGCTCGCCCGCTGTTATCTTGTTGCCGAACACTGTTACGGTCGAATCCGACTTCACACCATCAATGCCGGTCACATCCAGCACGCATTGATCCATGCAAACTCTCCCCGCAATCCGTGCACGCCGTCCGCATACCAACATATCCGCCGATGACGACAATACACGCGGATAGCCGTCCGCATATCCCAATGGCACAGTCGCAAGCACACTTTCACGCTGTGTTGTAAATGCTTGCCCATAGCTTACACCAACGTTTTCCGACACGGATTTTACCATGGAAACCACACTTTTCAGCTCCATTGCCGGTTTTAGCACCACCCGCTTGTTCATCCATTCGCCGGGATAAAGCCCATACAGCGCAATGCCGGGACGAACCATGTCCATATGCATTTCGGGATAATGTAAAATTGCCGCGCTGTTGCAGCAATGCCGAAGCTTGAAAGTTATTCCGCGGGTTGACAGTTCGTCCAACACGGCACAAAACAGCTTGTATTGGTGAAGTGCAAAGCCGCCGTCATCCTGCTCGTCAGCCGATGCAAAATGTGTAAACACTCCCTCGCATACAAAACCCGGCAGATGGCATATACGCTGGATTCCATCGGCGGCGGAGGATATTTCATTTGCGGACAGACAGGACAGCCCAATTCTCGCCATGCCGGTGTCCAGTTTTATATGTACCGGCAACGTAACATTGCTTTTTACAGCACATTCGCTAAGTTTGCATCCATATTCTTCGGTCAGCACCGTTTGCGTGATATTATACTGTGCCAATCTTTCGGCTTCCTCCGGCGGGGTGTATCCAAGAATTAACATCGGCTCGGTAATGCCGGCATCTCGGAGCTGGAGAGCTTCATCAAGGTTGGAAACACCAAACCACTGTGCACCGGCTTCACGCATCGCCTGCGATACCTGAACCGCGCCGTGTCCGTAACCGTCAGCCTTGACTATTGCCATTATCCGGCATTCAGAACCAACGCAATCGGCGATTTTTCGATAGTTTTCACGTATCGCGTCTAAATCAACCTCTGCCCATGTTCTACGCAAATACTCGTTCAAATATGATCTCCCCTTGCTAAACAATACTATCATTATACCGCTATTTTTTCCAGTAATCAACCTTTACTTGACATTTCTTCAAAAATGTAAGAAAATAGAGGGTGGGCAGATGGTTTTATTTCGTCATTTCAAGGATTTGTTCAAAAATATACATAGCAAATAATAATCTGTAGAGGAAAGGGGTTATCACATGAAAAAAGTGCTGTTTCGCGCTGTTGCCGCCATTTTGTGCGCCGTTTTGGTAATCGTGTCAGCCGGATGCTCACTCGGAACTGATATAGATAACCTGCTTCGTCCACCGCGTCTTTCGGGTGAATATCTGGAAATTCAAAACGCTCTTGAAACATGGATAAATTCGAAGCTCAAGGATGACAAGCTTGGAAATTCCGGCGGGTATGTGCTTAAATATCCGCGGTCGGGTGATTTGAGATATCGGTCATCAGTTATGCTGGAGGATATCGACGGTGATGGAGTTAATGAAGCTATTGTGCTTTATCAGTACGGCTCAAAAAACAGCAATGTTCGGTTGCATCTTCTCAAAAATATTAACGGAAAATGGCAATCGGCAGGTGATGTTGAGGGTGTTGCGCCCGATATCGAGAGCATACAGTTCGCCGATTTGTTTGGCAATGGTACGCGTCTTATGCTGACCGGTTGGGCAGGCAGCGACGCGCAATCAAAAATGCTGCTCGTTTATTCGCTTATAGAATCGGAATTTGAAAATGTCTTTGATTCCATGTACACCGAGTGGGTTGTTGATGATTTTACCGGTTGCGGACACGACAACTTGTTGTTGTTGAGTGTTAATATTGCGCGAAATACCGCTTTGGCACGCTTGTGGGGTAAGAGTTCCTCGGAAAATTCCCTGTTTGAGATGGGCGTTGCCGAGCTTGATGGTTATATCGGCTCGTTTACATCAATTAAAGTCGAACCTGCGATTAATCCAAATTCCACGACGGTAAACAACAGCTATTCCCCTCGTGCTAACAAGTATGCTGCTGTTTACGCTGACGCTATCAAACAGTCCGGAGGAATGATTACCGAGCTTATTTACTGGGATGGAGTTCGTTTGGTTGCGCCGCTTTATGATTCGAAGAAAAAGGCCAACGAGATTACGCTCCGCCAACAGCACGTTCCAAGCATGGATATTGATAAAAACGGGCGGATTGATTGGCCGGTATATACCACTGTTCTTCAAGAAAACGCGGCGAATGAAGGCTCTCAAACCATGGACCGCACCGATTGGATGGTGTGGAACTATGATAATATGGAGGTTGAGGTTAATTTTTCGTGCATTTTGAATTATGCCGATTATTATTACCTGCGTATCGGCGACAGCATTCCGGAAAATGCCGTTGGGCAATACAGTCCGGTATCTCATACATTGCATGTTTATGTTGGTTCCGAAAAGATTTTGGAAATCCGCGCGGTGCATAAATCTGCGGAAACGTCACCAATCAGCGCTCCCGGTGACAGCTCCAATGTGATGCAAGAGCTTAAATCTACCGATACCATACGATATGAGGCCTGGTTCACTGATAATCCCGCTTTTGGGCTTACAGCAGAGCAATTGAACTATATCTTTTTACCTATTGTGCCTGTTTCCGGCTGATTATTTCCAATTAAAGTAAGGAGAGAAACTTATATGAGAAAAGCTCTTGTGTGCGAGGACGAAACTTCTATTCGCGAGTTTGTGGTTATTAATCTGAACCGCGCTGGGTATGAAGTAGTTGAAGCCGGGTCGGGCGAGGATGCTTTACGGTTGTTTGATGAACAACGCGATGAGATTGATATTGTTTTGCTTGATATTATGCTGCCCGGGATGGACGGTTTTGCGGTTTGCCGCGAATTGCGTTTGCGCAGCTCGACCTTGGGAATTATTATGCTGACAGCGCGTACTCAGGAAATGGAAAAAGTCGGCGGACTTATGATGGGCGCGGATGATTATGTTACGAAGCCGTTCAGTCCATCCGAATTGGTAGCACGTGTGGACGCGCTGCATCGCCGCGTTCTGTCTGCGAAGGTTGAACCGTCCGTCAATTATCTTGAGGAGGTTGGTTGCGGCGATTTTATGCTAAATCTACGCAGCCGTACTCTGAAAAGAGCCGGTCAGCCTATTGAAATGACACAGGTTGAATTTCAGATTATGGAATTTTTCCTGACGAGCGAGGGAAAAGCGCTGAGTCGTGAAGATATTTTGCATCGCGTATGGGGTGAGGATTATTACGGCGAGGAAAAGATTGTGGATGTTAATATTCGCCGGTTGCGTATGAAGATTGAAGAGGACCCCTCCAATCCGCGGCATATTACCACTGTATGGGGTATGGGATATAAGTGGACGGATTAGGGACAGTCTGAAAATTTTGTGCGAAAGGAGCGGGCAATAATGGGGCGTAAGCCTACTATCATGCGGCGGTGGATGATTAACGGACTTGGAGCGGTTGTTGTTATTTTGTTGCTGTTTGGTATTGTGTTTTTGCTGGCACTGCGGTCCAACTATTATCGCAGCGTCGAATATTTACTGTCCGCTCGCGCTGACAGTATGGAAAATTATCTTGATTTGCTGGATATTTCGAGAGCCGATTCCGAGCTGTCAAAATCCGCGGAATTTTTTGCACATGCCGGCATGTTAGCCGAGGGATTTGAATATAAAGAAATATTAGAGCTGCAAATTTTTGATTATGATGGTGTGGTTTTTGTTTCCTCCTCCGGGCTTGTCGGAGAAAGCGCTGTCCCACCTGATTTTTTGAAAGCGTGTGCTTCTGACCAGCTTCGCGGCACTTGGGAAGGCCGAAACGCGCAGGGCGAACAAATTATGGCATTGTCCGTACTGCTGACTGACGATTCCGGCAATATGATTGGCGGACTGCGGTTTGTCACTTCGCTGGAACCTGTTAATTCACAGATATTTTTGTTTGCCGGAGTTATTGCGCTCATCTGTGGCGCGGTTATTTTGTTTGTATTGCTGTCCAGCACCTATTTTATCAATTCCATCATACATCCCATCGCCGATGTTAACTCAGCGGCAAGACAGATTGCGCTTGGCGATTATAACTCGCGTATTGCCAAACAATCCAACGATGAAATTGGGGATTTGTGCGATACTATCAACTACATGGCGGCGGAAATTGCCGCCACCGAAAACATGAAAAATGAATTTATTTCATCTGTGTCGCATGAGCTGCGTACACCGCTGACCGCTATCAAGGGTTGGGCTGAAACATTGCAAAGCGGGGATTTTGGCAGTGATGAGCTTACTCCAAAAGGGTTGAGTGTTATTGCGGGCGAGGCGGAACGGTTGTCGGGAATTGTTGAGGAATTACTTGACTTTTCACGTGTGCAAAGCGGGCATATCGCTATGAAATTTAAACGTATTGATTTGCTGGCGGAGTTGAGCGAGGCTGTGGTTATTATGCACGACCGCGCTGTCCGCCATAATATTGAGCTTATGTTTGTTGAATCGGATAAGCTGCCGCCGGTTTTGGGGGATAATGACCGTTTGCGTCAGGTGTTTATCAATGTTATTGATAACGCCATCAAATACTCCAATTCCGGAGACCGTATCAGGGTGGAATGCGCTGATATGGGTGCTAATATTCAGGTCGTTGTGAGTGATACCGGTATCGGTATTTCGGCAAATGATTTGCCGCGTGTCAAGGAAAAGTTCTTCAAAGCAAGCAACAAACGTCCCGGTTCTGGAATTGGACTTGCATTAGTTGATGAAATTATTCTCCGGCACGGCGGTACAGTCACTATCGACAGTGACGAGGGTGTCGGGACAACGGTATTTCTTACACTCCCTGTTGCGTTTCCGGATGCTTCTGTTTAATTTTAATTCGAAAGGTTTGGTAAATACTCATGGCTGATAACAAAACAAAAAAGAAAACTTCCATTGGCGGACAAGCACTGATTGAAGGGGTTATGATGCGAGGCCCGCAGCTTACCGCTTTGGCTGTTCGCCACACAAGCGGCGAAATTCGCACAGACAGCTGGGAAACCGCCGGCAAGTCGCGTCCAAAGGTGCTTAAAATACCCTTTGTTCGTGGGGTTATTAATTTCGTTGAGTCGATGATATCCGGATATAAATGCATGATGAAATCCATGGAAATGTCGGGTATTGAGGATGAAATTATCGCCGAATCAAAAAAGGAAACGGTTGAAAACGCTGATGAAGATGAGGTTTTGGAAAATGCTCCGGAAAAAGCGGAAACAGCTCCAAAAAAAGAAGGCAAAGGGCTTATGACGCTGATTATGATTGTTGCTTCGGTGCTTGGTGTTGCGCTTTCGATGGTTTTATTCATGTTTTTGCCGATACAACTGAGAAAATGGTTGTCAATCCCGTTGCCGTTCCTCGAAAACAGCGTTTGGCGTGCGGTTTTTGAGGGATTGATTCGTATTGTTATATTTTTGGCGTACATGGTTGGTGTGTCTTTCATGAAGGACATAAAACGTGTTTTTATGTATCATGGTGCCGAACATAAAACTATTTTTTGCCATGAAAACGGCGATGAGCTGACGGTGGAGAATGTTCGTAAGCAATCCCGGTTTCATCCTCGCTGTGGTACGTCTTTTATGTTTTTAATGCTGTTTATTGGCATAATTGTTTCAATATTCATTAGATTTGACGACGTTTTTCTGCGGACAGCGTTCAAGCTTATCACGCTTCCGATAGTTGTTTCGCTCGGATACGAGCTTATCAAGCTGGCGGGGCGGTCGGATAATATTTTGGTTCGCATTATTTCGACGCCGGGGCTGTGGGTACAGCGTATTACAACCAAGGAACCAACCGATGATATGATTGAGGTTGCTATTGAGTCATTTCAGATGGTGGTGCCGGAAAATCAAGGTGATGATGCATTATGACGGCACGCGCTGCATATAAACATATTTGTCAGCTGCTGTCAGATGCGGGCAACGAAAGCGCCGCGTTTGATGCATGGTGTATGTTGGAGCATGTCACAGGCATTTCACGAACCGCTCTCACTGTGGCGGATCACACGCTGTCTGCGGAGCATTTTGCACAACTTGAGGAAATGGCGGCACGGCGCGGCGCGGGGTATCCTCTGCAATATCTGCTCGGTGAGTGGGATTTTCTCTCGCTTACACTGGCAGTTGGCGAGGGTGTGCTTATCCCCCGCCCCGATACCGAGCTGCTTTGTGAAACAGCGGCCGAGCTGTTGCCAACCGGCGGGCGGGTTCTTGACCTTTGCGCCGGCAGCGGATGCGTTGGGCTTGGTATAGCGTCACTTTGCGAGGATGTTCATGTTGTGGCGGCGGAGCTGTCAGATGCGGCGATAGTATATTTAAAACGCAACTGCGGGCGCTATCCAAAGCTTGATGTTGTGCCAACGAAATGTGATGTTCTGCGGGATGCAGAGAGGTTTTGCGGGGCATTTCAACCGTTTGACGCGATTGTGTCCAATCCGCCGTATATTCCGAGCGGAGACCTCTCCGATTTGTCGCAGGAGGTACAGCATGAGCCGGTAATGGCACTGGACGGCGCCAGGGACGGGCTGATGTTTTATCGCGTTATTGCCGGAGAATGGCTC
>JGI994J12354_10005846_pt1 | contig 10448 bp, 6 predicted proteins | sample IntmicLarv3ML3BL_FD_12354 | JGI IMG/M metagenome (IMG submission 12354)
CCCCCCGTCAATTTGCACTTTATTGACGTTTCTCCAAATTTGAGCATGAAAAAAGATATCTTAGTTAAAATACCTTTACTTTGTTTTTCGACATTTACCATTAAATTTACATTTGTTGCATTCTGGTTTCTTTGCTTTGCAAATATATCGGCCGAATAAAACTAGTTGTAAATGAAGTCTGCTCCATTTGTTTTTGGAAAAATTTTCCATTAATTTATTTTCTATAGTTATAACATTATCTAAATCCTCTGCTAAGTATAATCTTTTACTTACTCTTGATACGTGCGTATCCACAGCTATTAGTGGTTCATTATATAGCTCTGATAAAAATACATTGGCAGTTTTATGACCCACTCCTGGAAGTGTTTCTAGATATGTTTGGTCTTTTGGAACTACTCCATTACACTTATTTACTATTCTATTTGCTATTTCAATTATATAGCTACTCTTTCTTTTAAAAGTTCCAACGGGTTTAATAATATTTTCTATATCTTCTTGTTTAGCTTTCGCTAAGTTCTCTAAATCATATTTATTCCATAGTTCTTTTACAACTATATTTACTTTTTTATCTGTACTTTGCGCACTCAATACAATGGCAATTAGTAATTCATAGTCATTATTATAATTTAATTCACAAATGGGATTAGGAATCATTTTGTCTAATGATTCTAATATATAGTTACTCGTTATTTTCATCTAACCAATCATAATCAAAAAGCTCTTTTGATTCTTCTTTTTCAGTTTTTCTTTTTGTTAAATGACTATTTACATCGGCCATTGTTTTAAAACCTTTTTTACCCCATTCATAGATAATTTTATCAATATATCTAAAATTGTTTACTCCATTGTATACCGCTTCTTTTAAGGCACCAATTATGAGTTCCTCACTTGTTCCATTACTAAGCCACGCATTGATTATTTCATATTCCATTGATGAAATAGGTCTAGAAAATTCTGTTTCAAATATTTTATAAATATCTATTTTTTCTACTTCTTTTCCCTTAGTTACTACATCTTGACCAACTAAGTCATAAAGATTTTTTAAGGAAATACTTTCAGTAATTCTTCCCTCTAAATCTTTTTTAGTAGTCATATCTATTAGTTTTTTCATAAGTAATCCATTAAATGCTTCAAATGTTTCGGCTTCCGTTAATGTTAGATTTTGAGCTATTGTGCTTAGATCAAAGTTTTTATGTAAATCATTATCAAAGTATATTAAAACCATAAACTCATTTAATGTTAAGTCAAAAGACTTAATAGCGTTAAAAATCAGTGTTGAAACAACTAATTTTTTATCACTTAATATTTCTATAATTGTTTTAGGCATTATCCCACTTCCCTTTATTATCATTGATATATTCAGTTAAATCTTCTTTTTCGTTATTTATCGTTCCATCTAAAATCTTCTCTTTTATTTCATCAAAAATTATTTTAATTGTTTTTGATGGACTAATTTTTAAAGTATTTATAATATCTGATGCTGTTATATTTATTTCGTTAACTGATGTTATTGGAAGAGATTGAAACATCATTGCTATGTCTTTTCTATCCATTCCTAATATTTCTCCTGCTACAGTTGATAGATACAAACCATATTCAAATAATATTTTTGAATTTATTTTACCAAAAGATAATATTTCTTTAATTAAAGTTATATTTTTCTTTTCTTCTTTAGTAAATTGGTAATTATCACTAACTTCAATTTGTGAATACATTCCACATAAATCTTTTGAATAAATTATATTGTTATAAGAGATATCTAAATATTTATCAATTCCATATTTTTTTAACATAGTTAAGCCATCTAAGCTTTTTTTTGTAGTTAATATTTTTTCTAGCTCTTCTTTTTTTCTAGTGTTTGATAAATTAGCAACTAGGTTTTTATTATTGTTAATTGCTGATGCTAATGAATCTTCTATCTTGAAATCTAATGAGGAAGCAAATCTAATGGCACGCAGAATTCTTAGTGGATCTTCTTTTAATTTAGTATTGGCATCGCCAATCACTCTAATGGTTTTAGTTTCAATATCAACTATACCATTTAATAAATCAATTATTACTTCTTTAGAATTCATACAAATTGCGTTGATGGTTAAGTCTCTTCTATTTAAATCTGTTATTAGATTGTTGATATATTCGACTTCTGTTGGTTTTCTATTTTCATATTTACTTTCTTTACGATAAGTAGTTATATCAACATTGTATTTGTCACTTATAATTTTAAATGATCCATAATCATCACTTTTATAGTTATATTCCTCAAATATTGCAGTTAAATCTTTTGGAGTTGCATTAGTACAAATATCAATATCTGTTGATTTAATTTTTAAAATAAAGTCTCTAACATATCCACCAACTATGTAGGCTTCAAATCCAGCAGCTTCTATCATAAGTAGAACTTGTTTAATAGTTTTATCCATATATTTAACACCTATTTAATTATATCATTTCACTAATAGTTTAGGGAAGAAATGTTTTTTCATTTGTAAAAATCTTGTTCGTATTTGTCGAACAAGATTAGTATTTTAATTTAAATTAGCTTTCTCTAATTTAATTCCTAAAGTAAATGCTTTGCCTCTATCCTCTGGTTTCTTTTTGGGTTCAATTGGTGTTTTATCTGTAAACATAGTTGCCATATTTTTTAAATAATAATCGGCATCAGCATATCTTCCCTCATTAATCAATGTTTCAATATTTCCTATGTGTAGGCTTAATATTTCTGTATCTCTATTTAGTTCAAGTGCATTTTGACTGCTTTCAAGTAATTCCCATTTGTGTTTAAATTCTAGTTCACGAAGTGCCCAACAAAGTGCTAATATTGCTGATGCTGATCCAATTAAAATTGCATTTTTAATAAGCGAATAATATTCCATTATTAGAGTTGCTGATGCTATTGGTATCATTGCTGCTAAGTATTTGATTAATGTTTTATCATTAATTTTAGCTTTTTTTGTTTGCTCTTCATTAATTATTGTTTCTAAAATTTCTGCTATTTCTTGATGACTTATGTTGTTTAAAGTTACCGCAAGTACTGCTTCAATCTGTTCTTGATTATTCTTCATAATTTCATAGAGATGTGAGACATAGAATTTTAGTTTATCACTTTTCGCTTTATAAAAATCGTTTTCTGCAGCTATACCAGTATTATAAAAGTGTTCATAGGCTCTTTTTATGTAAATTTCAGTTACCTTGTAGTTATCTACACTAATATTCCACGTATATCCTAATTCTCCATCTTCGTCCATGTAATTACATTCTAAAAGCTTGCCATTTTCATCCATCCAGTAATAGTCTTTTTTTCTACCTGGTTCGCATACTCCAACTACACCTTTTTTACCTGTCATTTCTTTATAGTATGTATATATTTGTAATTTACTAGAATGTAGCACCTTTCCAGCTTTTAGTTTTGCATCCATTGGATATATTATAACTTTTTCCAATGGTCCAGTTATAGAGAATGCTTCTGCAACTGGCTCTAGACTTGTGATATTGTTTATTTGTTTCATGTTTTTTTCTCCTTAATAATTTCTTAATTTGATTTTTCTTTAATTGATTTTAGAATTTGATATATATTTATTGCATCTACTGGATTATTTTTATATTCGCTACTAACTTCTGCTAAAAAATCAACTAAAATGACTTTAAATCGGTCTTTTTTTATGTCTTCTGAAGTTAGTGTTGTAGAGTCTAGTGCTAAATAGAAATCTTGGTCTAAGAAGTATAGAATCAATAATTTAATATACTCTCTGTCTTCTGCATCAGGATATTTTGCACACAAATTCGCTACCTTTGATAGTTTTTCAGTTTTGACGTGCAAATCTAGCATTATATCCATAGCCTCTTTAGGTATTTCTAAGTACCCAAGGTAAGTTAAAAAGGTATCTCTTAGGTTTGGTATTAAAAATACTAGTTTAAGTCCTAGAGTTAGGGTATCACTAATTTCAGTTATTTTTTCTTTGTCTAAGAAATATTTGCACATCTCATTATATTCTAGAACATTTAAATACGCTGATAATTGGTTGAATATCGTTAGTCCTAATAAGTGTAATAATTCATTATCATTCTTTTGGACTGCAACTTCAGTAAGTTTTCTAAGTTTTTTTTCTGGATTATTTACGGTAGACTGTTTTGTAGGGACATTACTTATCTCATAGGATTGCTTGACTGATTTGCGTGTAAGCTTATTTAAATCTAATGACATAACATATTCATAAAAGGCTTCTCCTAAATCAGATGAAAATATTTTTTTTAAAGCACTTTTTGTATAACTAGATGCATTTGAATTTTTTATAGAAGTTAAGTACTGAAAATTACTATTTGACAGTCTTATACTAATTACATCAAACTCTTTCTCTGTAAGAATTTGCTTTAGAATATCTAAGTCTAGCTTTTCTTTTGAAGCAACTAAATTTGTAAAATATATTTCTGAATCATCATAGATTTTTTGGACCATCTTATGCGTTCTTTTTGCCAATTTTAATGAGATAACATATTCATAAAAAGGCTCCCTTAATTCTGAATTAAATATTTTTTGAAGTGCTGTTTTTGTAAATTCAGATGCATTTGAAACCATTATGTCTTTTGTTGTTTGGAAAGTATCAACAGCTAATCTTGATTTAATTACTAAATACTCGTTACTTGAAAGAATTTGCTCTAAGCCCTCAAAGTTTGGCCTTTCTTTGAGTTTAACTGTACTTTTTTGGTGCATTTCTTTTGTTTCCTCATATATTTTTTGAACTTGTTCACGTGCTTTTATTTTTAATTTTAATGACATAATATATTCATAAAATACTTCTCTTAAATCAGATGAAAATATTTTTTTTAAAGCACTTTTTGCATATTCATATACATTTGAATATGTTATATCTTTTGAAACTCGGAAAGTTTCACTTGCTAATTTTGATTTAATTACAGCAAATTCTTTCTCTGTAAGAATTTGCTCTAGTTCATCTAAGTTGGGTTTTTCTTTTGGTTTTGGGTGAGGCTTTGAAATACCATTTTGCGCTTTGGTGGTTTTCATTAGGTTTCTGTATTTCAAAAAAATTGCTCTACAACTATTTGAAATTGGTGTTGTTTCATCTAAGGAGAAATGTGTGTTGTATTTTTTTAGAAAGTTTTGAAATGATTTGTCTAAGCTAGGAATTGAGTTTATAGCTGTCAAAAATTTTTCGGATTCTAGTTGTTCTAAATCTGTTTTTTTAAGAAAATCAGCAAATATTTCAATATTGTGAATATGTTTGTTTGCTATGCAAGCATTTCTTAATTCTAAAAAAGCTTTATAGTTCCCAGAATTTAGTTCTTCTTCTATTTTTGATCTTATTATTCCTTTGGCAGTTCTTGTTATAGATGTTACTATAAAATCATCTGATGAGTATCTATAATCAGCTGCTATTTTATCTATATTTTCATTAAAGTAACTCAATACTAATTTTTTATATTTATCATTTATAATAAGTGATGAAAGATATTTGTTAATTGCGTTTGTTATATGTGTTTTTTTTGCGCTTAGCTCTTGATTCATCATGATTAAATTCCCCCTAGAATTTGCTTTTTTATTCATATATTCTACCACATTTTTTGTTTTTTTAACAAAAAAAAAGAAGCTTATTTTTAAACTTCTGTTTCTTCAGTTGTATCATCAGATAAAATGGCAGCTGCAATTGATATTTTTTCAACTGCATCACTTTCACCAACTGCAAATTTTTCTTCTAACATTTCTGAGGCATCATCGCTCATAAATTCTTTTTCTAGTAAGACTTCTATATCACTATATTGTCTTGCACCAGTTCCAGCTGGAATTAGTTTTCCTAGAATAACATTTTCTTTTAATCCACGTAAGTGGTCTACTTTACCTTTAACTGCTGCATCTGTTAAAACTCTTGTAGTTTCTTGGAATGAGGCAGCTGATAGGAATGAATCTGTTTCAAGTGATGATTTTGTAATTCCAAGCATTACTGGACGTCCTGTTGCAGGAACCCCACCACTTAGAATTACTGGTTTATTACCCTCAGTGAAATCGTGTAGAGATACTGATAATCCCTCAACGAATGTAGTATCACCTGGATCAACAATCTTCATTTTACTAATCATACGACGTACTATTACTTCGATATGTTTATCTGAAATATCAACACCTTGTGATTTGTATACATTTTGAATTTCTTTTAAGATGTAACTTTGAGCAGTTATTGCATCAGTTACAGCTAATAATTCTTTTGGTGAAATAGCTCCCTCAGTAAGTTTATCTCCTGCTTGAACCATATCTCCCTCTGCTACACGAAGTTTCATGTTGTAATTAGTAACATGTTCTCTAACTTCAACATCATTTTCAATTATAATTTTATGTTTACCATTACTTTCTTCGATTTTAGCAATTTTACCTGATACTTCAGCAACTGTTGATTTCCCTTTAGGATTACGTGCTTCAAATAATTCTTCAACTCTTGGTAAACCTTGAGTGATGTCATCTCCAGCAACTCCTCCAGTATGGAAAGTTCTCATAGTCAACTGTGTACCTGGTTCACCAATTGATTGAGCAGCCATAATACCTACAGCTTCACCAGTTTCAACTAGGTTTCCTGTAGCAAGATTTCTACCATAACATTTTTGACATACACCATTTGGTGTTTTACATGTTATAACACTTCTGATTTCAATTTTAGTAATTCCGCACTTTATTATTTTAGTAACAATGTTTTCAGTAATCATTTCACCTTTTTCAAGTATTGCTTTCTTGTCTTTTGGATCAATGATTTTTGTTGCTGAATAACGCCCTAAAATACGTTCTGCTAATGGCTCAATTACTGATCCATCTTTATCATTAATTAAATCATATACTTCAACACCAGCAAGTGTTCCACAGTCATAATCTTTAACAATTATATCTTGAGCAACATCTACTAAACGTCTTGTTAGATATCCTGAATCTGCTGTACGAAGTGCAGTATCGGCTGAACCTTTACGAGCACCATGTGTAGATAAGAAGAATTCAGATACACTAAGTCCCTCAATAAATGAAGAAGTAATTGGAATTTCAACTGGTTCTCCACTTGGTTTTGCCATAAGTCCACGCATCCCAGCAAGCTGAGTAAAGTTTGAGGCATTACCACGTGCACCACTATTCATCATCATAAATATTGGATTTGTTGTATCATTTTCACTTATCGCTTTAAGCTCTTGTCTAACTTGATCAGTTGTATTATTCCATATACCAATTACACTATTAAATCTTTCTTCTTCTGTGATTAACCCACGAGAGAACTGTTTATTAATTTTGGCAACACTCTCATCACCAGCTGCAACAATAGTGCTTTTTTGTTCACTTTGAACAACATCAGCTACTGATACAGTGATACCTGCAATTGTCGAATATTTAAATCCTAAGTCTTTTAGTTTATCTAGCATTACACTAGTTTCTGTAGTCTTATATCTTTTAAATATTTGAGCAATAACATTTTCTAGAGTCTTTTTAACAAATGGTTGCACCAATTCTTTTTGACTAACACCCTCTTTAATATCAGTTCCCATATTTAAGAAGTGAATATTTGGTGTAATTCCCTCAATGTTTTCTTTACTAGGTTCATTCATATATGGGAATGAATCTGGTAGTATTTCATTGAATATTAATTTACCAACAGTTGTTACTAAGTATTTAGTTTTTTGCTCATCAGTAAACAGTTTATATTTAAATGAATTAACTGGCACCACGACTCTTGTGTGAAGAGATATTTCTCCTCTGTCATAAGCCATTAATGCTTCATTAGAATTTTTAAATACTTTCCCCTCATTTAACTCTCCAGCTCTTTCAATAGTTAGGTAATAATTACCTAACACCATATCTTGAGAGGGGGTCACGATTGGTTTTCCATCTTTTGGATTTAGAATGTTGTTAGCACCTAACATAAGAATTCTAGCTTCTGCTTTTGCTTCTTCTGATAATGGTACATGAACTGCCATTTGGTCTCCATCGAAGTCAGCATTAAATGCTGTACAAACAAGTGGATGTAAGCGAATTGCTTTACCACCTACAAGTTTAGGTTCAAATGCTTGAATACCTAATCTATGAAGTGTTGGAGCTCTATTTAGTAAAACTGGATGCTCTGTTATAACATCTTCTACAATATCCCATACACTCTCATCACGATTATCGATTAGTTTTTTAGCTCCTTTAATATTGTGAGCTAGTCCTCTTTCAACTAAACCATGAATAACATGTGGTTTAAATAGCTCTAGAGCCATTTCTTTTGGAATACCACATTGATACATTTTAAGGTATGGTCCAACTACAATAACTGATCGTCCAGAGTAGTCAACACGTTTTCCAAGTAAGTTTTGTCTAAAACGTCCTTGTTTACCTTTAAGCATACTAGATAAAGATTTTAATGGTCTATTTCCAGCAGCTGTAACACTTCTTCCTCGTCTTCCATTATCAAATAAGGAATCCACTGCTTCTTGAAGCATACGTTTTTCATTTTGAACAATGATTGATGGAGCTCCTAATTCAAGAAGTTTCTTCAAACGGTTGTTTCTATTAATAATTCTTCGATATAAATCATTTAAATCTGATGTTGCAAAACGTCCACCATCTAATTGAATCATTGGTCTTAATTCTGGAGGTATTACTGGAAGCGCATCTAAAATCATCCATTCAGGTTTGTTTCCAGATTCAGCAAATGATACTAGGCAGTCTAAACGTTTTACTAAACGAATACGTTTTTGTCCAGATGCATTTTCTAATTCACTTCTAAGTTCAGCAATATCACTTTCCATATCAACATTTACCAATAGTTCTTTAATGGCTTCAGCTCCCATTCCAACTTTGAATGCTGAACCATATTTTTCATAGTATGCTCGGTATTCTTTATCAGATAAGGTTTGCTTTTTTTCTAATGGTGCTTTTCCAGGATCAAGTACAACATAACTTACGAAATATAATACTTCTTCTAAATCACGTGGTGACATATCTAAAACTAGGCCCATTTTTGATGGAACACCTTTGAAGAACCAAATGTGAGAACAAGGAGCAGCAAGTTCAATATGTCCCATACGTTCACGACGAACTTTGCTCCTAGTTACTTCTACTCCACATCGATCACAAACAACATTTTTATATCTTAATCTTTTGTATTTTCCACAAGAACATTCAAAGTCTTTTGAGGGACCAAATATTTTCTCACAAAACAAGCCATCTCGCTCAGGTTTTAGTGTACGGTAGTTAATTGTTTCTGGTTTTTTTATTTCACCATGAGACCAATCACGAATTTTTTCAGGAGAAGCAATACCAACTCTGATTCCCTTAAAGTTATTAACTTCTATCATAGTGCTTCACTCCCCTCTAAAACGTCCCCAGGAAATTCTAAATCATCTAATGATTCTTCAAATTCCTCTTCAACTTCTTCTATAATCTCTTCTTCTTTTTCAACCACTAATTTAGAATCAACTTCATTAATAGAATTTGGATTTTCTTGATCTTCATCTTTTTCCAAATCACTAACTTCTAAAGTATTATCTTCTGTATCGATTATTTGAACATCTAAACCTAATGCTTGGAACTCTTTAATAAGAACTCTAAACGATTCTGGCATTCCAGCTTGATTTACTGTTTTTCCTTTAACTATAGATTCATAAACTTTAACACGTCCTGTTACATCATCTGATTTGATAGTCATAATTTCTTGTAAAATGTGGGCTGCACCATATGCATATAATGCCCAAACTTCCATTTCTCCAAATCTTTGTCCACCAAATTGAGCTTTACCTCCAAGTGGTTGTTGTGTAACAAGTGAGTAAGGTCCTGTTGCACGTGCATGTAACTTATCATCAACCATGTGATGTAATTTTACCATGTACATTACCCCAACATTTACTTTATTTTCAAATGGTTCTCCTGTACGTCCGTTGATAAGCACAGTTTTGCCATCTTCGTCCATTCCAGCTTCTGCCATAGTTTCTCTAATTTCTTCAATACTTGCTCCATCAAATATAGGTGTTGCAAATTTACAGCCAATTTTCTTTCCTGCCATACCTAAATGAACTTCTAAGATTTGACCAATGTTCATACGTGATGGCACTCCTAGTGGATTTAAGATAACATCTACTGGTGTTCCATCTGGCAAGTAAGGCATGTCTTCTTCAGGCAATACTAGTGAAATAACACCTTTATTCCCATGACGTCCTGACATTTTATCCCCAACTTGAATTTTACGTTTTTGAGCAATATATACGCGAATTACTTTTGAAACTCCAGCTGGAAGTTCATCAGAATTCTCTTTTGTATATACTTTAACATCATGAATTATTCCATCTGCTCCATGTTCAACACGTAGAGATGTATCTCTAACTTCACGAGTTTTTTCACCAAATATTGCATGAAGTAATTTTTCTTCACTAGTTAATTCTTGTACACCTTTTGGAGTTACTTTACCAACCATAATATCGCCCTCATGTAC
>JGI994J12354_10005847_pt1 | contig 10446 bp, 9 predicted proteins | sample IntmicLarv3ML3BL_FD_12354 | JGI IMG/M metagenome (IMG submission 12354)
TTTCTGCACGCACTTTTTCTTTGAGTTCTTTGCTGTAATGATGCATCCCCTTTTTCCCTGACATGGTAAAACCTCCAATCGTATTCCTATTCTACGATTGGAGGCGTTGTCTATTTTGCTTGGGATAGGACACTAAAGGCGGCTTTTTTGTAAGCTGCTGCAAAACATGATAAAACGTGCGATTGTGCGGTTTTGGAGCCAAGGGGACTGGTCCCCTTGCAGGGGTTTGGGGACGGTGTCCCCAAGGTCTGTCGTTGGCCCAGTCCCGCCTCATTTCTATGCCAAGCGTTCCTCACAGCGCCACCCGCTTCGTCGCCACCGCATCGCAAAAGGCGCGGTCATGCTCGACAAAAAGCAGTGTCGGCTCAAAATCCAAAATCAACTGCTCGATTTGCATGCGCGACAGCACATCGATGTAGTTGAGGGGCTCATCCCACACGTAGAGGTGGGCTTGCTCGCACAGGCTGCGGGCCAGCAGCACCTTCTTTTTCTGGCCCTGGCTCAACGCGGATAAATCCTTTTCAAACTGGGTGCGTGAAAAATCCAGTTTGCGCAAAATAGCCAGCAGCAGGCTTTCATCCACGTCACAAGTCTCGGCGTAATCCCGAAGCCGGCCCGTCAGGCCGTCGGCCGACTGCAGTACGTGGGAAATTACCAGCCCGCTACCCAGGGTGACCGTCCCCGAGACCGCCATAGCGGCGTCGCCGCCTGTCAGCAACTTGAGGATCGAGCTCTTGCCCGACCCATTCGGCCCTTGCAGCGCCACCCGGTCGCCCGTCTCGACGGCAAAGCTGATGCCGCGCGCCACTGTGCGTCCGCTATAGCCCAGAGAGACATCCTCGAGACGCAGCAGAAGCTTTTTGTGGTAGGGGAGTGGGTGCAGCTTGAGTGGCTCCGCCGTCTCGAGGTTCTTGAGCAGCGCCGCCTTCTCGGTAGCGGCGGACTCCCGTCGCCGCTCGATGGCCTTGGAGCGTTTCATCATCCGGGCCGCCTGGGCGCCCACCGCCCCGCGATCTGCCGTGTGGGAGCCGATTTTGCTGCCCTCCAACTTGTCCGACCATTGTGCGGTGCGCCGGGCCGAGCGCTTAAGGCGCTTGACGTCCTTCCGCAGCCGGTCATTCTCGGCCAGCTCGTGTGCGTCCTCAAGCGCTTTATTGTGCCACCAGGAGGAAAAATTCCCCTGCTGGATTCGAATGTCCTGTCGCCCGATGGCCATGATATGGTCAACGCAGCCATCGAGAAAAGCCCGGTCGTGAGAGACCAAAATGAAGCCACTCTTGCGCCGCAAATAGGCGCTTACAAGTTCTCGGGCCGCCAAATCCAGATGATTGGTCGGCTCGTCGATAAGCAAGAAGGCATTGCTGCGCAAAAACAGCGCGGCCAGCAGCACCTTGGTGCGCTCGCCATGGCTGAGCAGCCCGAAAGGTTGTTCGAGCACAGCAGGGGAGAGCCCCAACAGCGAGAGCTCGCGCTCGATGGCCCACAGCTCGAGGCCCGGACAGAGGGCTTCGGCCACAGCCAGGGCGGTGAGAGATTCGTCCTCAACAGTGGGGGGGAAATACTCGAACTGCACGCTGCTCGAGATGGTGCCGCCGACNTCGAGCTGCCCCAGCAGCAGCCGCAGCAGCGTCGTCTTGCCCCGGCCGTTGCGGCCTGTGAGGCCCAGGCGCCAGTCGGTATCCAGCTGGAAGGAGACGCCGTCAAAGACCAGATCATAGCTGCCCTCGTAGCCAAAGGTCAGGTTGGAAACGTTGATTAAAGACATAAGGTTTATCCTCCGGAAATAAGATAGGCCGTGGGAAAACAGCTCCCACGGCCCTCATATCACGGCAAATAAACCCGCATCGGCGCAATGAGGATGTCACATTTTCCCACATGAATCCAAGCCTTGCCCCAAAGGGAAGGCCGACTGCGCCCATCAAGAGCGGCCATGCCGCCCGAAAGACGCATTCAGCGGGAAGTATTGCGCATCCTTTCAGCTCCAATCAACATCAAATATGAAGTCATTATAGTGGGTTTTGGGTGGATTGTCAAGATGTGCTCTGCGTAGGGAATGCTGTCCTCAGCGTCCCGTGTCCTTTGTCACCACGAAAGGGCAAGGCCATTTATAAAGGGATTATTAACGAGATTTTTTAATTTTGGGGGAGGGAATGCCCTGCAGGGGCATTCCCTCCCCCAAACCCCCTCCCATAAGGGAGGAGCGGTCATGCATTGCGTGTCCGCACAACCTGTGTTATAATCAAACCATTCCACACGAAGGAGCGCCCCCTCATGAATAAAATCTCCAAAGGCCTGCTGTTGCGGCTTGATATTCTCTTCTTCGCCACCCTGGGCCTGCTCATCGTCACCTGGATGACCGGTCTGATTGTCATTCTGGCCCTCACCGCCCTGTCGCTGGCGGGGTATGTGGTGACCTTTCTCCGCATTAAATGCCCCCACTGCCGCCGCAACATTATGCCGTGGACAGCGGGGAAATCCAAGTATGAGGAGACCTCGTGCCCCCACTGCGGCTTCCCAATAGAGGTTGGCTGAGGCTATGTCTTTTTGCTGACGGCCTTACCGCTCTGCTTTGCACCGCTCTTGCCGCCCTGAGAGGGCGGCTTTTTCTTGGCCCTTTCGGCCTTGGGCGCCGCCTTGGGGGCGGGGAGGGCGATGTAAATGCCCCGGCTGCCCGCCGTCTGTACCTGGCGGAAGCCCAGAGACATCATGAAGCGGCTCAGCTTGTTGTGGCCGAAATTGCGCACATCGAAGTCGGGGTACCGGTTGGCCAGTGCCGTGCCCACATGGGAGAGGGAAATCTTCCCTTCCTCGTCGGAGTTGTCGTTGAGGATGGAGACCACGGCCTCGCGGATGGTATCCAGCTGCTGATCCGAGCCGTGGATGGCCGGCGTCGCCGGCGTTTCGCCCTCGGCGGTGGCCTGGCCGGCCTGCTCGAGAACCTCCAAATAGCGGAACTTGTTGCAGGCGTTGCGGAAGGGGGCCGGTGTCTTGCCCTCGCCCATGCCGATGACCTCCTTGCCCGCCTCGCGTAGCCGCGCCGCTAAGCGCGTGAAATCGCTGTCGCTCGAGACCAGGCAAAAGCCGTCCACACTGCCGGTGTAGAGGATGTCCATGGCGTCGATGATGAGGGCCGAATCGGTGGAGTTCTTCCCGTTGGTGTAGGCGTACTGCTGCATGGGGATGATTGAGCTCTCCAGCAGCACCTGCTTCCAGGTGTTCATCTCGGGCCGCGTCCAGTCGCCATAGATGCGCTTGTAGGTGGCGATGCCGTCCCGGGCCAGCTCGGTGAGAATGTATTTGATATAGCGGTAGGAGATGTTGTCGGCGTCGATAAGCACGGCAAAACGTTTGTCGGTGGACATAGTTGGACCCTCCTTTTAGGCGGTTGGACGGATGATATACATCTATAGTATAACACAAAAGGGGATTGAAAAGGGGATAAAAATAAAAAGTCTGTCACGACCTTGGGGCTTTGTCCCAAACCCCATTCAAGGAACTTTTTTCAAAAAGTTCCTTGAAAACCTTCAAAACTCTTGAGCCATTGTGTGAAACACAATGGCAAGTATAAGATTTTTTGGAAAGCCGCTATGTAGAATAGTAAAACCGCGCAACGGCGCGGTTTTGGGGTCAAGGGGACTGGTCCCCTTGCGGGAGTTTGGGGGCAGCGCTCCCCAAGGTCTCTGCTTTGCAAAAATCACACCCCTCGCCGATTGGCGAGGGGTGTGAAAAAGATATCTATTTATCACACAGGAAGCACGAGACAAAATGCCCGGGGGCAATCTCCTGCAGCGGCGGCTCGGCCTCGCGGCAGCGGTCCATGGCATAGGTGCAGCGGCCCTCAAAGCGGCAGACCGCCTTGGGCTCGATGGGCGAGGTAATCTCGCCCTTGAGCAAAATGCGCTCCTTCTGGTGGTGGATGTTGGGCACCGGGATGGCGCTTAGCAGTGCCTGGGTGTACGGATGCACCGGATTGGCGAACAGCTCCTCCGAGGGGGCCTTTTCGATAAGCTTGCCCAGATACATGACGGCGATGTCGTCGCTGAAGTGGTTGACGACGCTCAGGTCATGGGTGATGAACATATAGGTAAGGCCCATGCTCTCCTGAAGCTCCTTCATCAGGTTCAATATCTGCGCCTGAATGGAGACGTCCAGAGCCGAAACCGGCTCGTCACATACGATGAACTTGGGGCTCAACGCCAACGCACGGGCGATGCCGATGCGCTGCCGGCGTCCGCCGTCCAGCTCGTGGGGATAGGTGTTCACCAGGCGTTCGGCCAGGCCGACAGTGGTCATGACCTCGATGACCTTCTCCATCTGCTCCTTTTTGGTGGGATAGAGATTGTTGATGATCATCGGCTCCGAAATGGTCTGGCTGATGGTTTTGCGCGGGTTGAGGGAGGAGAAGGGATCCTGGAAGATAATCTGCATCTCCTTGCGCTTTTTGCGCATCTCCTCGCTGGAGAGGGCGAGAATGTCCTGGCCCTCAAAGTGCACCTGGCCGCCGGTGGGCTCAAGCAGCCGCAGAATGGCGCGGCCGGTGGTGCTCTTGCCGCAGCCCGACTCGCCCACAACGCCCAGGGTCTTGCCCTTTTCGATGGTGAAGCTGATGTCATCCACCGCATGCAGCATACCGCGGGAGGTCTTAAAATACTTTTTGAGGCCATTGACCTCTAATAGCTTCTCACTCATTGCCAATCAGGCCCCCTTCCTGGATATTTTCCGCGTTGTAAAGGTGGCAGGCCACGTAGTGCTCATCGTTGCGATAGACCTTCTCAGGCCGCTCCTTCGAGCAGATGTCGAGGGCGTAATTGCAGCGGGGGCAGAAGACACAGCCCGCGGGCAGGTTGGAGGGGTCGGGCATGAGGCCCTTGATGGGCTTGAGCTTGGCCGTGCGGTTGGAGAGATCGGGCAGCGAGTTAAACAGCCCTTCGGTGTAGGGATGGAGGGTGTTGTCGAAGATGTCGGCCAGCCTACCGTGTTCGATGATGCGCCCGCCGTAGATGACCGAAACCTTGTCGCAAATCTCGGCCACAATGCCCAAATCATGGGTGATCATGAGCATCGAGGTGCCAAGGCGCTGCTTGAGGTCCTTCATCATCTCAAGCACCTGGGCCTGGATGGTGACATCGAGGGCTGTGGTCGGCTCGTCGGCGATGAGCAGCTTGGGCGAACAGGCCAGGGCAATGGCGATGACAACGCGCTGCTTCATCCCGCCGCTGAACTGATGGGGGTACTCAACGCCGCGCTCGCCGGGGATGCCGACCAGCTCAAGCATCTGCCGGGCCTTTTCGCCGGCGGCCTTATAGCCGTTTTTCTCGTGGAGCTCGATGACCTCGGCAATCTGCTCCTCCACCGTCATAACCGGGTTGAGGGAGGTCATGGGGTCTTGAAAGATCATCGACATGTGCTTGCCGCGGATTTGCTCCATCTCCTTCTCGGATTTGGCCATCAAATCCTGGCCGTCCAGCAGCAGCGTGCCCTTGGTCATGATGCCGGGCGGGTCGGGGATGAGGCGGAGCATGGCCAGGCCGGTGGTCGTCTTGCCGGCGCCGGTCTCGCCTACCAGGCCGTGGGTCTCGCCCTTTTCAATCTGAAGATCCAAGCCGTTGAGGGCGGCCACCACACCGTCATCGGTGCGGTATTCAACCCACAGGTCGGAGATTTCCAGCTCGTATTTGTTCTCTTTCATCCTATCGCTCATGGTATCTCCCCCCTTACTTCAGCCTGGGATCGAGGGCATCGCGCAGCCCATCGCCCAGAAGATTAAGTGCCAGAATGGTGATGACAATGGCGAGCCCGGGGAAGATTGCCATGTAGGTGTACTCGCGCAGATAGGTACGGGCCGAGGACAGCATGGCCCCCCACTCGGGCGCCGGCGCCTGCACGCCAAGGCCAAGGAAGCTCAGGCCGGCGATGCTCAGGATGATGCTGGCCACCTCTAAAGTGGTCTGCACAATGACTGGCGCCAGGCTGTTGGGGATGACATGGCCGAAAATGATGCGGCCATTCTTGGCGCCGATGGCCCGGGCAGCCTCGACATACTCGGAATCCCGGACGGTGAGCACCGGGCCGCGCACGATGCGGGCAAACCGGGGGATTGAAGAGATCGACATGGCAATCATCAGGTTGGTCGTGCTGGGCCCCAGGGCGGCCACGATGGTGATGGCGAACAGGGTGCCCGGGATGGCCAGGAAGATGTCCATGATGCGCATGGTGATGTTATCAAACATGCCGCCATAGAAGCCGGCCAGCGCGCCCAGAAAGCCACCGATCAGCAGGGCAATGGCCACAGCGGAAGCACCCACCGAAAGCGATGTCCGCGAGCCGTAGACAACCCGGGCCAAAATGTCGCGCCCGGTCTCGTCGGTGCCAAAGGGATGGGTGGCCGACGGGCTCTGCTGGCGATGGTCGATGTTCTGCTTGATGACCTGGGTTTCATAGTCGTAAATCAGCGGGGCGGTCAGGGCCATGAGGATGAGCAGCGCCACAATGACCATGCCGAGCACGGCCGTTTTGTTACGTAACAGGCGGGTCCAGGCCTCTTTGAACTGGCTCTTTTTCTTATACTTTTTGGTCAAATCGGCCACATTGCCCTCGGGCTGGAGGCCTTTGTTATTATTATCACTCATAATATTTTCAGCCTCCCTTTACTTGTATTGCGCCCGGATACGGGGATCAATGAACCCGTACAGCAGGTCGACCAGCAGATTGACAACGGAGAAAATCAGCGTAAAGATGATGATACATCCCAGCACGGCGGGGGTATCGCGCCCCGAGATCGAGTTGATCATGAACCGGCCCAGGCCGGGCATGCCAAAGACGGTCTCGGTAAGCACCGAGCCGGACAGCAGGTTGCCGATTTGCAGGCCAACCATGGTGACGGTGGGGATAAGCGCGTTGCGCAAGGCGTGGCGGCGGATGACCGTGCTATAGGGCACACCCTTGGAGCGAGCCGTGCGGATATAATCCTGCCGGATGACCTCCAGCATGGAGGAACGGGTTGTCCGGGCAATGGTCGCCATGCTCTGGAAGCCCAGGGCCACGCCGGGGAGCACGAAGGAGCGTATGCCCGCGTTGGTGCCCGAGGCCGGGAACCAGCCCAGCCGCAGGGAGAAGAGTAGAAGGAGCATCAGGCCCATCCAGAAGATCGGCACCGATACGCCCAAAAGGGCGATAAACATGCTGACGCCGTCAATCCAGGTGTTCTGCTTGACAGCGGCCACAACGCCCAGAGGGAGGGCCAGAACCACCGCGATGGTTACGGCGGTCAGTGATATTTTCAGGGTGGTAGGGAACCGGGCGGTGATTTCGGTGATTACGCCTGTCTTGGTCTTGTAGGAGTCACCAAAATCTCCCTGAACCAGCTTGAAAACATAATTGACATACTGGACCAGAACGGGCTTATCAAGGCCCAGCTCGGCGCGTTTGGCATCAATTTGGTCTTGGGTGGCCTGCTCGCCCACCAGCTGCATCACCGGGTCGCCGGGCGCCATGCTCATAATCATATAGACGATGAAGGTAACGCCCAATATGACCGGGATGACGGCCACAACCCGTTTAAGGATATACTTCCACATATTGCCTCCTGCCCACAGTCCGGGCCAAAGCTCGGCTGTGCTTCAAAAATGTGCTTCCGGCAGCTTCTGCCGAAAGCACTTGAAAGTGCCATGCGTAAATGTCGGTGTTATCAACACTTACGGGGTTTGAAACCGCAATCCCATCCCCTTTCGGGGATGGGATGCGGGGAAACGTGGCAGATAAATCTTGAAGGTTACAGCTTACTCAGCAGCCCAGGCCCACTCGTTGACGAAGATCGAACCGCCGGATGTAATCATGCAGTTCTGCAGCTTGGCGCTGTGGGCACTGACGGTGAACGGCTGGTAGATGGGGATCTGATAGCAGTTCTCGTTGAGGTTGCGGGTGGCATCCTGCAGAACCTTCTCGCGGGCCGCGTTGTCAACCGTGGTCTCGGCCTGGTCAATGAGGGCGTCGAGCGCGTCGTTGCCGTTGCGGGTCTTGTTGGAGGCACCGATGTTGTTGGTGTGGAACACGCCCTTGAGGAAGCTCATCATCTCGTTGGAGGTGTAGCCGCCGATGAAGCCGCTAAAGTTGCCGGCCGCGGTCTCGGAGAGATAGGTGGCCAGGTCCATGGAGGAAATTGTGCAGGTGACGCCGATTTCCTTCAGGTTGTCCTGAACAACCTCGGCGCAACGGCGCTTGGTGTCGTTGGAGCAGATGATATCCAGCACAATAGTGGAGGGGTCACCGCCCCAGGCAGCCAAATACTGCTTGGCCAGCTCGACATCATACTTGTCATAGCCGCTCTGATACTCGCCGATTTCGCCCATCATGCCCAGAGGCGTCTGGGAGGAGGCGACAATGCCCAGGCCATTGAGGGCGACCTTGATGCAGTCTTCCTTGTTGATGGCGGCGTTGAGGGCCTTGCGCACATTGATGTCGCCAAAGGGCTCGACCTCATTGTTGATGCACAGCCAGTTGTGGGAAGCAGAAGCAACCTTAAGCACCGTAATGTCGGCATTGGCGTCCAGGCTGGTGACGGAGGTGGTGTCCAGCTCGATGACATAATCGACCTCACCGGCCTCGAGGGCGATGGTGCGGGAGGAACCCTCGGGGATGATGCGCCAGATAACATTCTTGATCTTGGCGACCTCAGCCTTGTTAAAATAGTCGGCATGGGCTTCAAAGGTCAGCTGCTCGCCGCGGTCCCACTTGACGAACTTGTAGGGGCCGGTGCCGATGGGGTTGGCGCTCGAGGTCTCGCCGTTCTCGATGAAGCGAGCGGGCACCACCATGTTGGCGTGGTGGGCCAAGTCATACATCAGGCTAGCGCTGGGGCCGGCGGTGGTCATCTGCACAGTGTAATCATCCACCTTGGAGACGCCTTTCTCGGAGAACTGGTTGGAGTACATGGAGACCTCGGGCATGTTCTGAACATTGTTGAGGCAGGCGACGACGTCGTCGGCCTTCATCTCGGTGCCGTCATGGAACTTGACGCCCTGCTTGAGCTTGAAGGTCCACAGGTAGGTACCGTCGGCCTGCTCCTCAGCGGTGTAGCTCTCGGCCAAGTCGAGCTGGGGAGTCAGGTTCTTGTCCAGCGTAGCGAGGCCATTGTACATCAGGCTGTTCACATAGCTGCCGGCCACGGCGTTATGGTCCTGGGGATTGATGGACGGGGTCTCGTCTGCGGTGGCGATGGTCACGGTGTCTTTGCCGGCGGCGGCTTTGTCGCAGCCCGCAAAGGCAGTCAGGGTCATGAGAGCGACCAAAATCAGGGCGCTCAGGCGTACGAACTTTTTCATCTTTTCACCTCACTGAATATTATCCGGTCCGTGCCGGAATTTTAAAAAAAACTTAACATTTGTAACAATGCGATTATACGGCCTACGGCCCGTGAAGTCAAGATAGAAAATGAACAAAATTGAAACAAACAATTTGGCGGGCTCTTTAATTGCCTAGAATTTACACTCCCCGGGTCCTCGCGCTTCAGGGGGGATGCCTCGGGTGTCGCTGCGGGCTTTCAGCCCGGCGCTTTCGTACCAATGCCCTTTGTCCTTGACACTAAAGCCGAATCTTGCTCGGCTCGTCCGCCAAGGCGCGATACCCAGCCGGAGAGCAGCCCACCGCCTCGCGGAAGGCCCGAGAAAAGGCGGCGTGGCTGTTGTACCCCACCTGAACGGCAATTTCCAAGACATTGTAGCTGGTGTACAGTAGCAATTCCTTGGCCTTTTCAATGCGGTAGAGCCGCAGGTAGTGGGACGGCGTAAAGCCGGTCTGCTGCCGGAACCAATCGTTAAAATGCGCCACGCTGTAGTTTTCCAGGTTGGCTAGCTCGGAGACCTGAATGGGCTCATCGAAGTGCTCGCGGATGTATTGCAGGGATCGAAAGCTGTTGTTTTCCACAAGTCGGTCATATAAGTAATAATACAGGTAACGCATAGAGGCGCTGCCCTGCACCACCTCGACGCGGATGAGCTCGACCAACGGGACGAGGCTGCCCTCAATGGGCAGCACAACCTTGCGCTGCAAAATCTCAAGGTCGCCCTTCTTAATCATGCTCTTGGGGATGTTGATGACAATGAGCTCGTTTTTGCACAGGCACTGATGGGGCACATCAGGTGGAAGGAAACCCAGCTCCTGAGGCATCACCTTAAAAAGAATGTGATTGCACCGTACATCAAGCTCGGTTTCCAGCGGAATGTAGATTTGAGCATAGTCGTGAACATGCTCGGCCTTGCCCTCATTTTGGTGGAGTAGGACATAGTCCGGATGGGCCATGGCGCACCTCCTTTTTATCCGATTTTCTGCACAGCTTGAGATAACTTCACCCTATCACGCCAGGGCCTCCCTGTCAAGAAAAAATGGGCGAATGGAGAGGGGGTGCGCCTACGGGCGCACCCCCTCTCCCAAGAGCTTAAAATCCGTTAC
>JGI994J12354_10005848_pt1 | contig 10446 bp, 7 predicted proteins | sample IntmicLarv3ML3BL_FD_12354 | JGI IMG/M metagenome (IMG submission 12354)
GTTTCATACTAAATCTGGAATGAAAACAAAAATGCAATGGAAATGCAATTTTTTATAGAGAAAGAGCCAAAAAGCCCGTAGATAAAGGCTTTTCGGCTCACCATAAACTACTCCCACTCAATAGTCCCCGGCGGCTTCCCAGTAACATCATAAACCACCCGACTAACCTCCAACACCTCATCCGTAATCCGCTCCGACACCTTCTCCAGCACCTCATACGGCACCTTCACCCACTCTGCCGTCATCGCATCCACCGTGTTCACCGCCCGCAGCGCGATGGTATGCCCATACGCCCGCGCGTGGTTGCGCACCCCCACAGTTTTCACGTTCATCAATACCGCGAAGTACTGCCAGATGCTTTTATCCAGCCCGGCCTTGGCAATCTCATCACGGAAAATAAAGTCCGCCTGCCGCAGGATATCCAGCTTCTCTTTATTGACCTCACCCAGGCAACGCACCCCAAGGCCCGGCCCCGGGAACGGCTGACGGTTTACCATGGCGGCCGGAACACCCAGCGCCAATCCAACCTGCCGCACTTCGTCCTTAAACAACTCCAAAACAGGCTCCACAATCGCCTTAAAATCAATCACATCCGGCAAGCCGCCGACATTGTGGTGGCTCTTAACCACCGCCGAACTGTCTGTCCCGCTTTCGATAATATCCGGATAAATGGTGCCCTGCGCCAGGAAATCAACAGCCCCAATCTTCTTGGCCTCTTCCTCAAACACGCGGATAAACTCCTCACCGATAATCTTGCGCTTGTGTTCCGGATCCTCGATACCCTTAAGCTTTGCAAGGAATCGCGCCTCCGCGTCCACGCGCGTGATGTCCATATCAAACTTTTCCTTGAACATCGAAACAACCTCGTCGCCCTCATCCAGCCGCATCAGACCGGTGTCAACAAACACGCAAGTCAAATTTTTACCAATGGCCTTGTTAATAAGCGCCGCACAAACTGTGGAGTCCACGCCGCCGGAAAGCGCCAAAAGCGTCTTGCCGTCACCGATGGTCGCCCGAAGCTGCGCCACCGCTTCATTTACGAAATCCTCCGTCGTCCAGTCCGCCGACAGCTTGCATGTGTCAAATAGAAACGCCCTAATCTCCGCCACATCTGGCTCACGGTTCGTCAAATCAAGCACAGGGCAATCGACACCGACAACGCCCACCGCCGCCGCATCCGCCTTGCCCGCAAAAATAACGGCCTTGGGATTGGCTTTCTCCAGTTTCTCCTCAATCCCTTTTGTATTAAACACCTTGCAGTACACCTGCATCCCGCGTACCAAACGCGCGATGACTTGATTGTTTTCCCCGCCGAAGTCGATAATGGCAACCGTTTCATGTTTCATAACAAATCATCTCCATAAATAAAATTTATAACTCTTCTAAAACCAACGCACCGCCGGGCAATCAACTGATTTCCCGGCGGTTCGCATATAAAAACGCTTTAATACTCTACACTGTAGTTCGGGGCTTCTTTTGTCATCTGTATATCATGCGGATGACTTTCCCGCAAACCCGCGCTTGTGATGCGCGTAAAGCGCCCGTTTTCCTGCAAATCGGCGATGCTCTGTGTTCCGCAGTAACCCATGCCCGCGCGCAGGCCGCCCAGAAGCTGGTAAATGGTATCGCTGACAAGCCCCTTGTAGGAAATGCGGCCTTCGATACCCTCCGGCACAAACTTGGACGCATCCTCTTGGAAATAGCGATCCTTGCTGCCCTTCTCCATCGCGGATAAGGAGCCCATGCCACGATACACCTTGTACTTACGGCCTTGGAATAATTCCATCGCCCCGGGGCTTTCTTCACAACCGGCAAATAAGCTGCCCATCATGCACACATTGGCCCCGGCCGCCACAGCCTTGGTCATATCGCCTGAGAACTTGATGCCGCCGTCCGCAATAATAGGCACACCGTAGGGCTTCGCCGCCTCCGCGCAGTCATAAATCGCCGTAACCTGCGGCACGCCGATACCCGCCACCACACGCGTGGTGCATATAGAACCGGGACCGATACCGACCTTTACCGCGTCCGCGCCCGCCTCAATCAATTCTTTCGTTGCCTCGCCCGTCGCCACATTGCCTGCGATAAGCTGCACCTCGGGATACTTCTCCTTAATCGTGCGTACCGCATTAATAACATTCGCCGAATGCCCATGTGCCGTGTCCACCACAATCACATCCGCCTTAGCTTCCACCAATGCCGCAATGCGCTCCATCATATCCCCTGTAACACCCACCGCCGCACCCACAAGCAGCCGCCCCTGGGCATCCTTCGCAGAATCGGGGTATTTGATCGTCTTCTCGATGTCCTTGATGGTAATAAGCCCCTTCAAGTTGTTATTGTCATCCACAATCGGGAGCTTTTCAATCTTATGGCGGGTCAGGATGTCCTTCGCCTCTTGCAGCGTGGTGCCTTCCTTCGCCGTAATCAGATTTTCCTTCGTCATAACCTCGTATATCTTTTTGTTGTGATTGGTTTCAAAGCGAATATCACGGTTTGTGATAATGCCGACAAGCCTGTCATTCTCCGCAACGGGCACGCCCGAAATATGATACTTCGCCATCAGCGCGTCCGCGTCATACACATAATGATTGGGTGAAAGGGAAAACGGATCCGTGATAACACCATGCTCTGACCGTTTCGCCTTGTCTACCTCGGCGGCCTGTTCCTCAATCGACATGTTTTTGTGGATGATGCCGATACCGCCCTGGCGTGCCATGGCAATGGCCATGCGCGACTCGGTAACCGTGTCCATACCCGCGCTCATAATCGGCGCGTTCAGTACAATGGTTTTCGTCAAGTGCGTCGTCAGATTAACCTGACGCGGCACAATGTCGGATTTCTGAGGGATCAACAGCACATCGTCAAACGTAAGCCCATCCTTGACCAGCTTGTGCATTTTCCAACCACTCCTTTTCTGTCATGCAATTGTAATGATTTTGGACAGTTTACCAGAAATTCGAGCCCTTGTCAACGACAAAAACTGTGCCAAATCCACAATTTTTTTGTGAACTTTGACAACTCATTATTGTCTTGCAAAAATGTTCTATTGCTTCTTTACCAATCGCCTCTGCCCCAAATACGGCGCCATCAGCTTCAGCATTTCATCGTTCGGTGTAAACACAACCGACATCATTTTGCCTTTATACGGCGCGGTAAATTTGTAAGTGTTGGCCGACGGCCGCCCGTCCGAGCAATCCTTATGTACAACCGCCGTTTTGAACACCGACTCGTGCCCCATATCATCCACAGGCACCATGATCTCGAAGCTTTTCAGCTCTCCCGAAAAAATACGTTTGCGCCGACTTTTACCGTAAATGCAATCTACATCCAGTTCCCCGTTTGTCAGTATATATTCATACTCACGCGACAGCGTCCCGAACAGCAGAAACAGGCCGAAACCGACCACCACCGCCACAATCCCGAAAAACTCAGGGATAAACGTAAGCGCGGCAAAAGCAATCACAACCGTCACCGCAATCGATCCAACCCGCAGCAACATATCCTTCGCGGTGGCCGCTTGTTTGACCATCTGCTCCTTAAAAACATCATTCATTGCAAAACCTCCCTGATATAAAACTTCAAACTGCTTGCCTTTAATAGTATCATATACGAAAAGACCATACAAGGGTTTATCCCGATTTTTCATGAAAAAATACGTTGAAATTCTTCACAGGTTGTGCTATAATGTCCTCACTGTCAAAAAAAGCACAGTTTGAGGAACGCCAAAAAGTGTTCCGACCCAGAGAAGAAAGAGGTGTACGAAACATGAAAGAAGGACTCCATCCGACGTATTATCCGGCGAAGGTGCGTTGCGCTTGCGGCAATGAGTTTGTTGCCGGCTCGACAAAGGAAGAAATCCGTGTCGAAGTTTGCTCGAAGTGCCACCCGTTCTATACAGGCAGCCAGCGTTTGTTGCTTGAGGCCGGCGGTCGCGTCGAAAAATTCAACAAAAAGTACAAAAGAGATTAAATTTCACACACGCAAACACAAAAGCTGCGCCCTCGGCCAAACCGACCGGGCACAGCTTTTTTCATTCCCGCGTTTGCTTTTTCCTCTGCATTGCGGTATAATAATGCTATTCTATATTCACGGAGGCGACCACAGCCATGAAGCTCAATCCTAAGTTCAAGAAATTCCTGTCCTACTATAGGCCTTACCGTGTGCTGCTTGTGCAGGATTTGGCTTGCGCAGGCATTGCCAGCGTGTCCGCCTTGGCCTTCCCCGCACTCGTCAACGTTGTAACCAGACAGGCCATTTTGGATGTTGGAACGGTGGACTTTGGCCTGATCGGGCGCGTTGCACTGGTGTTTGTGGCACTGATGGTGGTGGACTATCTCTGCAACTTCTTCATCGCCTATAAAGGCCACATCATGGGTGCAAAGATGGAGTTTGACATGCGAAACGATTTATTTCAGCATTTCCAAAAGCTCTCCTTTTCCTATTACGACAATGCCAAAACAGGCCAGCTTATGAGCCGCATCACAAATGATTTGTTTGACGTGACCGAACTGGCACATCATGGCCCTGAGGATGTCATCATATCCGTCATCAAACTCATCGGTGCGTTCATTATATTGATGAATGTTAACTGGCTGCTGACGCTTTGCATATTCGCCATTCTGCCGGTCATGGTCGTTTTTTCTGTCCATTACAACCGCAAAATGAAAAAGGCCTTCGCCAAAAACCGCCAACGCATCTCCGAAATCAACGCCCAAATCGAGGACAGCCTTTCCGGCGTGCGCGCAGTCAAATCCTTTGCCAACGAGGCCTTGGAAATCGAAAAATTCCACGAAGGCAACAGCCGTTTCGTGTCCAGCAAAAGTGACAGCTACTACTGCATGGCACGCTTCCACAGCGGCCTGGGTGCCATTGTGTCCTTCATCAATATGTTTGTGGTCATCGCAGGCGCTTTGTTTATACAAAGAGGCTGGTTCGGCTTGTCTGAGCTTCTGATGTTTCTCCTGTACATAAACACGCTTATCGAGCCGGTTCGCAAGCTTATTAACTTCACCGAACAATTCCAAAACGGCGCCACCGGTTTTGAGCGTTTCTTGGAGATTTTATCCGTCGAGCCGGATATCACCGACCACGAAAACGCCAAAAAGCTGCAAAGCGTCAAGGGCGATGTTGCTTTCGACAATGTGACTTTCCGCTACTCTGATACCACAGGCTATGTCCTGAACCATATCAATATCGAAGCCAAGGCAGGCGATTATGTGGCCCTTGTCGGCCCGTCGGGTGCAGGCAAAACCACCCTGTGCAGCCTCATCCCCCGTTTTTACGAAGCGGAATCCGGCGCTATCCGTATTGACGGGCAAGACATACGAGATGTGACCCTCAAATCTCTGCGCGACAGCGTGGGCATCGTTCAGCAGGATGTGTACCTCTTTACAGGCACCATTAAGGACAACATCCGTTACGGCAAACCAACCGCCACTGACGCAGAAATCGAAACCGCCGCAAAAAACGCCAATGCCCACGATTTTATTATGGATCTGCCAAATGGCTATGACACCTATATCGGCCAGCGCGGCGTAAAGCTTTCGGGCGGGCAAAAACAGCGCATTTCCATCGCACGGGTGTTTTTGAAAGACCCTGCTGTGCTGATTCTCGATGAAGCCACCTCGGCGTTAGACAACGACAGCGAGCGCATCGTGCAAGAAAGTTTCGAGCGGCTGGCTAAAAACCGTACCACCTTCGTTATCGCCCACCGTTTGACCACCATCCGCAACGCCAAACGCATCTTGGTATTAACGGAAGACGGCATTGCCGAGGATGGTTCGCATACCGAGCTTTTGGCGCAAAACGGGGTATACGCAGGGCTGTACAACATGCACAAGGAGGCCATTTCACAATGACGGCATTTGTATTAAAACTGATCGCTTCGGCTTGTATGCTCATCGACCATATCGGGGCGGTGTTTCCGGCATCCACACCTTTGGCTTTCCGTTTCATAGGCCGCATCGCCTTCCCGGTTTATGCCTATCTGGTTGCGCAGGGTTGCAAACATACCAAAAACATCAACAAATACCTCTTGCGCCTGGGTGTTTTCGCCCTCATTTCAGAAATCCCGTTTGACCTTGCGTTTTACGGGCGTTTCAATTGGACCACAGGGTTTTTACGCGACACAAATGTGTTCTACACCCTATTTCTAGGTGTTGGCTGTATCGCCGTTTACGAAAAGCTCAAACAGAAGGCGCACCCATGGCTTGCCCTGTCGCTTCTGCCTGTTTTGGCAAGCGAAGCCGTTCCCCTCTTGCTGCCTGAGGCGGTTCAATATCGCCTGCCTTTGGTTGGCTTCGCTGTATTTGCCGCCCTATGCGCGGTGGTGGTGTTTGTCATGGCACAGCTTTTGCCCGACGCGGAAGCGCCGGCAACTCCTTCCCCAGGCAAAAAAGCCATTGCCGCAGTTGCCGCCCTCCCGCTGGTTACAACCGCAGGGGCAATTTATACGGACTATGCCTCCATCGGTGTCATTCTGATTTTCGCGCTGTACCTCGCCAAGCCCGAAAACTGCGTCACGCGCACCCTCACACTGGCCGCAGGCGTTATATATTTGTACGGGCAAAATCTGTTCTCGATATACGGCGATTTTATAAACGGACAATTCACAAAAGTCAGCCGCGCTCTGAACGCTTTCAATCCGGCATATCTCCTATGCGCGCTGGTTGCGGTTGTGCTCGTGTTTTTGTACAACGGCAAGCCGGGCCGCAAAATAAAGTGGGCGTTCTATGCGTTTTACCCCGTGCATATCGCCGTTTTGGCGGGGATTCGGTTCCTGCTTTAGGCAGATGCTGATTAACTGAGCAACGCGTCAGAAACCGATTGACAAATCAAGCTTTGCCGTGTAGAATAGTAAGCACATATTATAAAGGCTATGAACAAGAGGAGTACGCAAACGCCGCCAAAAGAGAGATGCATTCATCGGCTGAAAGATGCATCGGGCAAGGCACTGCGGAAGGTCGCTTGGGAGCTATCGCGCCGAAGCAAGTCAAGCGCGGACGGTTTGCCCCGTTACAGGCAATTAAGCCGCGCATTTGTGTGGGAATTAAGGTGGTACCACGGTCTTCGTCCTTTGCGGCGAGGGCTTTTTTTGATTTTGCGGCATAAGGGGGTGGTCATATGATAACAATGGGTGCTGTTTTGGCGTTGCCGGGCTGCGGGCCATTTGTATCTCGAATGGTCACTTCCGCCCTGTTTATCACGGGGCACTCGCACTTTTAACACCGATACCGATAGGGAGGTTTATATTATGAGAAAAGAACTGGCAAAAACCTATGATGCGCAAATTGTAGAGGACAAATTATACGCATTCTGGATGGAGCGCGGCTACTTCAAGGCCGATCCTGACCCCACGCGCGAGCCTTATACCATCGTGATCCCCCCGCCAAACGTAACGGGGCAATTGCACATCGGCCACGCCTTTGACGGCACCATTCAAGACATGCTTATCCGTTGGAAGCGTATGCAGGGCTACAACGCCCTCTGGCTTCCCGGCACCGACCATGCCAGCATCTCCACAGAGGTGAAGGTCGTAGAAGCGATGTTGAAGGACGGCATCACCAAGGAGCAGGCCGGCCGCGATGGTTTTTTAAAGCGGGCATGGCAATGGAAAGAAGAATACGGCAGCCGCATTGTACAGCAGTTCAAAAAATTGGGCACCTCCTGCGATTGGTCGCGTGAACGTTTCACTATGGATGAAGGCTTAAGCAATGCCGTTTTGGAAACCTTCGTGAATCTCTATAACAAAAAGCTGATTTACCGGGGCGAACGCCTCGTCAACTGGTGCCCGCATTGCATGACCACCATTTCCGATGCCGAGGTTGAACATGAGGACATGGAAGGTGCATTTTGGCATTTCCGGTATGTGGTGAAAGAAACCGGTGAGAAACTCACCTTTGCCACCACCCGCCCCGAAACCATGCTTGGCGACACGGCGGTGGCTGTGAACCCTAATGATGAACGTTACGCGCATTTGGTGGGCAAAACGGTTACCGTCCCATTTGTCAATCGCGAAATCCCCATCATTGCTGATGAATATGTGGAAATCGAGTTTGGCACAGGCGTTGTCAAAATTACGCCCGCCCATGACTCGAACGACTTCGAGGTCGGGGTGCGCCACGGCCTGCCCACCATCAATATGATGAATGATGACGGCTCCATAAACGAACATGGGGCACAATTTGCCGGGCTTGACCGCTTTGAGGCGCGCAAGCAAATCGTTGCCGAGATGGACGCATTAGGCCTTTTCGTCAAGAAGGAGGCGCACACTCACGCCGTTGGCACGCACGAACGCTGCCACAAAATTGTGGAGCCTCGCATCAAGTTACAGTGGTTTGTCAAGATGGAGCCTCTGGCCACGCCTGCCATTGATGTCTATAAAAACGGCGAGTTGAATATCATCCCTGACCGTTTCGGCAAGGTATACTTGAACTGGCTGGAAAACATCCGCGACTGGTGCATTTCCCGCCAATTGTGGTGGGGCCACCGCATCCCTGCATACTACTGCGCTTGCGGCGAGGTCATTGTATCGAAAACCGAGCCCACGGCCTGCCCCGCTTGCGGCGGCACAGACATGACGCAGGACGAGGACGTATTGGACACCTGGTTTTCCTCCGCCCTTTGGCCGTTTTCGACCTTGGGTTGGCCGGATGATACGGCGGATTATGAATATTTTTACCCCACAAGCGTGCTGGTTACTTCCTATGATATTATCTTCTTCTGGGTGGTGCGTATGGTATTCTCCGGGCTTGAGCATACGGGTAAGCTCCCCTTTAAGGATGTATACTTCCATGGCCTCGTGCGCGACCCGCAGGGTAAAAAGATGAGCAAATCCGCTGGCAACGGCGTGGACCCGCTGGAGCTGATTGATCAGTTTGGCGCAGACGCTTTGCGTTTGATGCTTGTGACGGGCAACACCGCCGGCAATGACATGCGCTTCCATATGGAGAAGCTGGAATCCTCACGGAATTTCTTGAATAAGTTGTGGAATGCCACACGCTTTGTATTGATGAATTTTGATGCCGAAAGTGACCCGCAGACAGATTTGGCCAATTTATCCGCTGTGGATAAGTGGATCCTTTCTCGCGCCAACGTCCTGTCCGCCGAGGTTACGGAAAACATGAACACCTATGAATTGGGGCTGGCGGCACAAAAGGTATACGACTTTGTTTGGGACGAATACTGCGATTGGTATATCGAGATGGTGAAACCCTGCCTGTACGGAGATGACCAAAAAGCGAAGAATGCCGCGCTTTGGACGCTGCGCGAGGTGCTGATTATCGCGCTTAAACTCCTGCATCCGGTGATGCCTTTTATCACGGAGGAAATCTTTACTTCCATACAATCCGACGAAGAAACCCTTATGCGGGCGGCATGGCCAACATTCCGCGAGGATTTCCGATTCCCCAAGGAAGAAGCGGAAATCGGACTTATCAAAGAAGCCGTGCGCGGCATACGCAACATCCGCGCGGAAATGAATATCCCCCCGTCACGCAAGGCCACCGTTATCGTGGTGTCCGAAAACGAGGCGGTGCGCGATATGTTTGCAAACGGCCGAGCCTACATGGCCACACTGGGTTATGCAAGCGAGCTTCGCATACAAGCCGACAAAGCAGGTGTGCCGGACGACGCGGTAAGCGTGGTTGTGCCGCAGGCCGCCATCTATATGCCATTTGCCGATTTGGTTGATACCGCCAAGGAAATCGAGCGGCTGGCCAAAGAAATCACCCGCCTTACCAAAGAGGTGGAGCGCGTGACGGGTAAGCTTGCCAACCAAGGCTTCATGGCCAAGGCCCCCGAAGCCCTTGTGGCGGAGGAACGTGCCAAAGAAGCCAAATACCGTGATATGCTTGCCCAAACCGAAGCGCAACTGGCGCGGTTTCAGTCCATGTAGCCAAAATATAGGAGGCCATCCATCGTGACATACAGCGATGCCGTTCAATTTATAGTCGAAAGCTATACAAAGGGCAAAAAGCAAGGGCTTGCCGTTTTGCGGGCGGTTCTCTCACATATGGGGGAGCCGCAAAACGCGCTGCGCATCATCCATGTGGCCGGTACCAACGGCAAAGGCTCCGTTTGCGCCATGCTTTCTTCTGTGTTAATGGCGGCCGGTTATACCGCCGGCATGTTTACCTCTCCGCATCTGCATCGCTTTAACGAGCGCTTTGCCCTAAACGGCGTGCCCGTGTCGGACGATCTGCTTGCTGAGCACATCGCACGCACCAAATCAGCCATGCAAAAGGCGCTTCCCGCAGGGGAATGGCTGTCGTATTTTGAAATCCTCACCGCGGCGGCCTTTTCACTTTTTCATGCAGCAGGGGTGGATTACTTGCTGCTTGAGGCAGGCATCGGCGGGCGGCTGGACGCGACCAATGTCGCTGATGCCTGCGTTTTGTCCATCATTACCTCCATTGGATGTGACCATATGGAGATCCTTGGAGG
>JGI994J12354_10005849_pt1 | contig 10443 bp, 8 predicted proteins | sample IntmicLarv3ML3BL_FD_12354 | JGI IMG/M metagenome (IMG submission 12354)
GGGCTTGTATTGGTGAGCGGCGACCCGGGCATCGGCAAATCCACGCTGATGCTACAGGTATGCGACAGCCTTGGCGAGCATGGCAAAATCCTATATGTTACAGGCGAGGAATCGGAACGCCAGCTGAAAATGCGGGCGGAACGGCTGGGTGTTAGCACAAACCAGCTCTATATCGTGTCGCAGGTCAATATGGATGCGGTGATGAAGAATATCGACGAGATATCGCCTGCGGTGCTTATCGTCGATTCTGTGCAGACGATGTATACGCCGGACACAACCTCCGCGCCGGGCAGTGTGTCGCAGGTGCGCAATGTTACGATGTCGCTGATGCGCAAGGCGAAGGAAGACAGCATATCGGTGTTCGTTGTGGGGCACGTTACGAAGGACGGAAACATAGCAGGTCCCAAGGTTTTGGAGCATATGGTGGACTGTGTGCTGTACTTTGAGGGCGAGCGGCATCAGAACTACCGTATACTGCGGAGCGCGAAGAATCGATTTGGCTCCACAAACGAAATCGGCGTGTTTGAGATGCGTACGGCAGGGCTTGTAGAGGTGCCGAATCCATCGATGGCGCTGCTTGAGGGCAGACCGCAGAATGTACCCGGAACGGCTGTGATATGCGCAATGGAAGGCAGCCGCCCGATTATGCTGGAGGTGCAGGCACTTGTGGCGTCCACAGCTTTCGGTATGCCGCGCAGAACGTCGACGGGCATGGACTACAACCGTATCGCACTGTTGATTGCAGTGCTGGAGAAACGGATAAATATGAACCTTTCGAATCAGGATGTGTATGTAAACGTAATCGGCGGCGTGCGCATAGACGAGCCGGCGTCGGATTTGGGCGCAATACTTGCGATAGCGTCGAGCTTCCGCAATTTCAACGTGCCCGATGATATGGTGGCGATAGGCGAAGTTGGGCTAACGGGCGAGATACGCTCTGTCGGAAGCATCGCACGGAGGATATCGGAACTGCAGAAGCTGGGGTTTGGGCAGTGTATGCTGCCTAAGAGTAATATGAAGGAACTCGCCGATTTTGAGGGCAATATCAAGCTGATACCTGTGCGCAATGTTGTTGAAGCGTTGGCTATGGTACGGTAGGTTTATGCCATGAGCCACTGTAGGGGCGCACAGTGTGCGCCCATGGACGAAGCGAAAATGTTCAGGCAGCACAATACATATATTACCAACTAACACAAATATCTATTGACATATCTATGCCAATATTATATGATATTAGAAGGATTTTGTTGAGATATCCCAACAAATACAAAAGAAATCGGGTGTAAAGATTTGCTTTCTTCAAAAAAGATGATGAAACTCGCAGGATTTATGGTAATCGCCACATTCGCGGCAAAGGTATGCGGACAATTACGCGACAGTTTTATCGGCTCATATTTCGGCGCAGGTCCCAGCGCAGACGCGTTTTTCGCGGCGACTAAGATACCCGTGATGTTCTTCGATGTTATCATCGGCGGTGTGATATCGGCAGCGTTTATACCTGTGTTTAACGAATACCTTACAAAAGAAGACAAAAAGCGGGCGATGCAGTTTGCCAACCGCTTTATTAACATTATACTGATTATAACAGGCGCAGTTGCCGCGATTGGCATAATCTTCGCGCCGCAGCTTATCGACCTGATAACGCCCGGATTGGCGGCTGAAACCAAGGCACTGGCGGTACATATGTCAAACATTATGTTCCCATCCATCATATTTATCGGCATGGCGTTTGTTTTTGTGGGCATACTGCAGTCGTTTGGCGAGTTTAATATTCCGGCAATTATCAGCCTTGTATCAAACGGGCTTATGATTGCGTATTTGCTTATCTTCAAAGACAGATTCGGCGTTGTGGGCGTTGCAGTGGCGATGCTTATAGGCTGGAGCTTACAGGCAATTGTGCAGATACCGTCGCTTATAAAGCTAAAATATAAATATAAGCCTGACTTTCACTTTAACGACCCGGGACTCAAACGGACACTGATTTTGGCGGTGCCGCTACTGATCAGCACATGGGTCCAGCCCATTGGCAGTATGATAAATATGAATTTTTCATCCGGTCTGGGTGACGGCATGATGTCGTCGCTGGAGTATGCAAACAGGCTCTACCTTATTATCGTCAACGTATTTTCGTTTGTTGTAACAAACTTGATATTCCCGTCGATGTCCAGAGCGAGCGCTTCGGGCAACGAAGAGGAGCGGTTGCAGCTGATGCGCGGCGGGCTGAAATCCGTAAGTTTTGTAATACTCCCGATTATGGCGGGGGTAATCCTGCTTGCCGAGCCTACGGTTGCGCTGGTGTATGGACATGGCGCGTTCGATGCAGCGGCTGTACTGTCTACCTCCACAGCTCTGAAATTCTACGCAATCGGCATGATTGGATATTCCTACGCCGAAGTGCTGAACAAGTCATTTTTCGCGATGCAGGAGACCAAGATTCCGATGATTACGGCGCTTATCAGTATTGCGGCGAACGTAGGGCTTAGCTTTGCGCTTGTAGGGACAATGGGTATCGGCGGGCTTGCGCTTGCGTCGGCTATAACGGCTACGTTGAACGCGGCTATGAATTTTGTTATAATGAACAAGAAAACCGGCGGGATAATGACGAAAAATGAAATCATTAACATATTGAAGGTTATCGCGGCGTGTGCTGTAATGGCTGCGGCAGTGTGGGCAGTGTTTGCGTTTGTATCGCCACGTCTATCGAATGGATTTTCCGGCAATGCGGTGCGGTTTATCGCGCCTGCCGGAGTTGGCGCAGTTGCGTATTTGGCGGTATGCGCTGTGCTTAAAGCGGACGAGATTAAGATGGTGATGCGGTTTTTTAAGCGTAAGGGCGCAAAGTAAGAAGCCCTACCCTACACCCCCCCTCGAAAGGAGCTGCTCAAAATGCGAAAATACATAAAAATATTCACAATAACCCTAATCACACTGCTGATTTTCTGCACATCGCTCAGCGTCGCCGCAGATTTTGGCGATATTTCGGGCAGCAGCGACTACGGCGGAAGCGATTATGGCGGTAGCAGCAGTTATGGCGGAAGTTACGACAGCGATTATAACGGCGGTGTTTATATTGGAGGCTTTTTCGGCAGCGAAGCCGCTTCCATAATAGTCGCAGTCATTGTAATGATTATTATACTGTATACACAATATAGAAAGAAGGCTAAAAACGGCAATGTTACACCAAGCAACAGACCTGCGGGTGCAACGCCCACAATAGGGCTTAGTCCGCTGGATACAATCTATTCATGGGACAGCAATTTCTCTGCCGACGAGATAAAACAACGGCTCAGCAAGCTGTATGTGCAAATGCAAAATTGCTGGACAGCAAAGGATCTTACACAGCTTCGCGGCGATTTTACAGACGAACAGTTTGCGCAATACGACCGCCAGCTGGACAACTACAGGCGTGATGCTCAAACGAATATGATCGAGCGTATTGCAGTGCTGGAGGTAAGCCTGAAAGGCGTTAAACAAGACGAAAATCACGATATCCTAATAGCCGAATTGATGACTCGTATCACTGACTATACTGTGGATGACAATACAGGCAACGTTGTTCGCGGCAATAAAAACGCGGAAAAGTTTATGCGTTATGAGTGGACGCTTATACGTCCGAAGGGGTCGCAAACGATGACCCAAAACAGCGGCGCGTTTAACTGCCCAAACTGCGGCGCGGCTATGGAGATTAACAAATCCGCGAAATGCCCATACTGTAGTTCGATGGTGTCTAAGGCAGAGTACGACTGGGTTATCGCAGGGATTAAGGGATTGTCGCAACAGACGATATAGGCGATACAGGATTTTTCAAAGCTTTAATATAAAACCAAAAGAAGAGGTGAACAGCTTGACAAACAGCAAAATACTAAACTTTCTCTATACAAAATGGCTTGCGATATGGGCGCTGTTTCGGCATAGCCTGTCGTATAAGCTGATGCGCGGCGTATATCGCAGCATATCGGGCGCATGGGCCGGGAGCGCAATCGTTCGGGCGTTTTGCCGCGACAGCGAAAAGCAGAACAATGCGAAAAGCATCGTATATAAAATACTATACCTGCCGTTTGCGTTTTTGGGGCTTTTTTCGGGCAAAGCAGGCGTTGCGGCGGCAAATTGGTGGAAGTCCACCCTACTATATAAGGCGATGCGTGCGTTAGTTACAAGCCTGATTGCGCTGGAAACGCGGTTCTTGGGCATAATGCTTTTCTGCGTCGGCGGCGTGATGATGGCTGCGGAGCGCGGATTTAGCACGATACCGCTATGTATGGCAGGAGTTGGAGCGGTACTTTGCATATTCGAATTTTCGCTCACACGCGCGCTGAACTACAGCATCATAAAGCCGATGCTTAAGACGTTTTTGGGCATACAGCCGACATTTGACTATGTTGATGAAGCACAAACGGAGAGTAAAAGCCGCCTCATCGTAGCCGCGATTGCAGGCATACTTATCGGCTTCGGCGTAATGTATGTCTCGCCGCTGTATACGGTTGGCGCAATCGGTGTACTTGTAATGCTGTTTAGCGTGGAGCTTGGTATCGGTATTACCGTATTTGCGATACCGTTTTTGCCAACTATGCTGGCTACAGGGCTTGGCGCGCTGTGTTTTGTGTCGCTCATACTGCGGAAAATCGGCAATGGCGACAAGGAGTGGAAGCTCGACGGCGCGGGCATGGCAATCATGCTGTTCATGGCGGTATTTCTAATCTGCACAATATCAAGCGTAGCGTGGAAAAACAGTATGAGCATATTTGTGCTGTATCTTGCGTTTATCGCATTCTATTTCACAATCATTAACACGATAAAAACCAGAGAACAGCTCTATTCGATGCTGATGATATTCGTGCTCGCGGGCGTTGGCGTTGCGATATACGGCATACTCCAGTATGTGTTGGGGCTGAATGTAGACAAACAGGCATGGATGGACGAGGAGATGTTTTCAGACATCCGCATGAGGGTGTATTCCACTTTGGAAAACCCGAACGTGCTGGGCGAATATCTGCTTTTGGTAATCCCTGTTGCTGTGGCGTTTCTATGGCGCAAAAAGGAGCTTTGGGCAAAGGTTACGTTTGCGGGCATCGTTGCCGTACTCGGACTATGCCTAATACTCACGATGTCGCGCGGTTGCTGGATAGCTTTGCTTGTAGCGCTGGCAATATATATCACGTTTGTAGACGGACGATACTGGCTTTTGGCGATACTTGTGCTGTTTGCGCTGCCGTCGTTTTTGCCCGACAGCATACTCAACCGATTCTTAAGCGTTGGCGATATGGGCGATTCTTCGTCGTCATACAGGCTGTTTATATGGCTCGGCACGATTGCGCTTTTGCGCGATTTCTGGGTTGTGGGTATAGGACCCGGAAGCGCGGCATACAACACGATATATCCGCGGTATTCGTACTCTACGATTATCGCACCGCATTCGCACAATTTGTTTTTGCAGATTACAACCGAGATGGGCGCGGCGGGGCTTTTGGCGTTTGTGCTGGTATGCGTGGCGTTCTTACGGCGGATGGCGGCGAGCGCGAAGGCTGTGACGTTTAAGAGTATGGACAGAGCGATGATTGTGGCAATATCCGCCGGATTTGTGGCATTTTTGGTGCAGGGTATGTTTGACTATGCGTTCTATAACTACCGCGTGGTTATGATGTTTTGGATGTATCTGGCGTTTGGCATGTGTTTTAGGAATTTTGTTTCCGCTCGCAGTGGTTCGTGCGAAATTTCCGAAAATAAGGAGGTTGACTGCGCATGATTAAGGTTGTGAATGTGATTAGCGACACCAATATAGGCGGCGCGGGCAAGTGTTTGCTCACATATCTGGAACACGCCGACACCGCCGCGTTTGACATATCGGTTATCTTGCCCGGCGGCAGCTTGCTAAAGCCGCATATCGATGCGCTGGGCTTTACGGTATATGAGATAGACGCGATGACAGACAAATCGCTCGATTTTAAGGCGATACAGAAGCTTCGCAAGCTGTTTAAGCAGATAAAGCCCGATATTGTACATTCCCACGCGAGTATGTCGGCGAGGATTGCGGCGAAGTTCTCGAAGGTTAGGGCGAAAGGTTCGCCTGCGATAGCGTATACGCGGCACAGCGTGTTTGAGCCGTCAAATGCGATATCGAAGGGTATGGGCAAGGTTGTAAACGGTATGATAAACAACTACTTTTGCGATGGTATTATCGCTGTGGCGGAAGCGGCGAAGCAGAATCTTACGGCTACAGGTGTGAAGGAATCGAAGATTGAGGTTATCCTCAACGGAGTGGAGCCATTAAAGCGGCTGAGCGACGAAGAAAAGGCACAGGTTCGGCAGAGCTACGGTATAGCGCCGGGACAGAAAGTGGCGGCGATGGTCGCGCGGCTCAATATTGTTAAGGGGCATGAATACTTTATACGCGCCGCAAAGATGGCGATTGACGGCGGGATAGATGCGAAGTTTATCATAGCCGGCACAGGCGAAACAGAAGGCAGGCTCAAACAGCTCACGCTGGAACTGGGGCTTGAAGACAGAATAATATTTACAGGATTTTTAGACGATGTAACCCCGCTGATGAATATTACAGACATACTTGTCAACGCGTCGTTTGGCACAGAAGCCACAAGCCTTGCGTTGCTGGAGGGTATGAGCATTGGAATCCCCGCGGTGGTGAGCGATTTCGGCGGGAATCCGGGCGTTGTGCAGGAAGGCAAAAACGGGCTGATATTTATGCAGCGCAATACGCCGGATTTACACAGGGCGATGTCGCAGTTGTTTACAGATAGCGCGATGATGCAGGATATGAAAAAAAGCGCCGAGGAGATGTTTTATGAGCGGTTTACCGCCAAGACATACAGCGCTAATATAGAGGATTTTTACACAAGATTGTTGGATAATAAGGAGGCAGGAAAATGAGCGAGAATATTAAGAAAAAGAAACGTATAACGATTTTCGATATTTTTATTGTAGCGGCAATTATTGCGGTTATCGCGTATGTCGCATACACACTGGTAGTGGTACCGATGAAAAATCGTGGTGTGGACAGGCAGATTGAGTTTACTGTGGAGATGACAGCCACAACGAAGGATATCGTAGATTTGGTGAAGGTTGGTGATATTGTAACCATCACAAACCGCCCGTCGGCTACAGTTGTTAAGGTTGAGGCACTTCCCGCCAGAAAATCGGCGGTTGACTATACAACAGGCAACTACGTTATGGGTACAATACCGGACAGATACGACCTGCTGGTTACGGTTGCTGCGGACGCAAACGAAACAGCCAAGGAGATTACCGCTGTCGGCACACCGATACGGATTGGCACAATGGTTTCTGTGGAAGGTCAGGGCTATTCGGTAAACGGATATGTGCTTGATATGCGGTTTACAGACGAAGCGGGCAGTGTTGGCGGTGTGGCAAACGTGCAGACCGAAGAAGATGGAGGTGTTGAATAATGATTATCGACAAAAAAGGCAAGTTGTTTGGCAAAATCAGCATTATCGACATCTGTATCGTGCTTATACTCGTGCTGTGTTTGGGTGCGGCATATATGCGTTTTGCGGGCGGTATGACAGATATCACCGCAAAGAATGTTACGATAGAGTATACCTATGAGGTGAAGAATATACGTATGTATACGGTTGAAGCCCTGGAGCGCGGCGGCGATATATACAAGCGCAGCGCGGGCGAAGATTATATGGGCATGATTGTAAATGTTGAGCATTCTGCCAACAAGGACTTTGTGGCAGATGTAGACGGTGTTTACAAAACGACAGGCATACCGGGCAGATACGACGCGATTGTAACGATACAGACGCAGGGCAAGCTGATGAACAGCGCGATATATACGTCGAGCAACCAGAGGGTCGAGGCGGGTTCGCTGGTGTATATGTTTACCAAATGGGCAACCTGCGGCGGCGATATAAAGAGCGTTAGGATATTGGATTAGGAGAAAATATTATGAACAACTTTGAATACTATGCGCCGACACGTATGATTTTCGGGCGCGATACGCAAAAAAATGTCGGCGGCATCATAAAACAATACGGTTACAACAAGGTTTTGCTGCACTACGGCGGCGGGAGTATCAAGAAAACAGGGCTTTACGACGCAGTTAAGCTGTCGATTCGCGGTGCAGGCGTTGAATTTATTGAGCTGGGCGGTGTGGAACCAAACCCGAAGCTCAGCCTTGTGCTTGAGGGCGACAAGATATGCAGAGAAAACGGTATAGAGCTTGTGCTGGCTGTTGGCGGCGGGAGCGTTATCGACTCCGCAAAGCTGATTGCCATTGCGGCGAAAAACGATGGCGACCCGTGGGACTTTTCTTTGAAAAAGCGCAATCCGACCGCGGCATTGCCAATCGGCGTGATACTCACGCTCTCCGCGTCCGGCTCGGAGATGAGTTCGTCGGCGGTTATCACCAACCAAGACGGCTTGCTCAAACGCGGATACAGCACATCGTTCCATCGCCCGCTGTTTGCTATCTGCAATCCTGAGCTAACATATACGGTGAACAATTTTCAGACAGGATGCGGCATTGTAGATATTATGATGCATACACTGGAGCGATATTTCTCAAACTCGGCGGACACCGACCTAACCGACCGTATCGCCGAAAGCCTTATCCGCTCGACAATCGACGCGGGCAGGGTTGCAATCGGCAATCCGCAAGACTATGATGCGCGCGCAACCCTGATGTGGGCGTCGAGCCTTTCGCATAACGACCTTACAGGCATGGGCAGAAATGTATTTATGGCTGTGCATCAGATGGAGCATGAGCTTAGCGGTATGTATGACTTTGTTGCGCATGGAGCTGGGCTTTCGGTGCTGTTCCCTGCGTGGGCGAAGTATGTGTATAAGCAAAACCCGAAGCGTTTCGCGCAGTATGCCGAGCGTGTTTGGGGGTGCGCAGAGGGTGGAGCTATCGAACAAACTGCGCTTGAGGGCATTATGCGCACAGAGCGATTTTTCGAGGAGATCGGTATGCCGACGCGGCTGTCGCAGCTTGGCGTATCGGGCGACGGTATCACAGAGATGGCGGACAAATGCACCTTTCACGGCGGCAGAACCCTGCCCGGATACATAGAGCTTGACGCGGCGGGGATTAGAGCGGTGTTTGAGTTGGCATTGTAGGTACTGGAGATGTAGGGACGACCCTTGCGGTCGTCCGTTTTTTTGCGACACAGTCTCATAGGGGCAGACCTTGTGTCTGCCCATTTTTCGAATAAGGCATACACAAAAAACGAAATCCCCTCCCCTCTCAACTTTTTCTTGAAAAATCGGTGCAGATAGTGTAAAATGTATTTATAAAACAATGTTTTTAAGGAGGAACCGAACGCTGATGTATAAAATATTGAAAAAGCGCATCCTTAACGAGCAGGTTACCCGAATGGATATATCCGCGCCGCTTATCGCCAAAAAGGCGGAACCGGGGCAGTTTATCATACTCCGTATAGACGAGCAGGGCGAACGCATACCGCTGACAATTGCCGATTTCGACAGGCTCGACGGCACGATAACTATCATATTTCAGGCTGTGGGCAAGACGACAAGGATGCTCGCCGCGTTAAATGAGGGCGACTCTATACTCGACTTCGCAGGACCGCTCGGCAAGGCGTCGCATCTGGAGGGTTACGGCAAGGTCGCGGTGATTGGCGGCGGACTCGGCTGTGCGATCGCGTATCCGCAAGCAAAGAAGCTTCACGCGCTCGGTACAGATGTTGATATCATCGCAGGTTTCCGAAACACCGATTTGATTATTCTCGAAGATGAGATGACCGCCGCATGTGAACGGTTGATTATTACCACGGACGACGGCTCAAACGGCGTTCAGGGGTTTGTAACCGACAGGCTCAAGGAACAGCTCGACGCAGGCGTAAAATACGACCTTGTTATCGCGATAGGTCCTGTATTTATGATGCGCGCGGTGTGTAACCTCACACGCGAATACGGCGTTAAAACCGTTATAAGCATGAATCCTGTTATGATAGACGGCACAGGTATGTGCGGCGGATGCCGTGTTACCGTTGGCGGCGAAACAAAGTTTGCGTGTGTGGACGGTCCTGAGTTCGACGGTCACCTTGTGGATTTTGAAACGGCGCTGCGCAGAGGTGCTTTTTACCGCGACTGCGAAAAACAGGCTTGCGACGAAGACGATTGCCGTCTGATGCGGCAAGGTTGATTCAACCAATCTATTAAGAAAGAACGTGATTTCATGCCAAATATGTCTGTAAATAAAAACCCTATGCCGCAGCAGGACCCAAAATCTCGTATACAGAATTTCGACGAAGTTACAACAGGCTATACTGCGGAGGCGGCGATAGACGAGGCGAACCGATGCCTTATGTGCAAGAATAAGCCATGCGTGGGCGGCTGCCCTGTCGGCGTGCAAATCCCCGATTTTATCGGCTTGATTGCGGAGGACGACTTTGCGGGTGCATACAGCAAGCTTAAGGAAACCAATATTTTGCCCGCCAT
>JGI994J12354_10005850_pt1 | contig 10442 bp, 7 predicted proteins | sample IntmicLarv3ML3BL_FD_12354 | JGI IMG/M metagenome (IMG submission 12354)
CTGCGACGTTTTCGTATTTGATAAAACGCATATGTACAGCGGCTTTTGAACATCATATTCCGGTTTTGGTGTTGTCCAGCACATTTTTCTATCCCTCTTTTTCAATCCCCTTATCTATAAATCACAACAGGAATTTATTATGAGTTTTTTTGAATATTAACTCTCTGTTAAATGAAATTGAACGGAAGGAAAGTAGAGTTGTGTAAATTTCATGATCAAATCTAAAAGCAAGTATGCAATGAATCAAAAAACACTAAAATAAGAATAAAAAGGAGTAATGAGAGTTGTTGTTAATGAGTTACTCCTTCTCAAACACATTTCCCGCCAATGCGGAGTCCTCAAAGAGGACGGTTTCGGCAATGCCTTATTTGAACTTGTGTTGTTATTTTTTAAATGAAACGAATCATATATATAATTTACTCTATTCTTTCTATTGATTCTTAAAATGAGGCTTAAATATGACTAAAAAATTCGGTGATTATTATCTGGGATTGGATATCGGAACGGATTCTGTAGGATGGGCTGTTGCGGATAAAGATTACAATATTTTAAATTTCAATGGAAAGGCCATGTGGGGCATTCACCTATTTGATAGCGGTAATACAGCTGAAGACCGAAGAATTCATCGAATTGCTCGCCGCCGGTTGGAGAGGCGAAAACAGAGAATAGAGCTCTTGCAGGACATTTTTGCAGATGAAATGAATAAAATTGATCCGGATTTTTTTGAAAGGCTTAGTGAAAGCCGTTTTGTGGTTGAAGACCGAAAGCATAGTACTCATGACACTCTTTTTAACGATCCTTCTTTCAAGGATAAAGATTATTTTAAAAAATATCCCACGATATACCACGTTAGAAATGCATTGATGGAATGGAACGAGAAAGAAAAGCCGGACATTCGACTGTTGTACCTCGCCTGTCATCATATTATCAAATATAGGGGACATTTCCTTTATGAGAATCTTTCAAGTGGAGATATTCCTCCCTTTGAAATTGTTTTTGAAGAATTGATTAAATCATTAAATTCAGAATGTGGAACAGAAATTGAACCTGTCGGAATAAGTAGCAGTGCAAAAGAAATTCTTTCGGACAAAAAGCTGGGCGTTAAAGAAAAAACAAAAAAGCTCCACGAAATACTGATTGATGAAAATTTTCCAGACTTGATTGAAGAATTGTGCAAGTTGCTTTCAGGCGGGACTGCAAATTTAGATAATATGTTTGGTAACAACGATGCTGATTCAAAATTGGATAAATTGACATTTAAAAATACAGATTTTGATGAAGCAATTGCTAAATTGGAAGGTCAAATTCCGGAGAAAATTGAGATTTTAACTCGCGCTAAAACAATTTATGATTGGGCATTGCTCAATGATTTGTTAGATGGAAATGGAAGAAGCATTTCAAAGGCGAAAATTAAAACATATGAACAACACCGAGAAGATCTAAAACTTTTGAAATCGATATTGAAAGAAGATTCTGGGAAATATTATGATGTTTTTAAATCCGAAGATATAGAAATGAAAATTAACAACAAAAATATTAAAGTTAATTATTCGGCTTATTCAGGAATACATAAAAAGGGAACGACAGATACGAATGTCTGTTCCCAAGCAGATTTTTGCAAATACTTAAGAACTGTTGTCTTCAAAAAAGAATTTGGAGATTCGATGTTTACGAATAAATTTGCATGTCTGGTTGAAAAAATTAATAATGATACTTTCATGCCCAAACAAACCATTAAAGACAATAGTTTATTTCCAAATGCTTTACATCAACACGAACTGAAAGAAATTTTGGAAAATATGGAGAAGTATTATCCTTTTTTGAATGAAAAAGATGAAAGTGAGTATAATTCAAAACAAAAAATAATCAAAATATGCACATTTAAAATCCCTTACTATGTCGGGCCACTTAATCAAAAATCAGAACGCTCATGGCTTGAAAGAAAAGAAGGAAAAATTACGCCTTGGAATTTTGAAAAGAAAGTCGATTTGGATAAAAGTGCAGAAAATTTCATGAAAGAATTGATTGGAAATTGTACATATCTTAAAGGGGAAAAGGTTGTTCCAAAACGCTCTCTCATGTATCAAAGATTTGAATTATACAATGAAATAAACACTTTGAAAATTGCAGACGAACGGCTGTTTTCCATTGATCCACGTCTTAAACAGGATTTTGTAAAAGATTTGCTTGAGACTGATGGATCTAAAAAAGTCACCAAAAAGGTAATAGAAAATTGGCTTAGAAAAAAATGCCAATATCACAAAGATGATGAAGTTGGGATTTCCGGAATAGATAATGAAATCAAATCATCTTTGAAGTCCGAAAAACAATTAAGAGGCATTTTGGGATCGCAAATGAATCGCAAAATTGCGGAGGACATAATTCGCCTAATTACTGTTTTCGGCGGCGATCGGTCCAGGATGAAAGCGAAGCTTGAGACAGATTATTCTGAAATACTAGACTCAGATCAAATCGATAAACTTTCAAAACTAACATTTAAAGACTGGGGGCGACTTTCTGAAAAATTCTTGACAGGGATTTATGCTGCCGTTAACGGCGAAGAAATGAATATTTTAATGGCTCTTGAAAAAACAAGTATGAATCTTCAAGAGCTTCTTTCTGAAAATTACGGATTCAAAAAGCAAATCGATGAGTTAAATGAAACTGACAATACAAACAATTCAATTACTTATGATTTGCTTGACGATCTCTATGTTTCACCTAAAGTTAAACGAGGAATTTGGCGTTCTCTTCGAATCATTCAAGATATTTTGAAAATAACAGACCACCCTCCTGTAAAAGTTTTCATAGAGACAACACGCGAAAATCAGGAAAGTAAACGAACAGTTTCAAGAAAGGATAATCTTGTAAAATTGTATGATGCTTGCAAAAAAGAAAGCAGTGATATAAACAGTTTATTAAATGAATTGAATGAAACGGAAGAAGGCCGTCTTCGAAGCAAAGATCTTTACGCTTATTATACACAGCACGGAAAATGTATGTACTGCGGGCAGAAAATTGATTTAAACGACCTCAGTAACAATAGTAAATATGATTTAGATCATATCCATCCTCGTTCTTTAAAAGCAGATGATAGCCTTCATAATAATTTGGTTCTTGTCTGTAAAACATGCAATCAAGAGAAAGGAAAGACCTATCCTTTAAAACCTGAATGGCAGAAAAATAGGGCTTCATTTTGGAAATTTTTGAAAGATAAAGAATTCATTACGAAAGAAAAATATGAAAGACTCATCAGAACAAAACCTTTTGATGAAGATGAACTCAGTGGATTTATTAATCGTCAATTGGTAGAAACAAGTCAATCTGTGAAAGCTGTTGCAGAAATATTGAAAAGAGTTTTCGGAGATAAAACAGATGTTGTTTATGTCAAAGCGAATACTGTAAGTGATTTTAGAAATGGTAACAATGGATGTCATGGCTCGGATTCGAATAATAGATTGAAATTTATTAAATGCAGATCGGTTAATGATTATCATCATGCAAAGGATGCTTATTTGAATATTGTTGTTGGAAATGTTTACGACACAAAATTCACAAAAAATTACAAAAGTTTTGTTCAAAGCGGTGGAACATACAATTTTCGGGAGATGTTTGATTCTAATATTGAACGTAACGGTGTTCAAGCATGGAAAGCCGGAGATGATGGTACAATAGCAACCGTTCAAAAATATATGAGACGCAATAATATTTTGTTTACAAGATTTACACAACAAGAAGGTGGTCAATTATTCGATGTCAACCCATTAAAGAAAACTGAAAAAACTGATCGTAAGCTGCCGCTTAAAAATAAAGATCTTCTTGTTGGTATGTATGGTGAATCCATACAGAAATATGGTGGATATGATAACATAAAAGGCGCTTATTTCATCCTGGCGGAACATTATAAAAAAGAAACAAAAACTCAAAAATTGCATCATGTACCTATTTATTTGTCCTCTAAAAAATCTGAAGCATTTCAAATTTCTGATATTATAGAGCATTTATATGAAAAAAATGATGTTGAAAGTCCAACAATAGTAATTATGAAAATATTATTTAAAAGTTTATTTGAAATTAATGGTTTCAGACTTCATATTACTGGCAGATCAAATGAAAGAATCAAATATATCTGTGCGGAACAGCTTCTTCTTTCAGACGAAGATTACGAGTTTTGTAAGAAGATTGAAAAATATGCTACAAAAGAAATGAAAGTTTCATTGCCAGCATCCGCATATGGTTTGACAGTTGAAGCTGAAACCGTAGATGATAACCCCCGTCTTCATTTGTATGATACTTTGTTAAATAAACTCAAAGGTAAATACAATGTTTTTTATCGAGATAATGTGGCAAAAAATGTTGAAGAGAAAAAAGATGTTTTTAAGACTCTTTCGCCAGAAGATCAAGTAAAAACATTAAGCCAAATATTGAATGCATTTAAATGTAATGCTGAAACGGTCAATTTAAAATCAATCGGCGGACCTGGCAATACTGGAATAATTCAATTGAATAGCAATTTGGACTCCTTTGATTCCATTAAATTAATTCATCAATCTCCTTCCGGCTTATTTGAAAATGAAATCGATCTTAAGAAATTATGACTTGGCGAATTGTTATTATCAGCAGTACTTGTAAACTTGATTTGAAACTGAATCATCTTGTCATTAGAGGGGAAGAACTTCGGCGTGTTCATCTTTCAGAGATAGCTGTCCTCATGATTGAAAATACAGCAATCTCTCTTACAGCGGCACTTCTCTGTGAATTGAACAAAAGAAAAATCAAAGTGATTTTTTGCGATGAAAAAAGGAATCCATATGGTGAGATGCTTCCATATTATGGGTCACACGATTCGACTGATAAACTCAGAACACAAATTTCATGGGATTCTGAAATGGCAGGCATAGTTTGGGCAGAGATTGTCAAAGATAAAATCCGGAAACAAGCAACTTTGCTTCGGGAATATAATCAATGTCGTCAGGCAGAACTGATTGAATCATATATTGCCGGTGTTCAGCCGAACGATGTCACAAATCGAGAGGGGCATGCTGCAAAGGTTTATTTTAATGCTTTGTATGGAATGGATTTTACCAGAAGAGATGAATCGGTAACGAATGCATGTATGAATTATGGATATGCAATCTTATTGTCGGCATTTAACCGAGAAATTACAAGTGCCGGATACTTCACTCAGTTGGGATTGTTTCATGATAACATTTTCAATCCCTTTAATCTCGGAAGCGATTTGATGGAACCATTTCGACCATTGGTGGACAAGTGTGTTCTTGAAATGAATCCGGAAAATCTCGGGCCTGATGAAAAGAAAAAATTGGCTGATATTTTAAATCAAGAAGTAAGAATTGATGATAAAAACAATTATCTTATCAATGCAATTCGAATTTATTGCCGGAGTGTATTTGATTCGATGAATGATAAAGACCTCGCAAAACTGAGGTTCTATGGATGAGGTTTAGATTTATGCGTGTTGTTGTTTTTTTTGATTTACCGATGCTGACGAAAAAGGATGTTCGCCAGTATACAAAATTTCGTAAATATTTAATTTCTCAAGGATTTGTTATGATTCAAAAGTCCGTTTATTCAAAAATTGCCCTCAACGGAACAGCATCCAATGCAGTTATTGATAATTTAAAAAATAATTTGCCGGAAACAGGACTTGTTCAAATTTTAGTTATCACAGAGAAACAGTATCAAACTATGGAATTTTTAGTTGGCGAAGGTCAAAAAGAAACTGTTGATACGCAACAGAGGCTCATAATTTTATAAAATAAATGGAGATGATTTGTATGCTTTTGTCCCATTATGAATTTGATTCTCCTCTTAAATTCGATGAAGGGTCCATTCCTATTCTTATTATTGAAAATCCCAGTTATATGACTAAATTCATCGGTGAATTATTGAGTCAATCCAATAAGGGCGAGGGTGGTTTTGAACTTTTTGAAAATGATGTATCTGTCTCAATTTCCGATAAAGTCGAAATTATTATTAATCCGTTTTCCGCAAATGTAAATGAAAGAGAAATTCTGAATAAATTGTATGCAGTAATGAAAAAGGATGCTTTAGACGAAGAATTATTTTTAGATACCAATACCTTTCTGTCAGACATTGAAACGAATGTTAAAAAAATCATGGCGAGACAATCTATTCCGTTAGATTCGGATACTCCTGATATCATTGGGTTATTTAAATTACTTGGGGTTTGTTTCGTTGTTCCTGATTCTCTTCTTGAAAAAATATGTGATTATATAGATATTTGTTCAGAATACCTTAAAACGAAATTGTTTATTTTTGTCAATCTGAAGTCTTTTTTAAATGAATCCGAAATAATTCAACTTTATAACCATTTGAATTATCATAAAACTCATATTCTTATGATTGAAAGTAGTCAATCCAATACTCTCGAAAATGAGAGTATACGTGTTATTGATGAAGCTTTGTGTGAAATTTCAATATCGGGGTGTAAAGATAATGATATATATTGAAACAACATTTGGGGTTTGAGAGTGTTGTTAAATTAAAGGGCTACAAACCCCGATTCCGTCAAATAAAGCGATTGCCGGAGTTTGAGAGTGTTGTTAAATTAAAGGGCTACAAACCTATTTTTTATTTGAGATGTTAAAATGTTTTGTTTGAGAGTGTTGTTAAATTAAAGGGCTACAAACCTTTGTTCTTTTTATTGCTGCTGCTGCTGCAGTTTGAGAGTGTTGTTAAATTAAAGGGCTACAAACCTTCTTGTTTGTTGGCGTCGTATAAGTTTACCGTTTGAGAGTGTTGTTAAATTAAAGGGCTACAAACCTTGGAATCCGACTCAAAGCACTAAGTACCCGTTTGAGAGTGTTGTTAAATTAAAGGGCTACAAACCCGTTGTTCTTTTCGGTATCCGTCAGCTCTCGTTTGAGAGTGTTGTTAAATTAAAGGGCTACAAACCACAACCCCCCGCACAACAGGGAGGAAACCCGTTTGAGAGTGTTGTTAAATTAAAGGGCTACAAACCCGATTGGCTCGACAAACAGTTTTACATTGAGTTTGAGAGTGTTGTTAAATTAAAGGGCTACAAACCTATTTTTGAATTAATTCCTGCAATTCTCTTGTTTGAGAGTGTTGTTAAATTAAAGGGCTACAAACCCAACAGCTGGATTTGTTATTTTCATGTTAGGTTTGAGAGTGTTGTTAAATTAAAGGGCTACAAACCACCTCAAAAATTTAATGTGCCCGGAATAAGGTTTGAGAGTGTTGTTAAATTAAAGGGCTACAAACCTGCGATTCACCCAAGACGTAACATCTGTATGTTTGAGAGTGTTGTTAAATTAAAGGGCTACAAACCGCTCTTTGTGCGACCTCCGCTAATAGCCCTGTTTGAGAGTGTTGTTAAATTAAAGGGCTACAAACCTTGGAATCCGACTCAAAGCACCAAGTATCCGTTTGAGAGTGTTGTTAAATTAAAGGGCTACAAACCACATTTCTTGATATGCTTGTTGCTGTTTTCGTTTGAGAGTGTTGTTAAATTAAAGGGCTACAAACCGACCGCATCGAAAACAAAAAGCGGTGCATCGTTTGAGAGTGTTGTTAAATTAAAGGGCTACAAACCTTGATTGCTTCATGCCGTTCTTCCATCGTCGTTTGAGAGTGTTGTTAAATTAAAGGGCTACAAACCTTCAATCTCTCCGACAGCATCAACAGCATAGTTTGAGAGTGTTGTTAAATTAAAGGGCTACAAACCTGAAAATTTATTAAGGGGTGCGGATGCCGAGTTTGAGAGTGTTGTTAAATTAAAGGGCTACAAACCGGTGTTTTGAAACATAAAGAAGGCTGTAGAGTTTGAGAGTGTTGTTAAATTAAAGGGCTACAAACCTCATTTTCTGTTAGTTCTGTTGGCAGTTTCGTTTGAGAGTGTTGTTAAATTAAAGGGCTACAAACCGGTGTTTTGAAACATAAAGAAGGCTGTAGAGTTTGAGAGTGTTGTTAAATTAAAGGGCTACAAACCTCATTTTCTGTTAGTTCTGTTGGCAGTTTCGTTTGAGAGTGTTGTTAAATTAAAGGGCTACAAACCAATGGCATGCACGCAAGCGCAGCAACGACCGTTTGAGAGTGTTGTTAAATTAAAGGGCTACAAACCAGGTATTATGACTTGATAGACGAAGAGAACGTTTGAGAGTGTTGTTAAATTAAAGGGCTACAAACCATCTGAAAAATAGTATTATGAATAGGCAAATGTTTGAGAGTGTTGTTAAATTAAAGGGCTACAAACCACTTGAAAAACACGTTATCAACAGATTCCGGTTTGAGAGTGTTGTTAAATTAAAGGGCTACAAACCCGGTCGAGACAGACTGAACTTTAGTATTGAGTTTGAGAGTGTTGTTAAATTAAAGGGCTACAAACCTCATCAAATCGTTAAATTCCGACTGAGATAGTTTGAGAGTGTTGTTAAATTAAAGGGCTACAAACCTTCTGTAATCGAGGGAATTCAAACGATTTAGTTTGAGAGTGTTGTTAAATTAAAGGGCTACAAACCCTATTCAATTCAATGATGGTCAATGCCTTTGTTTGAGAGTGTTGTTAAATTAAAGGGCTACAAACCTGCTGAAACAATCTCGATACCCATGGACGAGTTTGAGAGTGTTGTTAAATTAAAGGGCTACAAACCTAAAAACGAAAATAAGCAACATGTAAACTAGTTTGAGAGTGTTGTTAAATTAAAGGGCTACAAACCAGGAATCAATCAGATGACTTCAATCAGTGAGTTTGAGAGTGTTGTTAAATTAAAGGGCTACAAACCTTTAAATCCTACAGGATAACGATATTTAGAGTTTGAGAGTGTTGTTAAATTAAAGGGCTACAAACCTCAAAATATGATGCAGAAGATATAGCAGCAGTTTGAGAGTGTTGTTAAATTAAAGGGCTACAAACCCATCGCCGAATCTTACAACGATAACTATCTGTTTGAGAGTGTTGTTAAATTAAAGGGCTACAAACCTTGGAAATATATTTTTAGATGCAAGTTCGGGTTTGAGAGTGTTGTTAAATTAAAGGGCTACAAACCATTAACGATGTCTAGAGAGTTGTACGAATCGTTTGAGAGTGTTGTTAAATTAAAGGGCTACAAACCTATAGCATCGGCTCCCTTGTAAAAGATGAGGTTTGAGAGTGTTGTTAAATTAAAGGGCTACAAACCTCGGAGATAACCCTGAATCTCACCGTCAGCGTTTGAGAGTGTTGTTAAATTAAAGGGCTACAAACCAAAAAAAAAACATTGGAAACATAGCAAGTCGTTTGAGAGTGTTGTTAAATTAAAGGGCTACAAACCTGATTAACGCCGATCCCAGCGGCGAACAATGTTTGAGAGTGTTGTTAAATTAAAGGGCTACAAACCAGATAAACACAATAATAATCATCAGGAGACGTTTGAGAGTGTTGTTAAATTAAAGGGCTACAAACCAAGAATTTGGGATACCTGCTACGGAATTAAGTTTGAGAGTGTTGTTAAATTAAAGGGCTACAAACCAAATTTAAATGAAACACTGCGGGATTATGTGTTTGAGAGTGTTGTTAAATTAAAGGGCTACAAACCACGGATATTTTTTAGCGAGCTCTGATTCGAGTTTGAGAGTGTTGTTAAATTAAAGGGCTACAAACCTTTTTATAATTCTCGTTCTCGCGGCGTTTCGTTTGAGAGTGTTGTTAAATTAAAGGGCTACAAACCTACATATCAGAATTCGTTGCGCCGACTCCTGTTTGAGAGTGTTGTTAAATTAAAGGGCTACAAACCTTCATCTTTTGAAACATTTTAAACACCTCCGTTTGAGAGTGTTGTTAAATTAAAGGGCTACAAACCGGGTTTATATTCGGAACTCATACCATCACCGTTTGAGAGTGTTGTTAAATTAAAGGGCTACAAACCTTGCAATTATAAATGAATCTCCGTTTGTTAGTTTGAGAGTGTTGTTAAATTAAAGGGCTACAAACCTCTTCGTTCTTTACCTCCTCACATCCGCCGGTTTGAGAGTGTTGTTAAATTAAAGGGCTACAAACCTGATCAAGAGCGTGCAATTTCCATGTATAAGTTTGAGAGTGTTGTTAAATTAAAGGGCTACAAACCATGATCTCTATGAAGCTCGGTATTATATTCGTTTGAGAGTGTTGTTAAATTAAAGGGCTACAAACCTTATTGAAGCAGAGAAAGTTCAGAGAATGTGTTTGAGAGTGTTGTTAAATTAAAGGGCTACAAACCCATCCAATCGACCGCGAATCGTCCTATACTGTTTGAGAGTGTTGTTAAATTAAAGGGCTACAAACCTATAAACGATTAACAATTATCTTACCTATAGTTTGAGAGTGTTGTTAAATTAAAGGGCTACAAACCCTGGACGAAACCGTCCTTCTGTTGCCACTCGTTTGAGAGTGTTGTTAAATTAAAGGGCTACAAACCCTT
>JGI994J12354_10005851_pt1 | contig 10442 bp, 11 predicted proteins | sample IntmicLarv3ML3BL_FD_12354 | JGI IMG/M metagenome (IMG submission 12354)
CCCTTTCCCCGCCGTACGGCTCGTACCTGACCTTTGCCCGTCTGCACAAAAACTGGCGGCTTTTGGCCCTGCCCGTACTCAAATATTTCATCTCCACCATTCCCGCAGGCACGGCCAACCCGGCCTCTCGCGAAATTGCCCCCTTTGAGGGCTACGAGGGCGTGCAATGCCTGGCCCCCCTGAACGAACTGATGCGCGGCCTTGGCTCCCTACCGCAAGAGCTTGGCAAGATCCGCTGCCCTGCCCTGCTCATGCAGGATTACCGGGACAAGCGGCTCCCCCCCACCAACTCCCTTTCCATTGCCCTGCGGCTGCGCTCGGAAGATATTACCCTGCGGTACACAACCATTCGCGAAAAGGTGACCAGCCACCATCTGATCACCACCCACCGCGAAACCCGTGCGCTGGTCGGCCAGGAAGTCTGTGCCTTTGCCACCCGCGTACTGGGAACAGGCGAAACGAGGTAACCATGCTTCTGCTGACGGAAATGTTCGGACACTTCATCTTTGCCCCGGAACTGAGCTATGAAGAGCTCATGGATAAAGAGCGTTTGTTGATTCAGGCAGTGGACGCCATTCTGCAAAACGCGGGAACTGAGCATATCCAGTTTGAATCACTGGGTGATGCCATGCGTGTGCAGTGCGCCTTTGCCGAACACGACGATGCGCTCTTCCACTCCCTGTGCAGGCAGATTGCCCAGCATGTGTACAGGGATGTCGAGGCACGGCTCCTTTTTGTGGACAAAAACCTGCATGTGCTGAACCTGTACACCATCTGCAACGGCAACTGGAAAGAGGCCCTCTTTGCCCTGCCCTATGCTGGCGAAATTGGCAAACACATGTTCCTGCACGAAGAACAGGATGAATAACATTTCTCTGCGCGGGAATATCCGGGCGGGCAAGCAATGTTTCGGAAGCCCTTTCTGAAGTGGGCAGGCGGAAAGTACCGCCTGCTTGACGCCATCCTGAAGGCCCTTCCCCCAGGCCAGCGGTTTGTCGAACCCTTTGCCGGTTCGTGCGCCGTGTACCTTAATTCCGGTCACAAAGAGGCCCTTGTGGCCGATGTGAACAGCGACCTTGTGGCCCTCTACCAGCATGTGCAGAGCGGGGGTGAAGAATACATCCGCTTCTGCCAGAGCTTTTTCACAGCCGACAACAACTGCAGGGACAGCTTTCTGGCCCTGCGGCAACGCTTCAACGCCTCTTCCGACCCCGGCCTGCGCGCCGCCCTTCTACTCTACCTGAACCGCCATGCCTTTAACGGGCTTGTGCGCTCCAATGCCCGCGGCGAATTCAATGTGCCCTTTGGCCGATACAGACGGCCCTACTTCCCCTTAAAGGAACTGCGCGATTTTCAAGCGAAAACCCGCGAAGTGCCTGCCACTTTCGTCACTGCGGATTTTCGGGAAATTTTCGCCCGCCTCCTGCCCGGCGATGTGGTATACTGCGACCCGCCCTACCTTCCCCTCTCTGCAACCGCAAATTTCACCTCCTATGCCGGAAAGGTTTTTGACCACCCCGCCCAGAGGGAGCTTGCCGACCTTGCCCGTGCGGCCCACAAAAAAGGCATTGCGGTTGTTCTCAGCAACCACAACACCGAAGAAGCCCGTATTTTATACGCAGGGGCAAGAATTCTTGAATTCACCGTACAGCGGTCAATAAGCTGCAATGGGGCCAAACGGGGCCCGGCGCCGGAGTTGCTGGCTGTCTATAATTAGGAATAGTAACGAACCCGTCACTCGCTTTTTGTCGCAAAATATGTTCTACTCCCATGCAAATTGCATGAGTGACATGGGGGATTGCTTTTTTCGCAGGTGAAAACAGTAGCTTGTCAGAAGAAGTACACTTCGTTGCTCACACACAAACTGAACAAAGGCGTTGTTACGAACAGCATCCGCACCCCCTTGCAGGGGTGTGAACGCTGGTCGTGTTGCGCTTGGTAAACGTGCTCGAACCCGTATTGTGCCCCTGATGCGCAATGCGGGCTCGTTGCACGAAATTCTTTAAGGGCCCTCACCTTTACTACAATTTTCTATTTCAATCCGGCAATGCACTGTACGCCTCTGCCCATGGAAACATCATAATGACCTTTAGCAAATCCATTTATTCCAAGTTGTTTTTGAGTCATGTCCTGGCCGTCTTTCTTGTTTCCGGAAGCATTGGAACTTTTTTTTATTCACGCGCCTCCCAAAGTCTTCTGGTTGGTCTGCAGGAACGTCTGAAAGCCACCGCAGCCATGATAAGCTGGACCATCGACGCCGAAAGCCTGCGCCATATCCGAACTCCGGCAGATGTCAACGACCCCCAATACCAGCACACCCTCGCCCAACTGCGGGCCTTGAAACGCATGAACACGGACATCTCCTTTCTCTACATCATGCGCATTGAAGGCGACCGGGTTCTGTTTGTGGTCGATTCTGACGAAAGCGATGCCCAGGCAATGCCGGGCCATGAATATTCCTCTGTTGTTCCCACTCTCTTGCACGGCTTTCTCGGTGTGACTGTGGACGATTCGCCCACAGATGACGATTGGGGTTCCTTTCTTTCGAGCTATGCGCCCCTGCGGGGTAGTCACGGCGATTTTTTGATTGGGGTGGACATGCGGGCCGATGCAATGCAGGAAAAATACGAGAATCTGCGTATTTCCGCCCTCATTTCCGTTGTCGCCTCAATTTTTCTGGCCTTTCTTTTTGCGCGTATGCTGTCCTCACGCTTCATGGCACCCATCAACATGACCATTCGAGGGTGTTCGGATATGGCCTCGGGCAAGCTCGAAACCCGCATTCCCCTGAATGCCAACGATGGATTTGACCAGTTGCTCACGGCCTTCAACAGTATGGCCGACACCCTTTCCGCAGCCGAAAAGGATAAAAATGAAACCTTCGAGGCCCTCAAACAGTCACGCCACGAGTTGAGCATTCGCGTTGAGCAGCGCACCTCCGATCTGAAAGAGATGAACGACAAGCTCAGCAACGAGATAGCCATGCGCCTTGTGGCGCAAAAGGCCCTGCAGGAAGCCGCTTCCGTGGACATGCTGACCAGGCTGTGGAACAGGCGTTTCATGATTGACCGGCTGGAGCAGGAAATAAACCGTTTCAAGCGGAGCCAGTCTCCCTTCACTATACTCATGATGGACCTTGACCACTTCAAGAAGATCAACGACAGCCATGGACATGCCGCTGGCGATGCCATACTTGAAGAAACCGCCATGCGCATGAAAAGTATGCTCCGAAGCCAGGATGCGGCAAGCCGCTGGGGGGGCGAAGAATTTTTAATCCTTCTGCCCGACACCACCCCCGAACAGGGCGCTCTGGTTGCGGAAAAACTGCGCAGTCGAATGGCTGACGCGCCCTATTTCAGCATCGGCGAAGCCGTTACCCTTACCGCGAGCTTTGGCGTGACCGGCTATGCCGGGCAAATCGAGGCCCTGGATATTGTCGCCACTGCCGACAGGGCCATGTACGAGGCCAAGAAAAAGGGCCGCAACCGGGTGGAAATACTGTAAGCACAGGGGAATTTTTCGTTTTCGCGGGCGGCCACATCAGTGACCGCCCGCGTCCGCATTGTGCCCTTCGTGCGGGCAAGGGCGTGTTCACACAAAGAGGATTTTTGTTCTCTGGCAAGGCGGAAAGCATTCTTATGGAAGGAGTGTACTTTTGCGGTACTCGACTGGAATAAAAAGGCTTTCCAACGCCGCCAGAGGACAAAAAGACCTTTGTGTTAACAGCCCCTAGGCTGTAGCCAGAATAACCTGCGTAGCCTTGAACAGGGCGCTCACGCTGTCGCCAATGTGAATGTCCATGTTCTGCGCGCTTTCGCTCGTTATAACGGCTGACACCACTTTGCCGCCCTCAAGCTGAACGCCCACTTCCCCTCCCACCCCGGAAAAATCCAGCCGGGAAACCTTGCCTACCAAATGGTTGCGGGCACTGCTTTTAAAGCCGCTTTCCTTGGTGATGATAATGCTGGAAGACTGAATCAGGGCATAGACGTTGCTGCCCATGCGCAAGCCCAGATTTTTGGTGCTCTGGTTGGAAACAAGGGCCACTATGGTGTCGCCGTGCCCGATATCCAGCACCACCTCTCCCATGACCTGCCCCCTGGTGAGGGAAACAATCTTCCCGGCAAACAGGTTGCCTGCGGTGGTGGAAAATTTGATGGCCTGCATGTACTGGGTGAACATTTGCATCCCGTCGCCCGCAGAACCGAGGTTTTCAAGAAAGGCCTGAAACTGGTCGTTAAAATTGGTCATGAACTGCAAAAAATTGATGCCGTGGCCGGTGAGAACGGTTCCCCCACCCCTTTCGCCGCCGGTTTTGCGCACGAGAATGGGCTGGGACGACATATTGTTTATCTGCTCAACAGCCTCCCATGCGGCCTTGTAGGAAACGCCAAGAATCTTGGCCGCAGCGGAGATGGAGCCGTGTTCGTCCACAAGGCGCAGCAGTTGCAGCCTATCAATCTTGCTTTTCCGCTTTTTCATGCTGGTCATCTTCACGCTCAGCCCTCCTGTTCCGTTTCTTCCCATTCCGTTCACACCTGAAATGCCCTATAATGGGGAGATAAACCTGTCAGGGTTTCATGTGGGTTACCACAGATCACCATGAATAGGAAGGGCTACCAATTCCCCTGCCAGAGTTCCGGCCAGAGGGAAAAGGGTTTTCGCGGACAAGGGAAACAGGGAAGAAGCAGAGTGAAGGGGCGCAAAAAAATGCGCCTACTCCCGCACTGTTCTCAGCGGATCTTTCCCACAAAACGACTGGACTTTTATTTCGTATTCGCATAGTGTTATTTTTATAACTTTTGTGCTACCTCAACCGAGGATTCACTGTCTCTTTTTCCTGCAACCTTCTTCATTGTCTGGAGTGTATCATGTGGAAGCCCTGCCTTGCCGCCCTTGTTCTTGTTGCGAGTATCTCCGGCCCTGCGTATGCGCATTTCGGTATGGTCATTCCTTCAAAGGCTGTTGTGGAGGATCAGAAAAATGCCAACATTGACGTGCAGCTTTCCTTCAGCCACCCCATGGAAATGGTGGGCATGCCCCTGGCAAAACCCGTTGCGTTCACGGTTTTTATGGATGGAGAGGGGCAGGACATTCTGCCTTCCCTGAAGCCTTCCAAGCTTATGGGCCACGAAGGGTGGAAGGCCGGGTATACGGTCAAAAAACCGGGCGTCTACCAGTTTGTCATGCAGCCCCAACCCTATTGGGAACCGGCGGAAGACTGCTTCATCATCCACTACTCCAAAACCTTTGTGGCCGCCTTTGGCGAGGAAGAGGGATGGGACGAGCCCCTTGGCCTGAAAACCGAAATCCTTCCCCTGACCCGCCCCTTTGGCAACTACGCGGGCAATGTTTTTCGTGGGCAGGTGCTTCTGAATGGCAAACCCGTGCCCGGCGCCCAGGTGGAGGTGGAATTCTACAACAGGGACAACAAGTATGCCGCGCCCAATGAATACATGGTTACCCAGGTGGTGAAGGCCGATTCCGAAGGCGTGTTCACCTATGGCGTTCCCTTTGCCGGGTGGTGGGGTTTTGCGGCCCTGAACACGGCCGAGGAAAAAATGCAGCACGAGGGCAAGGAAAAGGACGTTGAGCTTGGCGCGGTTTTGTGGATGGAATTTGTGGCCCCTGTTCTCAAGTAGGCCCATGATCTGGCGGTAACCATGAACAGAATAACGCCTCTCCTGCTCTTTTCCCTTGTATTCCTTCTGCTGTCGGGCGTCTGCCACGCCCACAGGGTCAATGTGTTTGCCTATGTGGACGGGGAGGTCCTCCGGGTGGAGGCCTCTTTCAGCAAAAGCCAGAAGGTGGTCAACGGCCAGCTCCGTATTACAGACCGGGAAACAGGCGACCCGGTGCATGAGGGAACCACCGACGAGCAGGGCCGCTACAGTTTCAGGCCTTCGCAGGCCTTTCTCGCGACAGGCCACGGGCTTCTCATTACCCTGCGCGCCGGGGAAGGGCACCAGAACACCTGGGAGATCACCCCCGAAGAATTGCGGGCCCTCTCCGCCCAGGGGGCCACCGGGGGGGCCACCGGGGGGGACGCCGTGGCGCGGGGCCACGAAGCTGCCGCCGGAACCCTTCCTTCTGCCGAGGCCCTGGCACCCGCTGAACCAACGCCGCACCCGGCCCCTTCCACGGTCACCATGCCAAAGGACGAGCTTGAAACCCTCATTGGCAAGGTGCTGGATGCCAAACTCGCCCCGATAAAGCAGTCACTGGCGCGGCAGGAGACCTCAGGGCCGGGGGTGCAGGACATTATTGGCGGCATTGGCTGGATTCTTGGCCTTGTGGGCATTGCCGCCTACATGAAATCAAGAAAATAGCCCGGTTTTTCTGTTCGCGCCACACGGTGGAACAGGTTTCGGGGAACGGCGGTGTTTTCTGGAATTTGCCCCGGCTTACTGGGCCTCGATGCGAACATACAAATCGCCCGCAAGGCCGCAAACTCGTTTGCCAAGGCCTTTCAGCCGCATGGTCATGCCGGGGGTGAAATGCGGGGGGAGCTTCACTTCAATGGTCTGGGGTTCGCCTGAAATGCCATGCTGAATGTGCAGCCGTACCCTTGCGCCGGGCAGAATCTGGGTGCCGGGCAGGCGCAACACCTGCTCATCGTCAATCTGGTGTCTGGCCCAGCTTTTCAGCCGCGAAACAGCGGCAGGCAAACCGCCGGAAAGGGGGGTGGCAAGCCGCTCGCCAGAAGCGGGCCGCTCCCCTGGCTGGTTCGCATTGGCAAACTGCGGTTCGTTGGTCTCTTTCTGCTTTTTTTCCCTGTCCTGCTTGATGTGGCTGTAAATATCCTCAAAAACACGCCGCGCAAAGGGGTCTTGCAGAATATCGTGCAACACCTCTTTCTGCTCCTGCTCGCCAGCCTCGCCACTGTCCGAGGCCCGCCGCGTGTAGCTTGCGTCGTCCTCCCTGCCGGAACTGGCTTTTTCATAGGCCTTGCGAGCCTTTTCGGATTTTTCCTTGTTTTTCTTCCCTGCCTTCCCGTCTGGATCGGCCTTTCCGCCTCCCCAGCTGCCGAAATACCCGCCCCTTCCGGCATAGGACTTTCCGGACGGAGGTTTTTCCGGTGCGGGCTTCCTGGCAGAAGGCTCTTTCTTCTCCTGATCCGCCCCCCTGGCAAGGGCCAGGCTCAAGCAGACATAGGCCTCGTTCAGCCGACGAAAGCGCAGGGCCGCCCCTTTCAGGCCGGGGTTCAAGTCCGGGTGCAGGGCAAAGGCCAGACGGCGGTAGGAACGCTTGACAACATCAAGCCCGGAGCCTTCCGGCACCTCAAGTATGGCGTAGCTCTCTTTCTCTGTCATAGGTCCCTGTCCCGGTCTGCCCTGCATGGTGCATGAGCCATTTCAAAGAGAAACTGCTCTACTTTTCCAGTATATCAGCTATATTAAGCGCATTGGCCTCGCCCTTCACACCCTTGGCGGCCAAGCCGTGTTCCTTCATGTAGGCCAGCCCTTCGGCCACAAAGGTTTCAAAGGGTATGTCCTTTGGAATGCCGGGGCAGAAATCCTTGGCAAGGGCCAGGCTTTCGCTGTCTATCAGGTTTCCCCGGAAATAGGGCCAGGCACGGCATATATCGGGCTTTGCCACATGCACGCCGCAACCCACGCCCTGCACATAAAACACGCACAGACCCCGATCATCCACGCGCAGGCGCAGCTTTCCGGCGTACTCTTCGCCGTAGGTGGAGCGGAAAACCCCGGGCGAAAGCCCCAGATGCCCGGCAAGCCGATCAAGATCAAAGGGGCTGACAATGATGCCCCCCCTGCCTTCGCAACAGTGCCCGCACCCGGCACACTGAAATACTTCCACCGCGACACCCTTATCCCTTGTAGCAGATGAACATCAGGCCCCTACCACCCTGCCCGGATGCAGTTTGTTGTATTCCACCATCAGGCAGGCATCTTCCACCACCCGTACACCGCTCATGGCAAGAACAGCCTTCGCTTCTGGCGAAACAATGCCCAACTGCATCCAGAAAATATGGGGCAGGGCCAAAAGGCGCAGGCATTCCCGCGCATGTTCCGCGCAGTATTCCGGGGCGCGAAACAGATCCACCAGATCAATGGCAATGGGAATATCGGCCAGGGTACGGTACGCCGTCAACCCCCACACGGTTTTGCGCACCGGGTGAACAGGCAAAACCGTAAAGCCCGCCGCAATGAGAAAGCGGCCCACAGTATCCACAGGCTGACCCGGAACATCTTTGGCACCGACAACTGCAATGGTTGATACACCGTCCATCAGCTTCGCCATCTCTGTCTTGTCCATGCGCTCTCCTGCGGATAAACGGTTCTATAACCTCTCTGCTCTACAGGCAACATTGACAACATAGCAAAGGAATGCGTCTTCTTACAAGTGCGGCTGGTCGAAAATCCAAAAAAAAACGGAAAACAACAAAATACCCTTACAGTGAAGGGCGGGCCGCCCCATGCTGCTGCCATGCTCCATTTTTCACCAGAAATCTTCCCTTGCTTGCCCTTGCCCTGTCTGCACTGACCGAACCGAATTTTTCACTGCAAGTGCCCTTCTCTCTTGACCCTTAAAATCGAATGAGGCAATATTGCAAATTCGTAGGCGGCAAGGCCTGCCCGGTTAACCACTTTACCCTGATGCTTTGAATTTGCAAGGCTACCGCAGGAGCACTTTATGATATTCAATGTGGAGAAAGAAACCCTTCCGCGTGAAGAACTGGCCGCTCTCCAGCTTGCCCGTTTGAAAACCCAGTGTGAAAAGGTATACGCCACTGTGGATTTTTACCGCAAGGCCTTTGACGAAAACCGTATCAAGCCTTCGGACGTCAATTCCTTAAGCGTTCTTTCTCACCTGCCCTTTACCACAAAGCAAAACCTGCGCGACAACTACCCCTACGGCATGTTCGCCTCGCCCAAAGACACCATTGTGCGTCTGCACGCTTCAAGCGGCACCACCGGGCGCGCCACCGTGGTTGGCTATACCCAGCGCGACATTGACAACTGGAGCGAGCTTATTGCCCGCTGCCTTGTGGCTGCCGGGGCCAATGCGCAGGATACCCTGCACAACGCCTATGGCTACGGCCTTTTCACCGGGGGCCTTGGCATGCACTATGGGGCGGAAAAGCTCGGGGTCACGGTCATTCCCATTTCCGGCGGCGGGTCAAAGCGCCAGGCCCAGCTTCTGCGCGACTTTGGCTCCACCCTCATCACGGCCACGCCTTCCTTTGCCCTGTATCTTTATGAGGTGGCCCTTGAAGAAGGCATCAACATCCGCGATCTGCCCCTGCGTATCGGCATTTTCGGAGCGGAACCGTGGTCAGAGGAAATGCGGGCCAATATCGAGAACAAGCTCGGCATTTCCGCTGTAAACGTGTACGGCCTTTCAGAAATCATGGGGCCGGGCGTGGCTCAGGAATGCGTTGAGGCAAAATGCGGCATGCATATTTTTGAAGACCACTTCCTGCCGGAAATCATTGACCCGGTCACGGGCGAGGTTCTGGCCGACGGAGAAACGGGCGAGCTTGTCATTACCACCCTCACCAAAGAAGGTGTTCCGCTCATCCGGTACCGCACAAAGGACATGACCAGCATAGACCGCACGCCCTGCGTGTGCGGCCGCACCCACCTGCGCCTTGCCCGCATAATGGGCCGCAGCGACGACATGCTCATTATTCGCGGGGTGAACGTGTTCCCGCAACAGATAGAATCGCTGCTGGTGGAAATGCACGGCCTTTCACCCCACTATGAAATTGTTGTTACCCGCGACGGCGCACTGGACAACCTTGAAGTCAAGGTGGAAATGACTGACGAAATGTTTGTGCAGCAAGAGGTTCGCCACATCCAGAACATCTCCGCCTCGCTCCAGAAATCCATCAAGGAATACCTTGGTGTTTCAACAAAGGTACGGCTTGTAGAGCCGAAAAGCCTTCAACGGTTTGAGGGCAAATCCAGCCGCATCAAAGATCTTCGTAAAGTCTGACAGGAGCATGGCATGAAAAAAATCGCCCTCGCCGTTGCCCTCCTGATCTATAGTGCCGCACCCGCCGCCCATGGGGCCTGCACCCAGGAAGACATTGCCGCCAAGTCTGTGAAACTTCAGGAGCTGATCGCCCAGGCAGCCCAGAACGCCCCGGAAAAAATACAGGAAATTGCCGAAGCCATGCAGAAGGATCTTCCCGTCCTGCAACAGGCCACCGACCTTGACCCCCTGTGCAAAGCCTATGATGGCTGGATGGAAAAACTGACAAAGTAAGCCTCGCGGCCATATGACCGTTCAAGGCCAATGAGCCCGCAGAGTGCCCTTGGGACACTCTGCGGGCTCATTGGCCTTGAACACAATGGTCTTTTTGTGTGAACAGGCCCTAAGGCAATTTAACTTTGAAACGCTGCACTCGGAGTTGGCGGCGAAAATGAATTTCGCCTACTCCTCGTTTGCGCGGACGAGGCTTGCGCCATCGT
>JGI994J12354_10005852_pt1 | contig 10441 bp, 7 predicted proteins | sample IntmicLarv3ML3BL_FD_12354 | JGI IMG/M metagenome (IMG submission 12354)
CCCGAGGTGACCCGGATGCAAATCGAATCCTTCGAGCGCTCGGGCCAGCAGCTGCGCAAGCTCATCAACGAGATGCAGGACACCGTCATGTCCATCCGCATGGTGCCCATCTCGACAGCCTTCCACAAGATGCAGCGCATTGTGCGGGACATGAGCAAAAAAATCGGCAAGGAAGTCCACCTCAACATCATCGGCGAGGAGACCGAGGTGGACAAAAACGTCATCGACACCTTGGGCGATCCCCTGATGCACCTGGTGCGCAACGCCGTCGACCACGGCCTCGAGCTATCCTCCGTCCGCGCCGCCAAGGGCAAATCGGCCACCGGCCAGCTCACTTTAGAGGCCCGCAACAACGGCGGCGATGTGACCATTCTGGTCCAGGACGACGGCAAGGGCCTCAACCGCGACCAGCTCATCAAAAAGGCCATCGACCACGGCCTCACCACCAAAACCGAGAGCGAAATTTCCGATAAAGAGGCCTACGGTTTCGTCTTTGCCCCCGGCTTTTCCACCAAGGAGCAGGTCACCGAGTTCTCGGGCCGGGGCGTCGGCATGGATGTGGTGCGCCGCAACATCGAAAAAATCGGCGGCTCCATCACGGTGGACAGCGCCATCGACCAGGGCACCACCATCCAAATTCGTATCCCCCTAACCCTGGCCATCATCGAGGGCATGAAGCTGCGGGTGGGTGATCTCATCTTCATTGTGCCCACGCTCACCCTGCGCGAGTCCTTCAAACCCGCGCCTCAGGACGTTATCCTGGATCCCGATGGCAGCGAGATGATTATGGTCCGCGGCGAGTGCTTCCCCATCGTGCGCCTGCACCGGCTCTTTGATATCCCCTGCCAGCACGAAAAAGCCGAGGACGGCATCCTCATCATGATTGAGAGCGAGCACCACACCTTCTGCCTGCTGGTGGATGAGCTCATCGGCGAGCAGCAGACCGTGATTAAGCCGCTGCCGCTGTATATCCAGCGGCACAACTTGGGGATGCACGGCATCGGCGGCTGTGCCATTTTGGGCGATGGCAGCATCAGCTTGATTATTGATATTAATACATTATTGCCCGCGGGGGGATAAGGGGAGGACCTTTTCCCTTGACCTTTGCCCCCAAGAACTTAAAATCGTTACCTTTCGCTCAAACAAAAAGCAGGCTGACGTATGTCAGCCTGCTTTTTGTTTGAGGGGGCTACTTGTAGAATCCGCAGTCGCCAAAGGCGGCGACGGGCCGAGGTCGTCATACCCTGCGAAACGGACGCGGCTTACTTGGTTGCCCATTTGCCCGTAGCGCTCGCCCGCAAATAAGCATTGATAAACCCATCCAGCTCGCCATCCATCACAGCGCTGATGTTGCCGTTCTCAAACCCGGTGCGGTTGTCCTTCACCAAAGTATAGGGCATGAAGACATAGCTGCGGATCTGGCTGCCCCACTCGATTTTCATCTGGGTGCCCTTGATGTCCTCGATTTTGTCCAGATGCTCACGCTCCTTGACCTCCATGAGCTTGCTGCGCAGCATGCGCATGGCCACCTCGCGGTTTTGATGCTGGCTGCGCTCGTTCTGGCAGGCCACCACGATGCCGCTGGGGATGTGGGTGATGCGGATGGCGCTCTCGGTCTTGTTCACATGCTGGCCGCCGGCGCCGCCGCTGCGGTAGGTGTCCACCCGGAGGTCGTCAGGGTTGATGTCAATTTTGATGTCGTCAGTCAGCTCGGGCATCACCTCCACGGCGGCAAAGCTGGTGTGCCGCCGCCCGCTCGAATCAAAGGGACTGACGCGCACCAGGCGGTGCACGCCCATCTCGCTTTTGAGATAGCCGAAGACATTCTCGCCCTCGATGAGCAGCTCGGCGCTCTTCATGCCGGCTTCCTCGCCATCCAGCCAGTCGAGCACCTTCCACTTGAAGCCCTTGCTGTCGGCCCAGTGAGTGTACATGCGGAAGAGCATATTGGCCCAGTCCTGGGCCTCGGTGCCGCCCGCCCCGGCGTGGAAGCTCATGATGGCGTTGTTGGCGTCGTACTCCCCCGAGAGCAGGGTTTGCAGCGTCTGGCGCTCAAGCTCCGCCGTGAAGGCCTTAAAGCCCTGATCGACCTCGCCGATAAGGCTCTCATCGCCCATCTCCTCGGCCATTTCGATGGTGGTCACCGTGTCCTCATAGAGAGACTCAAGCTTCATATACCGGGCGTTTTTATCCCGCAGCTGCTTGATGCGCTGGAGGATTTTCTGCCCGTCCTCCGGATTATCCCAAAACCCCGGCTTGGCCGATTGTTCCTCGAGGGCGGACGCCTCCTCCAGGGCGGCATCCAAATCGAGGGCGGCGCGCAGCTCGTCGAGCTGAGGCCGCATCCGGCTGAGCTGGAGGCGAATATCATCATAAATGAGCATAAAAATCATCCTTTCTTTGGCCTGTCAAAAAAACCACGACCTTGAGGTTTTTTTGACCACTTTTCAATATTGATAAAAAAGCAGAGGAGGGGCAAATGCCCTTATCCCTTCAAATACCGCTCGCCGGTGTCGGGTAGGATGGTGAGCACGGTGCGGCCCTTGGCCTCCGCCCGCTGGGCCACCGAGACGGCGGCCACCAGAGCCGCCCCTGAGGAAAGGCCGGCCAGGATGCCCTCCTCCCGGGCCAGGGCCTGCATCATCTCGACGCTGTCCGGCGTGCGCACGCGGATGACCTCATCCAAAATAAAGGTGTTGAGATTCTCGGGCACAAAGCCCGGGCCGATGCCCGTGATGACATGGCCGCCGGGGAAGCCGCCCGACAGCACCGGGCTGTCCACCGGCTCGACGGCGATGACCCGGCACTCGGGCCAGTGCATTTTGAGCACCTCGCCCACCCCCGAGATGGTCGCGCCGCTGCCCGAGCCGGCCACAAAGTAATCAACCTGGCCGACGCTGTCGACAATCTCGCGCCCGATGCCCTGGCGGTGGGCCAGCAGGGTGGCCGGATTCTCGAACTGCCGCAGCACAAAGCTGTCGGCCTCGCACGCTTGCAAGGCACTGACAGCGGCCTGGGCCCCCAGCGCGCCCTGAGCGGCAGGGAAGGGGATGACCTGTGCGCCGTACATGCGGATGTGATTTTGCCGCGCGGGCGGCGTGTCGTCGGGCACGATGACGGCGCAGCGCAGGCCCATGGCGGCACACACCATGGCCAGCGCAATGCCCGAATTGCCCCCCGAGGCCTCGACCATGAGGGTGCTTTGGGTGGCCTTCTGTGTCTCGAGCGCCTCGCGCACCATGCGGTGGACAGCGCGGTCCTTGACGCTGCCCGAGGGGCTCCACATCTCCAGCTTGGCCAGAATGTTGGTTTTGCATGGATAGCGGGCGCTCAGGCGGCTCAGCTCAAGCACCGGCGTTTCGCCGATGAGCTGAAGGGCCGATTTGAGGATTTTTGGCATGGTGAACGCCTCGCTTTCGTGGTGTGATGTGGGGGGGTGACCTTGACCTTTTCCCTTTGGAGGGGGTTTGGGGGAGGAGGTGCCCCTGCGGGGCACCTCCTCCCCCAAGAACTTAAAAATCGCAACCTTAATCTCCTTACAAATGCCTTTGCCCTTGACCTTTCCCCGATGGCTTTGCGACATGTTCCGGCTTCGTCCTCACGCCGGACGGGCGGTGACTTTCCAACGATGGAAAGCCACCAAAGATCGCCAAGGGGTCGCGGCCGACCCCTTGGAACCCCCTGGGGCGGCTAGAGAAATCGGTTTGGTCGAGACCTTGTGCCTGTCTTTTATGGGTCGATATCTTGTGTGCTTATTCTAGCGCGGACGAACGCGACCACCTCGCTTCCGCGAGGCGAATGTCGCCGCGCGCGCCGGGGAGATTTATCTACGCTCCGCAAAAATGCGGCCGCAGTTAAAGCTGCTGCATTTTTGCTCCGCCGGGGGATGGCCCTTACAGGGCCAAGGCCTGCGGTCACCCATGTGTCAAGCACAAGGTATAAATAAGCAGGCGGATAAACTTTAGAAAATAGCTATGCAATATCTTTGTTTTCATAAACCAAAATGCACCAATGAACACCGAATTTATCAATCAAATCCGTTTGTAAAGGGCTATAATCACACGAACATAAAGGACAGATAATTTCCGCTTCATCCTTCAACAACTCATATATTTTTTGCACAATGCTCTCATTGCCTTCCTCAAATTGCAAAACAAACATCATCGTATTGCCTGCAACTGAAGCCCCCTCCATTGACTGTGTTATCATCATGATTTGTCCATAAGCCTCAATCTCAGAATGGTATAGGGTGCCGTCTGAATTATCATACCTACACAACAGCCTTGCATCAAATACTCTTTGATAAAACTCAAGTGCTTTTGTGCTGTCTTTAACACAAATATGAAATGCCGACTTGCTCATAATTTTACCGCTCCCAATCTAAATTTCCTATTTCACGCCCTACAGTATACTGCGGATTTATGCACCCTCCATCTACCCTTCCCGCACCAGCAAACACAGGGCCTCAACATTGGCCGTGCGCGGGAACATATCATACCCCCGCAGGGCTTTGACGCGGTAGCCGTGCTCGCGCAGGGTCGCTGTATCCCGGGCCAGGCTGGCCGGGTCGCAGGCCACATAGATGATCCGCTCCGGAGCCATGTGGGCCACAGCCGAAAGGCCGGCCGCGTCCATGCCCTTCCGGGGCGGATCGCACACGACGAGCTCGGGCCGCAGGCCCTCCCGGGCCAGTCTGGATGCCGCTTCGGTGGCATCGACGCACAGAAACTCGGCGCTCCCGATGCCGTTCCGGGCGGCGCTCAGCTTGGCATCCTCGATGGCCTGAGCCACCAGCTCAACGCCCAGCACCCGCTCGAACTGTGCGCTCAGGGCCAAGGTGATGGTACCGATGCCGCAGTAGAGGTCAAGGGCCAGCGCACCCGCCCCCGCCCAATCCAAAATGCCTTCGTAGAGCTGATGGGCCATGGCCCGGTTGACCTGGAAGAAGGCGTGAGGTGAAATCTCAAAGGCACGGCCCAGCAGGGTCTCGTTCAGCCGTCCAGCGCCCCACAGCACCGAGGCGTCGGGGCCGAGCACCACATTGGTGCGCTCCGGGTTGAGGCTGACACTAATGCCCCTGAGCGTCGGGTCGGCCTCCAGGCACAGCGTGATGAGCCGCTCCGGTGCCTTGACTTTGCCACTGCGCAGCACCAGACAGAGGTGCGAGCCCAACGTCCCGCTGCGCACCTGCACATGGCGAAGCTGGCCCTCATGGGCCATTTCATCGTAGACCGGGGTGCCGCTCTCTTCCGCCCAGCGGCAGACGGCGGCGGCCAGCAGGGCGGCCCGGGGGTCCTGAATGGCACATGCCTCAATGGCCCGCAGCTGGTGGCTGCGGCGGCGGTAGAGGCCGAAAACCGGCCTGCCCTCGGCATTGAGGCCGATGGGGAACTGGGCCTTGTTGCGGTAGCCCTCCACGCTGTCGGCCCCGGTCATGGGGATGTCGCCCACCTCCCAGCCGCCCAGACGGGTCATGGCATCCCGAAGGCGGGTGCCCTTGAGCTCAAGCTCCTCGGCGTAGGTGATGTGCCGAAAATCACATCCGCCGCACTGGGGGAAGGCAGGGCAGTCATTCTCAATGCGGTGCTCGGAGGGCGTCAAAACCGCATCGATGCGGCCATAGGCCCGGCTCTTGAGCACCTTGGTGATGCCCAGCCGGCACACATCCCCCCGGGCTGTGCCGGGGACAAAGATAACCTGGCCATCATGGCGGGCGATGCCCGCGCCATCCGAACTGTAAGCCGTAATCTCGGCCTCAATGCGCTGATTTTTCGTCAAGGCAGCCATTTAGGGTTTAAAAGATCGGCCACCTCGGCATAGGGCAGCTCATAAATCTGCGGCCCGGCGGCGTAGGGGGCGATGGCGTACTCCTGCCAGAAAAAGACAACGCCGGTGTCGGTGAAATAGAAATCCGCGCTGTCCCAATCGTCCTTGAGGCAGTCCTCGGGGTCGTCGCCATAGAGGCCGTCCAGCACCTCAGCATCCATTTTCTCAAGGACGCGGGCATAAACCTGGCCCATAGCCACGTCAAAGGGCACGGCAAACAGGTCGGACGCCGATAGCCGCGCGCCCGATTCCACGATATAGGTCTCGCCCCAATAGCTGGTGCCGCCATGGGCCCCGCCGGTGTAATAGTAGCATTCCCGCGCAATAGAGAGCAGCACGCCGTCGTTGCGGGTCACCTGGAAGGATGCGTCGTACTCGTAAGGGCCGTAGAAGGGGCCCTCGTCCTCGGCCAGATAGTCCTCCAGCGAGACAATGTCTTGATCGATGTAAAANCGCATANCCTCAAGCCACTGGGCGTAGTAAGCATCGGCCCCCGAGATCCCGGTGGCCGTGGGCACCGACAGGCTGACGTTGGCCAGCACGGTGCCGGTGCCCTGCTGCACATAGCTTTTGTGCACCTCGTTGACCTCAATCTCGGCGACGGGCACGGTGGTCTCGGCCTCGGTGGTTGTCACCGGCACGGTGGTCATCGGCGCAGTGGTGGCCGGCGGGGCCATGGTGGTCACCACCGGCTCGGTGGGGGAAGGTGTCTCCTTGGCGCAGGCGGCCAGCAGCAGCAGGCAAAGGGCCAGCGCCAAAAGGCGATAATTCTTCATGGGATATCCTTTCTGTAGCACATGAGGTTTTATTCGACCATACCGCCGCCGATAAACTCACGGATGAGGGCCTCGCGCTTGATGCCCTCCATGGCCATGGGGGCCACCTGGCGCAGCATGGGGGCCATGTCGGAGACATCCATGTCCTCCATAAACTCGGGATCCATGGCCTGAAGGCCCTCCAGCAGAATGTCCCGGTAGACCGAGAGCTCGTAGGGGCAGAAGGTGTCGATAGAGATGTCCGCGTGGTGCTTGTGGGGCATGATGTAGAGGCGCTCGCCCCGGTTGACGCTGCGGAAGCGGGTCACCGTGTCCTCGAAGGACTGCCCGCGGCCGCGCTGGTCGCGCATCAAGCGGCGCAGCAGGCGCACCTTGGAGGGGTGCAGCACAAAGCCGTTGGGGTCTTTAATCCGCGTCCGCACGCTGACATAGACGCCGGTGCCCCAGTTGTGGGCATCGGCCCCCACCACCTCGGGGTTGAGGGCGTGGATGCCCTCGATGACGATGATTTCACCGGGCAGCCGCCGCATGGGCGTGCGCTCGGCCCGCCGCTGCTGGGCCACAAAGTCAAAGCTGGGGATGTGCACCGTCTCGCCCCGGATAAGGCCCTGAATGTGTGCGCGCAGCAGCGCGCTGTCCACAATGAGCGGTGTCTCCAAATCGAGATGGCCCTCATCATCCACCGGGATGACCAGGTTTTCATCCCGATAGTAGTAATTGTCCATGGAGAGGGTGTGGCACTCGTGGCCCCAGCCGTCCAGCAGGGCCTCGATGCGCAGGGCCGAGGTCGTCTTTCCGCTGCCCGAGGGGCCCGAGAGCAGCACGATGGGCTTCTCCTCCGATACCGTCAAAATGCGTTGGGCGGCGTCTACCAGCAGGGCGTCGTACCCGGCCTCGCTGTCCTGAATGAACCGGAGCGGGTTTGCGGCGGCGCGGTTGATCTCATCGATGGTCATATAGCGGATAGGCATAGGTTTCTCCTCTTTTCCTTAAAGATGAAGAGCATAGGGTCAATTCTTCTTCAATACATAAAGGTACTCTGTCGTATGAATGGCCCGCTCCCGCAGGTTGCGCGAGCCCCGGAAGGCGTTATACCGCTGCTGCCGCACCTCAAGGCGGCCCAGCTGCCGGAGGGCCGGCTCAAGGGCCTCCCGACCGATAAAGCCCTCGTCGTTCATGGAAATCATCACATACCGGGCCGGCAAAGCGCGGCAAAGCTCGAGGAGGGCGTCCAGCGCCTCGGCACGGCGGTTGTAGCGGCTGCGGTTCCACCCCTTGGGGATGCCCGAAACCTTGGAGCGCTGGCCGGGCTCGGCGCCCATGTTGAGCAGGTTGAGCATGAAATAATTGCTGCCGTAGGGGTGCTGGTTATAGGGTGGGTCGAGGTAGATCAGATCGGTCTCATCCAGCTGCCCGGCCAGGGCGTGAGCGTCCATCCGCAGCACGGTGGTGGGGCAATCGAAGCTTGAGAAAACCGGGAAGGGCAGCGCCATATCGGCGCAAATGCGGGAGAGGGCGTTGCGCCCGCCGCCGCCGAACTGGCCGATGCCGGTTGCCGGGTTCTTGTAAAAGCCCTTGAAAACCCCCGCCGTGTTGGCCTTGACCGACGCCTCATAGAGCAGCGGTGCCAGAAAAAAGGGCTGCGCCTCGGGCGGCATATCGGCGATGAGGGCCCGTGCCGTGTCCAGATACCGCGCGTTGCGCGGGGTGTAAAAGACCCGCTCTCCCGCCTGGATGGCGTCCTCATGCCTCGGGGCATAGTGCCGCGCGATAACGCCCGCGCGCAGCGGGCCCTCGAGGGCCGCCGTCAGGGCGTTATAGCGGGCCGCCAAATCCAGGCCCTCCCGCTGGGTGGCGCACGAGAGGTAGCAGCGGTTCAGTGTCTCGCAATAGCCCTCCAAATCGCTTACCGTCATGCGGGCAGCCAGGGGCCGCAGCGCTCTGGCCACAATGCCCGAGCCCGAGAAGGGGTCGCAGACGCTCAGCTTGCGCCCTCCGACCTCGGCCTGTACATGAGCGGCTGCCTCCCCGATAAAGGGCAGCAGGGCCCGCTTGTTGCCGATGTAGGTGATGATTTGCTCCCGCAGAAAGGCGGGGTTTTCGGTCATATCGCGGCCTCCTCAGGCAAAAAACGAAAATTATTACCCCTAAGTATAGCACAAAATCCGCCTAAAGAGAACGGGCTAACGCCCGGTTTCTCGAATATTTTTCGCGCCCCCGATGCCCGAAGGGCTCTCCGAAAATAATGCGTTCAATCTATGCTCTTTTATGATACAATAAAACAACTATCACGCTAAAGGAGTGCCGCCCATGGCCGAATACATCCGCAAAAAAACAAAAACGCCCCCTGCCCTCTATGGGCTGGTGCGGGGGATTGCCCGGATCTTTTGCCGCCTTGCCCTGGGCTATCGGGTGCGCTACGCAGACGCCATCCCGGCCACCGGGCCCCTCATGGTGGTGGGCAGCCACGCCGGGATGATGGACGCCCTCCTCATGGCCGCTGCCGTCAAAAACCGGCGGCTCAACTTTGTCACCACCGAGCGTTTTTTTCGAATGCGCGGCGTCGGGCCGATCTTTCGCTTTTTCGGGGTCATCCCCCGCATCCAGTTCCAGGCCGACCCCCGCAGCATCTCGGCCATGCTCCGCGTCACCAAGGATGGCGGGGCTGTCGGCCTTTTCCCCGGCGGCCAGACCAGCATGTGCGGCGTGCCGGGGTATATGCCTCCCGCCATCGCGCGGCTGCTCAAGCGCAGCAGGGCCACGGTGGTGGCCCTGAGGCTGAGTGGCAGTTTCCTCACCAAGCCCCGCTTCCAGAGCGGCTTCAACCGGGGGAAAAGCGAGGGCGAGGTCTCGGTCCTCTTCACCCCCGAGCAGTTGGCCGCGGCCTCGGAGGCCGAGATTTACACCAAGCTGTGTGCCGCGCTGCACTACGATGACTACGCTTGGCAGGCCGAAACCGGCGCGCGCTTCCGTGGCCGCGCCCTGGCCCGGGGGTATGACAGCGTCATCTACCGCTGTCCCAAGTGTGGCGCCCAGTACCGCATGGAGAGCCGGGGCAACACCTTCACCTGTACGGCCTGCGGCAGCGGCGCGCGGGTGGGCCGCGACATGCGCATGGTCCCGCTGGATGGCAGCAGCGTCATCTTTCCCACCCTGCGGGATTGGTACGGGTGGCAGAGCGCCTTTTTGGCGCGGGAAATCGATGATGCATCGGCCCCCTTCCGCATGGAAGCGACGGCCAAGGCCGAGCTCTATGCCGGCTCGAAGCGCTATGACGCCGGCGGCGGCGTGCTGTGGCTTGACCGCGAGCATATCGGCTTTGAGGGCCGACTGGCCGGCAAGGAGGCCGCCTTCAGCATCCCCCCCGCAGCCTTTTCGGGATGGCCGCCGACACGGCGGCCTATCTGGAGCTCTACCACCCCGATTTGGGGCTGGTGCGGCTGCTGCCCGAGAACGGCAAGACGGTGATTGCCTTCAAGACGGCCCAGGAATATTTGTACAGCAAGACCATCGAAGGCTGACACCTGTGCCCATCGATGGACAAATATAAGGTTTGTTCCTACAAAAGGATAAAAAGATAAGGGCGGCCATAGGCTGCCCTTGTCTTATCTCAATTTTCCCTCACACATCCAGGGCCGACATCTGATTTTCAAAAATCACGCCGTCGCACAGGCCGCGGCCCTTCTCCAGCTGGGCCGGGGTGCGCACTGTCCAGGTGAGCAGGCTGAGGCCGGCCTGGCGGAAGTTCTCGGCCTCGCTGGCCAGAAGCTGATCGATGTCATAGGCGATGAAGTCGGCCTCGAGCCGCAGGCTCAGGAAGGCCGAGCGCGGCGGCCGCC
>JGI994J12354_10005853_pt1 | contig 10440 bp, 5 predicted proteins | sample IntmicLarv3ML3BL_FD_12354 | JGI IMG/M metagenome (IMG submission 12354)
GGGCTTTTGGTCGTGGAGGCGGGCGAAGGCATCCACAAGGCGGAGGCCGAGCTGATCGAGCGGTTCAAAAAAGCGGAGATGCCCGCGATTTTGGCGATCAATAAAATCGATCTGCTGGCCGATAAGACGAAGCTTATGGAACAGATTGCCGCCTTTACCGCACAATATGCCTTCGCGGCGATTGTGCCGGTGTCGGCGGTTAAGCCGGACGGTGTGGATGTTCTGACGGAGGAGCTGAAAAAACAGGCCTTCCCCAACCCGCACTTTTTTGATGACGACGCGCTGACCGACCAGCCGGAGCGGGTGATTGCCTCGGAGATTATCCGGGAGAAGCTGCTCCGGACGCTCGACAAGGAGATCCCGCACGGGATCGCGGTCGGGATTGAGCGGATGAAGGAGCGCGACGACGGGCGGGTTACCGACATTGACGCGGTGATTTACTGTGAAAAGGAAAGCCATAAGGGGATCGTCATCGGGAAACAGGGCGCGATGCTCAAAAAAGTGGGCAGTTATGCCCGTGAGGACATGGAGGCCTTTTTTGGCTGTAAGGTCAATCTTCAGACCTGGGTGAAGGTGAAGGAGGATTGGCGGAATCGGGATAATTTGTTGCGGTCGTTTGGGTTTGATGAGAAGAATTTTTAATCCATTTGCAGGCGAAGCCTGCATCTAAAAGTCGCGCCGCTTGCGGCGCGACTAAAAAGCGGGCGATGCCCGCTGAGATTTAAAAGTGCAGGCTTTATCCTGATTTTATTTACCGAGGAAAATACCATTTTGCCGCTCATGCCGCGGCGGGCACCTACTTTCTTGCTTCGTCAAGAAAGTAGGCAAAGAAGACGACTGGGGGATGAAACTCTGCGGAGCTTCAATTCCCCCAGACCCCCTGGAAAATTTAAGATCAGGGACGGGATGAATTTTTTGCGGCGTTGGCGGTGTAAGATTTATGCTGGGCAAGAGGCGGGCAGAGAATTATCCCTCGCGTGCTCCTAAAGTCGCCCGCTTCGGCACGCCCTTGGCCAGATTTTCGTGTTGCGGAGCCTGAAACGCTGTGGTTGCGTGGGTTGTCGCTGTGGAAGCTTTGTGTTATGCTACAGACGGCTGAATTTGACGAACTCATAAAAATATGATACAATATATTGATTATGGAGCGGACCAACGCTCCATAAAATAAGAACAAAGAAGGCTAAAGCATACATGCATACGACCCAATTTTCTCAAATGCCCCTCTCGGAGGGGACGCGCAAAGCGGTGGAAGAGATGGGCTTCGAGGAAGCCACCACCATCCAGGCCCGCAGTATCCCCCTCATCTTGGAGGGGCGCGATGTGATCGGGCAATCCCAGACCGGAACCGGCAAAACGGCCGCGTTCAGTATTCCCGCGATTGAATCCATCGGCCCGAAGGATGGTCGGCACGTACACACGCTGATCCTGTGTCCCACCCGTGAATTGGCGGTACAGGCGTGTGAAGAAATTAAAAAGTTCACGAAATATAAGAAATACATCCGCGCGGTTCCCGTCTATGGCGGGCAATCCATTGAGCGGCAGTTCCAGGCCCTGCGCCAAGGCCCCCAGATTGTGGTCGGGACGCCCGGCCGCATCATGGATCATATGCGCCGGGGGACCCTGAAGCTGGATAAGCTGTCCATGATGATTCTCGACGAGGCCGACGAAATGCTGAGTATGGGCTTCCGTGACGACATCGAAACCATACTCAAGGATACGCCGCCGGAACGGCAGACAATTTTGTTTTCGGCGACCATGTCCCGCGATATTATCCAGCTGACCCGAAAATACCAGCGCGATCCCGAGTTGATTAAAATTACGCCGGAGCAGCTGACCGTGCCTCAGATCGAGCAATATTATTTCGAGGTTCCCTACGGAAAAAAAGCCGAGGTTCTGAGCCGCCTCCTGGATGTGTACAATCCCGGCTTGTCCATGGTATTCTGCAACACAAAGCGGCAGGTGGATGAGCTTGTGGAAGAGCTGCAAATCCGCGGCTATACGTCGGAGGGACTCCACGGCGACATGAAACAGAACGAGCGAAACCGCGTGATGAGCGCCTTTAAAAGCGGGCGCTGTGATGTGCTGGTGGCGACCGATGTTGCTGCGCGGGGCATTGATGTGGACAACATTGAAGCGGTTTTCAACTACGATATCCCCCAGGACATGGAATATTATGTCCACCGGATCGGCCGCACCGGCCGCGCCGGGAAAGAGGGGCGCTCCTATACGTTCGTCTGTGGGCGGCGGCAGATCGCCGAGCTGCGCGAAATCGAGCGCTTTACCCGGGCGCGAATCATCCAAAAGGCCGTACCTACCAGCTCCGAGGTGATGGAAACCCGAACCCGAACCTTTATGGAAGAGGTTCGCGGCGTCATTGAAGCGGGCGGGCTGGAGGAATACAACCCGATTTTGGACGGGATGATGGAGGATTTCACCTCTATGGAAATCTCCGCCGCGCTGATTCGTATGATCATGAGCCGGGATAAAAAGGAACTGGTCGGCGAGCTTGTCGGCGCCTTCGAGCCGCAGCCGGAAAGACCGCCGTTCCAACAGCGTCCGGCCAACCGGCGCACCCTGCACAAACGGAGTTCATCCCGAAGCCGCTTCGAATCCGACGACGCCGGGATGGAAAAAATCCGCATCAACATCGGGCGGGAAGCCAGAGTCAGCGCCAACCATATATTGGGTGCCGTGGCCGGAGAAACCGGGCTTCCGGGGAAAACCTTCGGACGGATCGAGATCGGGCCGGACTATACGCTGGTCAGCGTACCCAGCGAGCATATCGCACTGGTTCTCGATTCGATGAAGGACACGAAAATCATGGGGAGAAAAACAAAAACACAAAAGGCATAGCTGAAAAAGATTTTTTTCACTTTTTTTGCGCGGCAGGGGTAGAAAAAAGATGGGTTGTGGTCTACAATAGACGCATAGATCCGTATAAAATTACCGGCTTTGATCCGGGGACAACCGGACGGGAGGAAGCGTATGGACAAGATAAAAAAACTGAAAGTGACCGTCAGTGTTCTGCTGCTGCTGACACTTTTTGCGGGGATGCTGACAGGCTGTATAACCCCGTTGCCGGAGGAGCCCTCCGAGATTCCGCCCGCCACCTCGGAAGAGCCATTGTCCATTGAGCTGCCCAACGAAAAGCTCAATCTGCTGACGGGTGAATATGACCTGAAGAAGAGCGAATACGGAAAGAGACCGATCGCCGTGATGGTCAACAACATCAAAATTGCGTGGCCCCAGGCCGGAATCGGCAACGCCGACCTTCTGTATGAAATGGAAGTAGAGGGCGGAATCACAAGGCTTCTGGCGGTTTTTTCCTCGCTAGAGCGAATTCCGGACAAGCTCGGTTCGGTGCGGAGTATGCGCCCCTATTATATCAATCTGGCCGGAGGGCACAACGCCATCTATGTCGGACACGGCTGGAGCGGGAGGGCAAAGGATCTTCTTGCCAACCAAAAACTCATTGATTTTATCAATGGAGACGTCCACGGCAAGGCGTTTTTCCGCGACGCCGCCAAGGGAAAGCAGAAAGGGCGCGAACATTCCAGCTATACCACCAGAGAAAAGCTGGAAAGCGTAGCCAAGGAGCTGAAGTTGAACACTGAGCTTGAGGAAAAATGGCAGGACAACACCTTTTTGAATTTCCGCGCGCCGGATAATGCAAAAGCGGTGGGAAATCCCTGCGAGACCCTCAAGGTGCCCTTCTCGAAATATGCCACCTCCGTTTTTACTTATGACGTGGAGAAAAAGGTCTATTTTAAATCGGAATTTTCCGAGAAGCATATCGACGAGACCACCGGAAAACAGCTGGCCTTTACCAATGTACTGGTTCTCTTTATGCCGGTCTCGATGGAGGACTCAAAACATCTGGCCTTCGATTTTTCCGCCTCCGGCCCCGGCTTCTATGCCTCCAATGGAAAAATTCAGGAGATAAAATGGGGCAAGGGCTGGAATGTCGAGGAGCCTTTCAAGTTTCGCGGAGCGGACGGAAAAGGCATGACGGCCAATGCGGGCCGAACCATGGTTTGTATTGTGCGCACGACCCAGGAGGACAAACTCTCCTACGAATAGGCCGGGAAGGCCGCCGGGATCCACTAAAAAAGGAAGAGACGGACAACCTCCGGATTCTGATAAAAAACCCGTTCGCCGAAAGGCCGGACGGGTTTTTCCTTGGCGGTGGAATGTTCCGGATACGCCAGATTTACCCATAGGGTGCATTGGGGATTGCTTATCCATCATATCTTGTGTTATAGTATTCGTGGAGTGTATATTTTTCTTTTGTTTTTTAACTTTTTCAACAAAAAAATAACCATTTTTACCGGGATTCCCCTTTTTTATTCCCCTTCTCCACGGTGTAATGTTAACGCGGCCAAAAATGCCGGGCAGAAGTGCGAATATACATTGTTTATTTGATGGAAATATGGTATAATTATTTTTAATTTTAGACCTTTGGCGTACTTGTAAAAAAAGAAAAGTCTGGCGATTGGGTGATTGACATGACGGTTTTTATGTATCTTTTTAAATTCAGCGTGAGAGTCCTATACGCGATTTTTAGGATTTTTCCCTGCAAGGGCAATAAAATTATCTTTTTGAGCCGGCAAAGCGATTCGATCCCGCTCGATTTTAAGTTGATTGAAGAAGAATTGCTGGCGCAGCAGGAGAAGCTGGGGCTGAAGAAGCAGGACGAGCTGAAGCTTGTTTATGTATGCAAGCGGCTGGATCAAAATCTGGGTTCAGCGGTTCGATACATTGCCGCGGTGATAAAAAGCATGTATCATGTGGCAACGTCAAAGGTCTGTATTCTGGATTCCTATTGGCCGGCGATTTCCGTACTGCGGAATACAAAGGGCCTGAAGGTCATTCAAATTTGGCACGCGATGGGAAAAATTAAAAAATCAGGCTACCAGTCCCTGGACAGGGCGCACGGACGAAACCGGCAAGTCGCGAAAATCATGAGTATGCATAAGAATTATGACCTAATCATCGCCGGGGGGAAGGCCTGGAATCCTTTCTATTGCGACTCTTTTAATACCTCGGAGGAGAAGCTCTACAACGTGGGGCTGCCGAGAATTGATTACCTCTTAAAGCGGGGAGACCAAATCCAAAAACGAATTTTCACGCAATACCCGCGGCTTCGCGAAAAGCCCATCGTCCTGTACGCGCCTACGTTTCGGAAATCAACCTCCCAGAAATGGCAGGAATTGATCCGAAAAATTGATTTGGATCGCTTCAATCTGATTGTCAAGGGGCATCCGAACCAGGAATTGCGGTGTGAGAGAGAGGGCGTTTTTACCGGAGAAGGATTTTCCGCCTGTGAGCTGTTGACGGTGTGTGACTATTTGATCACGGATTATTCGGCCATTGCGGTGGAGGCTGCGGCGCTGGAAAAGAAAACATTGTATTATGTGTATGATTACCGGGTGTACTCAAGAAAAAACGGCCTGAACATTGATTTGTTTTCGGAGATGCCAGGGATGGTATTTAAGAGGGCAAAGGACTTGGTTCGTTCCCTTGAAAATGACGAGTACAATATGGAGGCACTCTTACAATACAGGGCTAAATTTTTACCGGATACCATCGGTTATTCCACGATTCTCATTGTCAATAAAATTTTTGAATACATACTGCCGGAGGAGATGAGGGTTCTCTTGTCCGTGCCGGAAGAGGAACACGCGGCGCTTGCGCGCGCCAAAGAAACCGCGCAGGTTTAGCGCAAGGCAAAAAATTGAGTGTGATGGGGACTATGAATGAAATATATTATAATGTCGAACGGGGCGGGTACCCGCTGGAACAATCATAACAATATCCCGAAGCAATTGATCGAAATCGAGGGGGAAACCCTGCTGAGCCGAACCGTAAGGCTGATAAAAAACAATAACCCGGCGGCGCAGGTCATCATCACCACAAAAGACCGGAGGCTCCAAACCAAAGGGGCGGAGCTGTATGCGCCGGAGCAGGACGGTCTGGAAATCGACCGCTTTACCTACGAGCTTATCGAAAGAAACGTATGCTTTTTATACGGAGATACCTATTATACCGCCAAGGCGATCAAGGAAATTGTGAGTGCCCAGGGGAAAGATGTTTTGTTTTTCGGAAACAGCGACCGGATTTTCGCGGTCAAGATACAAGACGCGGACGCGATGAAATCGCATATTGACAAAATAAAAAAACTCTTCAAAGAGGGGAAGCTCGAGGCCTGTAAGGGTTGGCAGCTCTACCAGTCTTTTGCGGGTCTGCCCTGGGGCGAAAAAACAAGAACGGACCGCTATGTATTTATAGACGACGAAACATGCGATTTCAACCGCCCGAGGGACTATAAAAAATTCATGCGGGAGATGAGCCATCAAAAAAAGGCGGGAAAAAGAAAGATTTTTTCCATAAAAGCGCGCGCGTTTTTTTTGATTTTAAAAGAATTTTCCAAGTCACAGGCCATGCAGTGGGTTTACAGAAAAGACAAAGATTTTGAAAAAAATAAAAGCGTATCCCGGCGCGAAAAAATGTGGGCACACCGAAACGGCTTTCTATCCTCACAGGTAAAAGCTTTTGGCATAAGGAAAGAAAATCGAAACGACTTTATCTCGGAACGGGATTACCGCTACCTCGCGCCGATCAACGGAAAATATAATAAATGGATTAACGATTTTATTCTGAGAAACTATATCTTTATGCCTTTTTCGGAGTATTTTTTCCATACATATTACCAAATCAACAACCGGGACGGACAGCGCCAGATCATTCCCCTGCCCGATTGCCCGCGGGAATACGGCGACAGCGTCCAGGACATTGTAAGGCTGGCCGAAGAGAAAAGCATATCCATCGTCAGGCAGCACCCAAAAATGCTCTACCGGGTAGAGTACAATGGGCAGGACTGCGTGATGAACGGCCGGAAAACAAACAGTGAAGCGTTAAAAAATCTCTTGATGGACGAGGCTTCCGATGTTTTGCTGGTTTCTGAAGCGTTGGAGCAAGAGACGGAGGAGACGCTCACGATCCAACTGGTTGTGATGAATGACGAGGGAAGTCAGCCGATCATAAGCGATGTCCATGTGGTCTCCCTTCAGCGCGACGGCGACGGGGACGAGGGAAAAAAATCTCTGACCAGAGCCGACGCGGATACGGGGGAATACTTCGGCGCGGAGCGCAGTGGGACGATCCCTCAGTATCCCAAAATCAAGGAACAGATTCGAAAAATGGCGCTGTTTGTCCCCCAGATCGAATTTATGGGCGCGACAATTCTCATCACCCAGGACCGGTTTAAAATTATGCAGCTGACGGCAAATCCAAGATATGAGGATGACTATATTTTCAGCGAGAAATCCACCGCTTATTTGCGCGCAAAGCTCAAAGAGAAAAAGGACAGCCGCAAAAAGATTAAAAAACAAATTGCACTGGCCGCGCACAAAATCAAGCTCAGGATACGCAGACGCTTCACACGGCTTTTGTATCCGAAGGCCTATCTGCCCTATTTGGGGGTGAGATGGATTTCACTTACCGTGAACGATTTTTTTGTAAACCGGGATACGACGGTAAAACAGAAATTATGGGCCTATCGAAACGGTTTTTTGTCCTACCGGCTTGAGCAATATGGGATTACAAAAGAAAACCGTTTGGCCTATATCTCCGATTTTGAATATCTATGGCTGCGCCATATCAATTCAAAAGACAGAATTTGTTTTGAAGACAAAATAACGGCCAAGTACATTATTCCCGAATACAAGCACTGCTTCCCCGAATACTACTATCACATCATTTTAAAGCACGGTAAAAATAAAATCATACCGATGATGGATTGCCCGGCCGGATATGCCGGGAGCTATGAGGACATATTCCGGCTGGTGAAGGAAAAAAAGGTATTGGCGCTGAAGCCTGACGAAGGCTCCCACGGCGAAGGTTTTTTCAAGTTCAGCTATGAAAACGACAAGTTTTATCTGAATTCGGAAGAGGCCACGAAGGAACAGATCAAAGCGCTTTTTGAAAACGTCGACAACCAATACATCATTACCGAATATATCCAGATGCATTCCGCGCTTAAAAAAATATACGACGGCGCGGTCAACACCATACGCATCATCGTATTCAAAAAAGACGGAAAAACGCCGCAGATCGGCAACGCCTATATGCGGTTCGGCTCGAAAAGAACCGGCGCGGTGGACAACATGGGCGCCGGGGGAATCTTCGCGCAGATTGATATTGACACCGGACGCTTTCACAGCGCCAAAATCATTGAGAAAAACTGCATTTTGCCCTGTGAACGCCATCCCGACACAGATGTGGTCATTGGCGGGATCCTTCCCAACTGGGAAAAGACAAAGGAATTGATTCTGAACGTGGCAAAAGCCGTTCCGCTGCTTGAATATTTCGGATTCGATGTCGCGCTGACAGAGGACGGGGTTAAATTCCCTGAAATCAACCGGTTCCCCGATTATCCCAAGATAGAAAAATTAAGCCCGATGACGATTGACTATCTTTTATACAAGCTCGAAAAGAAAAAAGCAAGATACGGCTACAACACAAAACGCCCGCTTAGGGTATTCAGTCTGCCGAAAAGGCCTTTTACCGGCGAGGAAGAAAAACAACAGAGCTTTGTGGATGACGAGCTGAGCAAGCTGGAACAAGAGATTTTCGAAGAAGAGGGCTTGGAAGACGAGATCCTGGAAGAAAATAGTTAAAGGAAAGCGAAGAGGGGTAAGATGCGTAAATTAATACAAATGGGCATGAAATTTTTAAGGCTATCTTATCTGTGGGTTGCGAGAATCCTGTTTGCCAAGAATCATTTTAAGGTCTCGTTTCTAAAAAAACTCGCGCTCAATATCTTCGGCGGCTATACGTCCGATCAATACGCTTTATATGACTTCAAGCACAGAGACAGGCGCGAATATCTGTCTGAATTTGACTGGTATAGATCCAGATACATAAACGAACCGTTCAATACAATGATGGACAATAAGGTTATATGTACGGAAGTATTAAAGCATTATGTAAACGTTCCCCGGATTTTCGCCGCGAACACCCAGGATAAGGTAATCCAGTATGAAAAGGACATAAAAACCTACCAGGACATTATAACCCTCCTGAAACGTGAAAAGCGGCTGTACATAAAACCCATCAGCGCCGGCAAGGGAAAGGGCGTCTATTTGTTTCGCTATGACGACGCGCAGATCTTTATAGACAACACCGCCTATTCCGAAGAGAAGTTTATTTCCTTTCTGAAATCCACCGACGACTGGCTGATCACCGAGGCCATCGCCCAGCATCCGTTTTTGGATAAGCTGTACGACAAAACCACGAACACTATCCGCGTCATCACCATGAAAGAGGTCGAGAGCGGCGAAATGAAAATCTTTTTCGCGGTACAGAGAATCGGCACGGCGAAGACAATCCCTGTGGACAACGGCAGCCGCGGAGGGCTGGTATCCAACATCGACTTAAAAACGGGGAGACTGAGTGCCGCGAGGTCGCTGCATTCACTCAGCGAACACGCGGTTCATCCGGATTCGGGAAACCCGATTGAGGGGATCGAAATCCCGGAGTGGGAGAGCGTCAAAGCCGAGGTTCTGACGCTGGCGAGACGCTTCCCCTTTATGAACCTGATCGCGTGGGACATTCTCCTCGTGCCCGAGGGGATTTGCGTGATCGAAGCGAACACCTCGTCGGGGGTCAATATTATCCAGCTTTGGGGCGGACAAAAAAATGGTGAGCTGGGAGATTTTTACCGGTATTATAAAATCATATGAGGATTCATATTTCTACAGAAAAGCGGACGGGAATTTCCCGTCCGCTTGTTTTATGAAAGCGTTATCTCCTGAAAAAATAAAGTTACGGCGCAATCCGAAAATTCATGTGAATCAGCCATAAATAAATTCGCGCAGGGCCTCGCAGTTTTTCGGAATGTTGGGAACCAACACCGCGGCGCCGCTGATGGTTTTGCTGGAATAGCCGCCGTCAATCGGGATCGTCAATTCCTCCGTCTCATAATTCAGAGCCATCATACCGGAAAACAGATACCAATACATCTTGCCCTTCGTGTCGTCGCGGGTGATCAGGTGCGGCATCATATCATGCAGGAAGGAATATTGGGCCGGCAAGCTCCGGGACTTAAAGTCCTTCAGCATAAAATTGATAAAGTTCCGCTGGCGGCTGGTGCGTCCGAAATCGCTGTCCAGCTTGCGGATCCGGCAATACCAGAGCGCCTGCCAGCCGGAAAGGTGGGTTTCGCCGGCGCTGGTTGGAATTTTGGTTTTATTCATGATATAGTTCGCCTCGGCCTGCGTCAGCTCACAGTTGATTCCGCCCACGTCGTTGACCAATTCGGACATACTAAGAAAATCGAGACGGAAATAGGCGTCAATCTTGATCCGGAAATTGGCCTCAATGGTCTGGATCACGCGGTCGGCCCCGCCGTTGTTGAAGGCGGCGTTGAGCCGCGTGGAG
>JGI994J12354_10005854_pt1 | contig 10440 bp, 10 predicted proteins | sample IntmicLarv3ML3BL_FD_12354 | JGI IMG/M metagenome (IMG submission 12354)
GCATTTTACAAATACCTTCAATCTTAGGTGGCTATCATTAAACATATCTTTATCGCAGGAAAAATCGGGGCATTCCCAACAACCAATATATCCACGTTCATTACAACAATTATATTGAAAACACCCTTGACGGTTGCAATGATTACTTTGTTTACAGTCACAGCTACCATCGTCGCTGCACAAACAGCATATTAAGCCACAGTATGAGATTGAATTTTTTATTTGTTCAACGGTCATTATCTATACCTCTACAAAACAAGAGTTTTGTATCTCCACGGCCTGCGTCAATCACGCGCTTCATCATATTTCTTCAGAAAAATTTCCAGCTTATCAATAGTTCCGGCGCTCATGGAATGCTCCATAAGGCAGGCTTCTTTTTCTGCTGTTTTTGCATCTATTTCCAGATATTTTTCCAAAAACTCAGTCAGCACAACATGGCGCTTGGCAACATCTACCGCTATCTGCCGCCCTTTTTCCGTAAGCTCAAGCAGCCCGTAATGCTCGTGAATAACCAAATCCATGGCCTTGAGATTATTTATGGCCTTATTAACGCTGGGTTTTGAAATTTCCAGATAATTGGCAACATCAGTAACTCTAACCGCTTCGTCCTTTTCCATTAAAAACAATATAGTTTCCAGATAATCCTCAAGGGAAGGTGTAATGTTAAGCTCCTTATATATCATCTAATCAACTCCTTGGTTCGTATTGGGTATAAATCTTTTAAGTTTAAGTTTTTATAAATTGTTATTAGCATATCCTCCGTAACGCTGCTGTTCCATTCGGGAGAAATATTATCAAGCGCCCCTGATTGAACCGCACTGTTTATCCCTGCCAAAGCCCATTGGGGAACATCTTTATATACCGTAATTCTCTCAGGCTCTATTTTCCTCGCCTTATATATCATGATACAGAAGCTCTTTAAATCCACCTTTTCCTCAGGTGCAAAAATGCCGTTTCCCCTGCCTGCGATAATTCCCGCCGCATATGCCGCCATTATTTCTTTATAATTGGCATCCTCAGGAAAAACATCTTCAAAAAACTCTTCTGTATTCGCTTTTTTTATTCCAAAATTATTTACAATAAATGCCGCGGCTTCTCCTCTTGTTATGCCTTCTGCATCTTTTATTCCATGCACCATGTAATATCTGTCACTGGCGGCAATAAACGGCACCCCGCCGAAATTATATTTCTCCGCCTTATACATGTATACGCCTGTGGCGCCTAAAGCTGTTTTTGTATAACCGTCCGATCCTGTCCGAAGTATTTTATAATTTCCACCGGGCATTTTAAGATTTATCCTTACTCCCGAAACCGGCACAATGCTGTCATTTATTATCCATTTGCCATCTTCTTGTGTCCATATATTGTTTTGGGCGCCTGTAAAAAATTTGACTTCCCCATTATTTAGTTCATGGCGAAAATCCGAAATCACCTGCGTTTTTAGCAAATCTCCGTAATAGACAACAAGCCCGTCACCGTTTTTCAGCGCTATATTCATAATATTATCTTTTATAATGCGCCCATCTCTCTCAATATAGCAAAACCATTTATCTTCTCCACCGAAAAAGCCATTTTCAACCCCGTTTACGGAATAAACCGAGAACTCCGCTTCAGAGGCATTAACTTGAATATCAATAAACCCGTTATTTGAAAGAACCTTCAAAGCATCCGCAAATGTATATGCGTAAACCTCATCAGAAAAAAGCGTTCTGTCATAGCCTTCTATTCTAATTGTTGTTTTTATTCCCTCAAGCCCTTCCGCAGAAACAGCAGATAAAAACGCAAAGAGAACACAGCAAATTAACCCCATTATTTTTTTCACTATAACCTCACCCGCCTTAAAAACAAATCTTTTGCATAATATCATATACTTATTTTATCCTGAATTTCCATTACCAACCGAGCTTTATTGTAAGAGCGCAGGCTTGACCTTGATGTATTCGGCTTGCTTTGCTTCTTTCTTGGCCTTTACTCCGTAAAGGCTTTGGGTTGAACATATGGTCGCCGCCTGCGGCGGCTTGACCTTGACGTGTTCGGCTTGCCTTGTTTCTTTCTTGGCCTTTACTCTGTAAAGGCTTTGGATTGAACATATGCTCAAACACTATTGTATTTTGACCTCGGTATATTCTGCCTGCTTTGTTTCTTTACTCGACTTTTGCTTTGCAAAAGTCTCGTTGAACATATGGTCGCCGCCTATGGCGGCTTGACCATATGTTCACAGTATACCATACAAGTTCGCCTGTTTCTATTGAATCCATTATGAATTATTTATTAAACCGCTTTGCCCTTATTGATAATATTCAGCTTGGCTAAAGTATTTATCATTTGACTTTATATCATAAAGAGCTATATTATATTCAATAGGGGTGATATTTATGGAAATTCAGCTTTTTATGAGCGCCGACAGTGCGCAGGGCAAAATAGATGAGGGCTCTGTTGCCGTTGTAATAGACGTATTGCGGGCTACCAGCGTAATCGCTGCGGCAATTGACAACGGCGCCGAGAAAATAAGAGCATTTCTCGAAATTGATGAAACAAGGGATTACAAATCACAAAACCCAGATTTGCCGGTTTTATTATGCGGCGAAAGAAAGGGGCTTTATATAGAAGGCTTCGACCTGAGCAATTCGCCCCGAGAATATACAAAACAGGCGGTAGAGGGCAAAATCATTGCCATGACTACCACCAACGGCACAAAATCCATATCCTACTCCAAGCCCGCAAAAGAGCTATACACAATGAGCTTTTTAAATCTCCGCGCTGTTTGCAATGATATAGCTCCCGAATGCGAAAAATTAGTTTTCATATGCTCGGGAACTGCCGGCTATTTTTCAATAGATGATTTTTTATGCGCAGGCAAGGCCATTGAAATGCTCTGCCAAAAATTCAGCTGTGAGCTTGATGACGGGGCATATCTTGCCAAAAATTTTTATATCCAAAATCAAGATAATATCCGCGGTGTAATAGAAAATTCCTCCGCTTACAAACTGCTGGTTAATGCAGGCTATTCCGCCGATATTGATTTCTGCTTACAGAACGATATTTTCAGCTGTGTGCCGGTTTATAAGAGCGGCTTCATAACAGACAAACGCCGCCTCAGTTAGCCCTCATTAATATTCCGGCGCTAGAGCAGCTATTCTTTCCCGCTCATTTGCTTATATAGAGAGATATATTCCAAGGCTGATTTTTCCCAGGAAAAATCGGCCTTCATACAATTTGTGACTATATTTTTCCAATGCTCTTTCTCATTATAATAAGTGTGAATAGCCTCGTTAATGGCCCACATCATACCATGGCCGTCATAATCATTGAATACAAAACCATTGCCTGCACCTGTACTATAATCATAGCTGTGCACCGTATCATTTAGGCCGCCTGTGCGCCTTACAATGGGCACGCCGCCGTAACGCATGGCAATCATCTGCCCTAAGCCGCAAGGCTCAAAAAGCGAAGGCATTAAAAACATATCGCTGGCGGCATATATTTTTTGAGCCAGCTTTGTATCAAACATTATATTGGCAGACATTTTATCCTTAAAACGCCATGCGTAATGCTTAAACATATTCTCATAGCGGCTTTCCCCTGTGCCGAGAACCACTATTTGAATATCCTTGTGTATCAATTCCTCCATAACATGGGAAATAATGTCAAAGCCCTTTTGATCCGCCATTCTGGAAATAATTCCGATTAAAGGCATATCCCCCGGCGAAAGGCCCAGCATTTCCTTCAGCATTAACTTGTTAACGGCTTTTCCTTCAGGCTTGTCCCAGCTGAAATTGGCATAAAGCCTGTTATCAGTCTCCGGATTATTATCTATATAATCAATGCCGTTAATTATCCCCAGCAAATCATTGCTGCGCCGTCTTAAAACCCCGTCCATCCCGTAGGAATATTGGGGTGTTTGTATTTCATTAGCATAAGTACCGGAAACTGTGCTGACCTTATCGGCATAAACAATGCCGCCTTTCATATAGCTGATATTGCCGTAATACTCCAGCTTGTCCGGCGTACAATATCCGCCGTTTAACCCGACATCGCCTAAAACTGAGCCTCCGAAGGTTCCCTGATACTGTAAATTGTGAATGGTATATAAACTTTTTGTATTTTCAAAAAAAGAATAGCTGCGGTAAATATCATTTAAAAACACAGGGCCGAGCCCTGTTTGCCAGTCATTAAAATGAATAATATCCGGCTTGAAATCTATGGAGAACAAAAACTCAACCGCCGATTTTGCGAAAAATGCAAACCGCTCATAATCATCATCATAGCCGTAAAGCCCGCTGCGGTTAAAATAATAGCCGTTATCTAAAAGATAATGCTTTACCCCGTCATCAAAAGCATATACATCCAAATCCATATCCCGCCAGCCCATGTTGATTTTCAAATTTCTGACCGGCTCCATATTTTCAATTATGCCGTAATTAATATCTTTATATTTGGGCATACAAACCCTTATATCCACATTATGCCTTTTAAGCTCTCTGGGCAAAGAACCGGCAACATCCCCCAGCCCTCCGCTTTTTATATAAGGTGCAACCTCTGTTGACACCAGCAGTATTTTCAAGCCGCTTCCGTCTGCCATAAAACCACCGGCCCCTCTCTTTAAGATAAACTCTAATCCCCGCTATATTAATATTAAACATGTCGGCAATTTACACTATAATAATACTTTATACATAAAGCCAAGTCAATAAACCAAACCGCTCTTTAATCATATCCTAAATCAAAGCTAAAGCCAATATTGAATAATTCAGCAAAATTAGTTTATCTTGCAAAATCAATATAAATACTGTTATAGTAAAATTATATTTATGTATTTATTAAAAAGAATGGAGCTGATTTCATGGAAATTAAAAGATTTGGAACAAGAGATCGAATGAGCGCAGTGAACGAGCATAACGGAGTATTGTATTTAGCAGGCAAAACAGCCGCCGATAAATCCGTTGGCGTTGCCGACCAGACCCGCCAGATTTTAGAAGATTTGGAAAATATATTAAACGAGCATGGCTCAGATAAGCACCACATGCTTTCCGCACTTATCCACTTAGATAATTTCGCCGATTTTGATGAAATGAACTCTGTTTGGGATAAATGGGTGCAGCTTGGCACAGCCCCTGCCAGAACCTGCGTAGGCGGAGTTACAATGGCAGCCGGTTCTCTGGTTGAAATTACAGTTATCGCCGCTAAAAAATAAGTTGCTGCGCGGCAGTGATATAAGAAAACAAACACGGATACAGGAGCTGTGCGCTGTATCCGTATTTATTATACCGTAAAATAGCAATTATCGTAAATATACCGGCTCTCTCGGAAAAAACAGTAAATAAACGCAGAAATTTTATATTAGGAGGATGATATAATGCCAAATGGGATTATCATTTTCGGCGGAATGGGTACAGGGAAAACAGCGCTTGGCAGAGAGCTTGCAAAACTGCTGAACTTTCATCATTTCGATATAGATGATTACCTTTTTCGCTGGGATACAGAAATTCCGTTTACAGTAATCAATTCAAAGGAAGATAGAACAGAGCGTTTATTAAACGATATAGCAAAATATCCGGATTTTGTATTGTCAGGGCAAATGTGGAGTATTCGCAAAGCATTTGAGCCGTTCTTTAGTTTGGGCGTTTTTATTACTGTGCCAAAAGAAATACGAGTGGAGCGTTTTCGTTCGCGGGAATTATCCAGATGGGGAAACAGAATACTTCCCGAAGGAGATATGTATAAATTCCACCAAGAATATCTCCTTCTCACTGAACAATACGAGATAGAAGAACCCCCTTTGGTATGCTTAAAACGAGATGAGCAATGGGCAGCAGAACTGCCCTGCCCCATTTTGCGTATAGATGGAACAAAACCTGTTGCCGAAAACGCGCTATGGCTTGCAGAGCAATATCCATCTTATGTAAATAATCAAATAACATAAGTATTATCTCTGCGTTCGCTTTATCTGAATAAGGGCAACTTACTCAAAACAACCCTCGATTAGGATAAATCCTCATCGGGGGTTGTTTCTTATATCACCGCTCTTAAGCAAGCAGCTTTTATATATATTTCTCCAGCAAATCCTGCATATCAAACATTCCTTTTTCTTTATCCGCAAGGAATTTTGCGGCGTTTACGGCGCCATTGCCGAAAACTTCTTTCGACTGGGCAATATGGGTCAGCTCAATAACCTCGTCCAGCCCCGCAAATATCACGTCATGCTGCCCGACTATTGTGCCACCTCTGATGGAGGATATGCCGATTTCTTTGAGCTCTCGCTTTTCGCGCACCTTGCTTCTGTCATATGTGTATGAATAGTTGTTATTCAGGCTTTCATTAACCGCATCCGCAAGCATTATGGCCGTTCCACTGGGGGCATCAATTTTCTGATTATGGTGGCGTTCTACGATTTCTATATCAAAGCCCGCTTCAGCCAATACAGGTGAACATTTTTTAAGCAGCGCCGCCAGCAGGTTAATCCCAAGAGACATATTGAATGAAAGGAAAACTGCCACAGCTTCGGAAACCTCTTTGGCCTGCTTAACCACATCACCGGAAAGTCCTGTGGTACATATAACAACGGGAGTTTTCGTCCTTTTCGCATATTCAAGCAAGGAAGGCACAGCCGCAGCCGTTGAAAAATCAACAATAACATCAGCTTTAACATTTACATCATCAAGGCTTGTAAATACGGGGAACTTTTCATTGCACGCAGCTGCTCCCGGGTCAACTCCGCAAAGCAAGCTCAGGCTCTCATCCTGCTCAACCAAGCGGCATATAACCTTGCCCATTTTCCCCATAAAGCCATGTACCAAAACATTTATCATAAGAAGCTCCTCCCTTTCGGAGAGTTTTTCTAAAACTAAATAAGTCCGTAGCCTTTAAGAATTTGCCTTACAAATTCCAGATTTGCATATTCTATTTCACAAATAGGGCTTCTGTATTCGGCTTTTAAATAACCCATCATTTCAAGCGCTGCTTTTACGGGGCCGGGGCTGAGCTCAACAAAGCAAGCCTTGCAGGCATCCAGTAGGTTAAGCTGAATTTCCAAACTTTTCTTAACATTGCCATTTAAATATTCCATACACAGATCATGAACTTCCTTAGGCATGATATTGGCTACAACGCTGATAACACCTTTGGCGCCAAGGCTCATAATAGGAACGATCTGATCATCATTGCCTGAATAAATATCGAAATCAGGGCCGCAGAGCTTGGCAATTTCAGCCACCTGAGAAACATCCCCGCTGGCTTCCTTAACCGCAACTATGTTTTTAACTTTTGAAAGCTCAAAAACTGTTTTAGGCAGAATATTAGTATTTGTCCTGCTTGGAACGGTGTAGAGAATAATAGGCAAACTTGTGCTTTCGGCTATTTGAGTAAAATGGTGAATAAGCCCTTTTTGAGTGGCCCTGTTATAATACGGCGTAACTTGTAAAATACCGTCAGCGCCAACTTTTTCCGCCTCTTTGGTTAAATGAACGGCATGGGCGGTATTGTTTGAGCCTGCGCCTGCGATTACAGGTATTTTACCCTTAACCATTTCCACTGTGAATTTTACGAGACCTGCATTTTCCTCATCTGTCAAAGTAGCCGATTCCCCCGTTGTGCCGCAAACCACAAGGGCATCCGTCTCATTATCCAGATGGAAGCCTACCAGCTTCTCATAGGATTTGTAATCAACCGAACCATCTGAATTGAAAGGCGTTACTATGGCTACGCCTGAACCTGTAAATAAACTTGACATTTTATTTCCTCCTTAAAATATAATTATTATCTTCAACTAAAATTATTTGCCTAATGTAAAGGCCGGCTTTGCTGTTATTCTTTAATCAAAAGCTCAGCTATTTGAACCGCATTGAGAGCGGCGCCCTTGCGCACATTATCCGCTACACACCAGAGATTGATTCCGTTTTCAACGCTTTCATCTCTTCTAACCCTGCCGATGAAAACCTCATCTTTACCCGCCGCATCCAGGGCTGTTGGATAGACACCGTTTTTAACATCATCCATAAGAACAACACCCGGAGCGTTTCTGAACAATTCCATAATATCACTAATTTCAAAGGCTTTGTCAAGCTCGATATTAATGGATTCACTGTGGCTGGAATAAACGGGCACCCTTACTGTAGTTGCGGTAACTTTCAAATCATCAAGATGGAGAATTTTTCTCGTTTCCAAAATCATTTTCATTTCTTCTTTTGTATAGCCATTTTCTACAAAAACATCTACATGAGGCAGAACATTATATGCAATAGGCTTAGGATAATTCTTAGGGGCTTCGCCTTTTATGCCGTTTTCCAAATCCATCCACCCTGCCATGCCTGAGCCTGATACAGACTGGTAGGTTGAATATACCACTCTTTTTAAACCATATTTTTCAGCAAGAGGCTTAAGGGCAACCATAGCCTGAATAGTTGAACAGTTCGGGTTTGCAATTATTCCCTTATTCCATTTAATATCTTCCGGATTAACCTCCGGCACAACGAGGGGAACATTTTCATCCATTCTCCACTGTGATGAATTATCTATAACAACACAGCCTGCCTTTGCGGCTATGGGCGCGAATTTTGCGCTTGTTCCGCCGCCTGCCGAAAACAGAGCTATATCAATTTCCCGCTCAAAAGAGCTTTCCGTAAGCTCTTCAACCACGTATTCGGCTCCGCAAAACTGAATCTTATCTCCCGCTGAGCGTTTGGAAGCAAATACATAAAAATTATCAATAGGGAAATTTCTCTCCTCTAAAACCTTCAAAAAAGTTCTTCCTACCATTCCTGTTGCGCCTACAACTGCCAAATTAACTTTTTTCATAACAATTCTCCTTATTAAATCAATTCTTCCTTGCTCTTCGGCTTTACCGGTGAACAGTGAAATACCCCTCCACTATTCATATGCACCAAAAGCCAAAAGAATATACTATTTTGTGTTATTGCGCTCCCTTGCGTCCAAATAAATAAAAACGCATGCTGCCGCTACAATACATACTGCATCAAGTATAATATCCTCTGCCGACGGCGTTCTTAAAAAAGCATAGTCCAAAATACGAAAAATTGCGCTTGCCACTATAAATATAAGTATCTGCCTAAAATTATTGACCTTAATAAATATCGCCTCCTTTAAGAAACATTCAACTTAAGAAAAATCATACAGGTATGGCTAAGTGGTTATTAAAAACAAAAAAACCGGCATACGCCGGCTGTAAATTCATTTAATAATCCACAGATAGCGCTCCACCTGCCGCAAAAACTTACGGCAAACCAAGGTGACAATCGCAAGGCTTTTCACCTTTTCGACCAGAAGAATATAATTAAGGTTATACCCAACTTCGGCAGTTGCTCCTTTCTTTCCGGTATTATCCGCCCCTTACAACGTACTCCGAAAATACTGATAGAAACCGCACCTCTATCTCACGAAGGCTTTACAAAATAAAGCCATCCTATATTCAATTTACTTGATACTCAAATTAATATATCACTAAACCCCTGCTCTGTCAATCTATTTTCCCCTTATGTTTTCATAATGAGGCTTGCAATGGCAATGCTCATAATGTTAAACGGTATGCCCCCTGTTCTTTCTATCATGCAGTTTTGATCCATTTCATATATGCCGTCTGCATGTATGGCTTCATCTTTATTATCTGCAATATCTTCTTCTGCCGAATATTCTGTACCTGCCGCTGCTGCCGGTATAAACCGCCTGCCGTTTTCATTTTTCCTGTCTTTTGCTCTCGACCCCGATTCTTGGGCACTTATGATATTAGCCTCATCTCTTATGCCTTTGAGCGTCTCCATCATAAGCAGCATTTCTGCGGCCATTTCCATGTTTTTATGATTTTCCTCAGGGATAAAAGGCTTTAGCGCCTGTAAAAGCCGGACTTCCTTTGATGGGCTTTTAGCGTTGGCTTCTCTGCATTTTGAAAAAGCATCATTGAGCCTTTTTACATATTTATCGCGAAATAATCCCTTTACCATTTCCATTGCATTTGCCATATCGCTTTCTATATTATTTCTATCTGTTATCATTTGGGCAATTTCATATATTTTACGCTCTGACATATTCTACCTCCTCCGATATGAGCCGCTCGATGTCTATAAGGCCCCACCCCTGCCGGTTTTTTTGCCGGTTAATATCCTCAGCGCTTTTTTTCAACGCATATTTCACATCATCCGGGCTTAAATCGGGATGCTTTTCCAGCAGCAGCGCCACAGCACCCGTTACAATAGGCGTTGACATGCTTGTGCCGCTTAAAGACAAATATTTCCCGTCTACAATATGGCCTTTATGGAGCTCTAATGCTTCGCCGCATATCCCTTCACTTAGGCAGGAAACAATATTTATTCCCGGTGCCAGAATATCGGGCTTTACAACACATTCACTTGTAGGCCCTCTGCCCGAAAAATTCACCCTCTGCTCTCCCGTAACGGAAACCGCACCAACGCTGTCATCTACCGCACCAAC
>JGI994J12354_10005855_pt1 | contig 10440 bp, 11 predicted proteins | sample IntmicLarv3ML3BL_FD_12354 | JGI IMG/M metagenome (IMG submission 12354)
ACATCAAGGCAGGTGCAGCGGAAGCCGGAGTGAAAGAAAGAGAATATCGTGCGGAAGTCCAAAGCCACGAAGCATATCGGGTGAGCTTGGAAGAGCAGCGCACCAGACGGCAGGCAACAATTAAAGGCAAACGCTGAACAACTTGAAAGAGATGAGGTGGCTACGCTGTGCAGAATACAAATAAATCTGATTGTTTTGGCAGCGTAGTCAAATCAGCTCGTCAAGCTAAAGGATTGACTCAATCGCAACTGGCGGAGTCGTTGAATATTACACCGCGATATTTAAAGGCAATTGAAAACAGTGGTCGCAAACCAAGTTATGATTTGCTTGTTCGAATTATTCGTGAATTGGAAATTCCGGCAGATGAGATTTTTTATCCCGAATCGGAAGATATTATCTCATCTGCCAAAATCATATCTTTGCGAAAAATCACATAGAAAAGGAAATTGAAATGATGAAGATGCATTTACAGCAGTCGAGATTCGGCTGTCCCGTTTAACATCCAGTCGACAACAAACTGGTAATACAATTACATAGCTTCTCAAAAAAAGTCTGTCATCACTGACGGGCTTTTCTGATTTACGAGGTGAACTCTCAGAACACCTTGCCCCTTGGATGGACTATGTCTGTCTGAGGGGCTTTTTTGCGTTTCAGCCAATTCCGCGGTGTCGTTCTCCTCCGCTTCAATCTGGATTTTTTCAAAAATTCAGATTGGAGAAAGGACAATGAACAAAGATTATTATATTCTCATTGACGGAGAAAAAGTGTCTGTGAGCGAAGAAGTATACCGCGCTTTCAAGCGCCCGGCGTGGGCAGAGCGTAAACGCCGGCAAGTTCGCGCCGACCACGAATTATCGCTGGAGGCATTTGCCGAGGACGGCTTTGAACTCCCCTCCGGCGATCCGCTGGTGGATGAAATCGTGGCAGACAAAATCCTGCTTGATATGCTTATGTCCGCCTTGGACGAGCTCGCCGCCGATGAGCGCAGATTGATTGACGCGCTGTATTTTGACGGCAAGTCGGAGCGGGATGTGGCAACTGAAATCGGTGTGCCGCAAACCACGCTCAACTACCGTAAAAACAAGATTCTCAAATGGCTGAAAGAAAAACTTTCATAATTTTTCGTTCAACCGCCCCCTTACTTTCCTTTGGATTGTGAGGGGGTATTTTTTATTCCTCCTCCAAATCGAAGCAAAGGAGGTGCGAAGTATGGCACAGAGCCAAGTAACAAAAACGCGTGAGGAACTCACAGGGCTGCTTACGGCAATTAGTATCGTATCAAAGCGACTGGCAGAAAACCTCAAAAAGCTGAGTGCGGGAAAGGAGGACGGAGTTGTCAATGGAACCTCGAAACCTTCCGGTTAAGGCAACACCCTACCGGCACCAGTGCGAAGCGTTCGCTTTTGCCTGTCGGATGTTCGGTCTGAGCGGAGAAAAATTGCTGAGTCAGGGCGCCGCACTTCTTATGGAAATGGGAACCGGCAAAACAATCACCAGCATTGCTATCACCGGCGCATTGTATCAAGCGGAAAAAATACATCGCGTCCTTGTGGTTGCACCGTTATCTATCGTTGGTGTGTGGGATGAGGAGTTCGCTAAGTTTGCCGATTTTGATTACAACCTTGCCGTGTTAAACGGCACTGGTGCCAAGAAAGCGGAAACCTTGAAAAGTCTCGGCTGGTACAAACTCCGCAGCAACAACGAGCCTCCGCCACTGGCTGTTGCAGTGGTGAATTACGAGTCGGCGTGGAGACTGGAAAAAGAGATCATGGCATGGAAACCCGATCTTGTGATTGCTGACGAGGGACATAAAATCAAGACCCACAGCATTTCGGCATCCAAAGCGATGCACCGAATCGGTGCGCGTTCAGCTTACCGGCTCCTTCTCACCGGAACGGTTATCACCAATAAAGCCCTTGATGTATTCAGTCAGTATAAATTTCTGAATCCTGCCGTTTTCGGTAGCAGCTTCTATGTTTTCCGAAACCGATACTTCGACATGGTGGGCTACGGAAACCACACCCCGGTGCTGAAGAAAGCGATGGCTGATGAGCTCATGAAACGGCTGCACTGCATCGCATACCGAGCGACAAAAGCAGAATGCCTTGACTTGCCGGAAACAACCGACATCATCCGCACCGTGGAACTGGAGCCGTCCGCCATGAAGGTTTACCGTGATTTGGTGAAAGAAAGCTATGCCGAACTCGGTGAAAAGGAAATCACCGCCGCTAATGTCCTCACACGGCTCCTTCGCCTCACGCAGCTGACAGGTGGTTTCATCGGCGACGATGAAGGTGGCACCCCGCAGAATATCAGCCGCGCCAAGCTGAATGCTCTGTCCGATATTTTGGAAATGACACAGCAGGAAGGCAAGAAGCTGGTCATCATCGCCCGGTTCGTAGCGGAAATCAAAGCCATCTGCACCATGCTCGAAAAGATGGGTATCGGGTACTCCCTCATCATGGGCGGCGTGACCGACCGTGAAGAGCAAGTCAAAAAGTTTCAAACAGACCCGGACATTCAGGTGTTTGTGGGACAGATTGCAACGGCTGGCTTGGGTATCACTCTTACAGCCGCCAGTACCCTCGTGTTTTACAGCACCGATTACAGCATGAGCAACCATGAGCAGGCAAAGGCCCGTATTCACCGCGTCGGGCAGAAAGAAAACTGTACTTACATTTATCTGACTGCCAAAGGCACGGTAGATGAAAAAGTGCTGAAGGCTCTGCGGAGCAAAGCTGACCTTGCCCGGATGCTGGTGGACGATTACCGCAGCGGGCGCAACCCTTATCAATAAACGGAGGATTCTGAAATGAAGAAAATCAGATGCAAAGTATGTCATTCCCGCTTTACGCCCCAAAAGGAAGCGATGTACCTTTCAACAGAAAAAGTCGGGACTCTTTCGGCTTTAACCACCCCGTCCCGGATATACGAGTGTTTTGACTGCCCGAAATGCGGATGTCAAATCGCCGCAAATATTCGCATGACCCCGGTGAAGCCGCTTGACGAGGAGGATTCCGATGGATAACAACACTATGTTCGACCTCGCAGACGAACTGAAACGGCTGCGGGATTTAAAAGCCGACTTGGAAGCACAAGTCAAGGAAGTCAACGAAAAAATCGACTCCACCGACTATAAGCTCTCCGAAATTATGGCTGAAACCGAAACGCAGAATTTCACCCGTTCCGGGACGATGTTTTGCTTAACGACAAAAACCCGCGCATCCGCAGTGGCCGGTTCAAAAGAAGAACTGTACGCCGCATTAAGGGCGCAAGGCTACGGCGACCTTGTTTATGAGACCGTCAACGCCAACTCTTTATCCTCTTTCGTTAAGGAGCGAATTGAGGAAAATGCCGAAAATCTCGGCAATGGGGATGCACTCCCCGAATGGCTGATTGGACTGGTTAATGTTTATGAAAAAACCTCGGTCGGCGTTCGCAAGGCAATAAAAAATTAATTTTATGGAGGATTTTAACATGGCTACTAATAAAAAAGAAACTGCGCTTCAAACGCAAAGCAACACAGGTTTCCTCGCTCTCGCCAATACAGATTTCGGCAGCATGATGGCCGAGGAATTGGACGGATTGGATCTCAGCTTTGAGCGGATTAAGATTCCGTCTGCTGGAAGCACCGTTTTTGAAATGCCCGGCGAAGATGGAGAACCCGATTCCGTCAAGGAATTTTCGGCGGTCATCTTGTTCCACCATCCGCTTTTCTGCTATTACAAAACAAAGTACACCGGGGGCAACAACCCTCCCGACTGCGGCAGCTTCGACGGCATCAACGGCGTCGGCGATCCGGGCGGCAACTGCAAAACCTGTCCGCTGAATCAGTTTGACACCGGCGAAAACGGTGCAAAAGCCTGCAAAAACCGCCGCCGCATTTATGTGCTACGTGAGGGCGAGGTTTTTCCGCTCCTGCTTTCTCTGCCGACAGGCTCTTTGAAAGAACTGACGAAATACCTCAAGCGGTTGCTTTCCAAAGGCAAGAAGTCAAACGCATTTGTTACGCGGTTCTCGCTGAAGAAAGCGACCAGCAACAGTGGCGTTGTGTATTCGCAGGCACAATTTGTCATCGAGCGTCCGCTTAACCCGGACGAATATGCATTGATTGAAAAACTGTCGGAGCAAGTCAAAATGTATAGCGGCAATGTGGCGTTTGAGTATGAAAATGCTGATGACTCAGTCAATATCGACATTCAGGTCGATGAGGAAACGGGCGAAGTTATCGAACCGCTGACGGGAGGCGGCTCTGATGTATAAGGCGGTGACAACAGTCGGAGGGGTACGCAAGTACCTCTCCGGCCATTCCCTTGTAGCATTCGACTTTGAGACCGCGCCGGATGAACCATACCGCAGCGAGGAGCGTGCCGCACTCGATCCGCACAAATCGCACATCGCGGGGATTTCTTTCAGCACAGCTGAAGGCGATGGCATATATGTTCCTGTTTCGCATAAGGTCGGCAAAAATGCCTCGCCGCTCACAGAACTCTGGCAATGGCTGGCGGATTGTTTTTTCGCAAATAAATCCGTTGTCAAAGTAGCGCACAACCTTGCTTTTGAGAGTGCGTTCCTATATGCCCGCGGCATTGTGATTCAGGAGCCGGTTTACGATACCATCGCCGCCGCACAGATGACTCTCAAGGGCAACACAGCGTTCCGAAGTTTGGGCGACAGTGGTTTGAAAACCCTTGTGCCGGAACTGATCGGCGACGAGCTCCCCGGTTTCAACGAAGTCACAGGTGGTCGACATTTTGATGAGCTTGACCCCACTGATACTGAAACTATCCGTTATGCCTGCGCCGACTCGGATTACACACTGCGGCTATATCATCTGTTAAACGGCTGGTTTGACCGCTGGCTTCCTAAACACCGTAAAATTGTGGAGCGTATCGAATCACCTACTGCTGTTTACTGCGGATTGATGAAATACAACGGTCTGCTTGCAGATGCGGAGCGAATGGAAATCAGTGCTTCCGAATGCGAAGAAAAACTTGTAAAGCTGCGAGAGGAAATTTCTTTCATCATTGGCGATGTAAATATCGGAGCAAACGCAGGCACTTCGGCGTTCAAGAATTATCTCTATAAAGACCTCGGTTTGCCTGTTCTGAAGACTACGGCGAAATATCAAGAAGCGGCGGACGACGAGGCAATGGTGCTGCTGGCAGAGTGGTGTGAAAGCAACCGCCCTGACCTTGTACCGCTGTTCAAACTGGTGCAGGACTACCGCCGCTGGGGAAAAATCAAGTCGACCTATGTTGACGGCTATGCCCAGCATATCAATTCGGTCACCGGGCGCATACACCCCGACCTTTTTCCGTTGGGTACCGAGACAGGACGCTTTGCCGCCCGGAAACCCAACCTTCAGAATATGCCCCGTGCCGGTGCCGATGATGTCGGCGTTCGCAATTTCTTTATTGCCCCGGACGGCATGGTGTTGCTGTCACTGGACTTTTCGCAGATTGAACTCCGTGTCGGAGCGTTCTATTGCCGAGATACCCGGATGATGGAAACCTACCGCGTCGGTGGCGATATCCACGACCAGACCGCAACCGTTATCTACGGCACAGGGAAGCATGACAAAGAACAGCGAACTATCGCCAAAAACGTGAACTTTGGCACTTTCTTCGGTTTGTTTCCCCGTGGGCTTCAGCGAACACTGAAATTCAAGGCGGGACTGAAGGTTACATTGGAGCAATGCGAAAACATCATCGCCAATCTTAAAGCCGGATACCCGGCACTAACCCGCTGGCAGGAAGATACAAAAGCTCGCGCAGTTGTTCGGAAATATACCGAAACATGGCTGGGACGCAGACGGTATTTGCCCGGCATCGTTTCGACCGATTGGGGCAAACGCTCCTTTGCCGAACGGTGTGCGCTGAATACCCCGATTCAAGGTACCGCCGCCGATATTCTCAAATTGGCGCTGGGTCGAATCATTGCTGCGTTATCAGAAAAGCCGTGGCTCCGCCCGCTCCTCCAAGTGCATGATGAACTGCTCTTTGAACTTCCTGCCGAACGGCTCGGCGAAGCGGTAACTTTCATCAATGCTTGCATGGAAGCACGGCCGTTCTCAGACTTTGATTTGCCCATCATTGCCGATGCCGCCATTGGTGGAAGGTTCGGCGAAATGAAGGAGGTGTCTGAATGAACCGATTATCAATCGTTCTTTGTGTACTAATGGTTTGTCTGTTGGTGGGTTGCGATCAAAAACCCCCCATCGCAGAGGTTTCCGAACAACCCGCTCAAACCGAAGCACCTTCTGAAACAGACACCGCTTCAACTCAAAGCGTCCTGACAAGCGAAGAGCCGCCGAGTTCTACTACAATCCTCATTCCCGAATACGAGATTGAACTTGTGGCAAAGACCCTGCGCGGCGAGTGCTTTGATGAGCAGCACGACGATAAACGCGAGGTGGTACGGGTTATCTGTAACCGCGTCAGTGTCGGTGGGTTCGGTGATTCCATTGAGGAAGTCATCACGAAGCCGTACCAGTTTGTCGGTTACAGGCCGGATAATACTCCGACCGACAACGATTATGAAATCGCCCGTGAAATACTCACGCAGTGGTATGACGGCGGATGCATACCACTTAGCGAATACCTGTTTTTTTCTGCAGGAGGCGACCACAAGAATGTGTTCCGCAAAGATTATTAAGGAGGATTTTGAATTATGAAAACAGGACGCACTTTACAAGACTTGGCGCTTGAGCTTGATAGACAGGCTTCCACCAAGTGTGATTATATCGTGAACTCTGAGCGCATGGGCATGACCGATGAAGCGGAGTTTTTCACCCTCTCCCCGGAGAACGCCGACCCCATCAACTTCAGTATGAGCAATTTGTTTGAACGGCAGCTTGGTGCATCGCTGGGCATCCCGGCAAAATACTATGACAAAATGCGCTCGGAACACCCGGAACTCTTGGCTTTCAATGTCAACGCATGGTTTGACAAAACCCAGTCGAAGCATACCGTTCGGACACTGGACGGTAAAACGAGAGCCTTTCTTTCCGACCGTTACCGCCGTATTGACAATTACGACATCGCACAGGCGACCCTGCCTGTAATCGGCGAGATGCCGGACGCGCGAGTTGAAAGCTGTGAGATTACCGAAAACCGTATGTACCTCAAGGTGGTCAATCCCCAGCTGACAGCCGAAGTCACCAAAGGCGATGTTGTTCAAGCCGGAATCATTATCAGCAACAGCGAGGTGGGACTGGGCAGTGTTACGGTCATGCCGCTCGTGTTCCGGCTGGTCTGCCTTAACGGTATGGTGGTCAATGACCTCGGCAAACGCAAATATCATGTCGGCCGTGAGAACGAGGAATCGTGGGAACTGTACTCCGATGATACCCTGCAGGCTGATGATGCGGCTTTCATGATGAAGTTGGCTGATATTGTCCGCACTGCTGTGGACGAGGCACGATTTGAAATGGTGGTGGATAAACTGCGTGAGGCGGCGGCCGTTCGGATTACCGGCCATGTGCCGGAGGTGGTTGAACTGACCGCCCGTCAATACGGTATGAACAAGGACGAGGAAACCGACATCCTTCAGCATTTGATTGCAGGCGGAGATCTGTCGCTTTACGGATTGTCCGGCGCCGTGACCCGTGCCTCACAGGATGTAGCTGANTANGACCGNGCCACTGCTCTGGAAGGTATCGGCTGGAATATCGCTACTATGCCCCGTGAGATTTGGCAGGCGGTAAACGGAGGTTAAGGTTATGGGAATCAGCAAATACAACAACGAAGGATATCCTGACCCTACCGCTTATGAAGCGATAACAACAGTGGTTCGTGAAGAAAAAGCAAAAGATAAACCGTACCGTCCGCTGGTATACATCTGCTCTCCGTTCGCTGGGGATGTGGAGCGCAATGTAGAAAATGCCCGGCAGTTTTGTCGGTTCGCTATGAAACGGGGTGCGATTCCTCTCGCACCCCACTTGCATTATCCGCAGTTCATGGATGACTCTGACCCTGACCAGCGAAAAGATGGTCTATGGTTTGCGCTCATTCTTCTTTGCAAAACGGACGAGGTTTGGGTGTTCGGCGAACAGATATCTGAAGGCATGAAACGGGAAATCGCAAAAGCCCGTGCCAAAGGCATCCCCGTTCGTTATTATAACGCCGATTGCGAGGTGATAACTACATGAACATACCCTTTGATGAATTTTTACGCCCTTTCTTTGACAGCGGAGAAACGGTGAATATCCGTGTGTTCGATGATAAAAAGAGCGGCACCTTCAAAGGTCAGAAGCTGGAAAGTGAAATGGGACGGATCAGTGGTCTGGCCGATACGCTGAAAAAACACAACGCCCAAGGACGAGGCATCTTTTTCGTGGTCAACTTCGGCGGTGACCGGGATGAGGATATCAGCCGCGTCAATGCTGTGTTCGTGGAAAACGATAGTCTTTCGGTCAAGGAGCAAATCGCTCGGCTGGAGGCGTTTGAACTTCCGCCGTCTCTGATGGTAAAAACGGCAAAGTCGGTTCATGCTTATTGGTTGGTTAAGGATGTGAAGGTTGCAGACTTTCGCGCGATTCAAAAGCGACTCGTGGCGAAGTTCGATGGTGATGCTTCCTGTGTAAACGAAAGCCGTGTTCTTCGACTTCCGGGATTTAATCATTGCAAAGGCGACCCGGTTATGGTAGAGTGCATCAAGTTTTCGCCGGAACTCCGTTACACACGAGAGCAGCTTGACGATGTTCTTCCGAAACTCACCGAGGATGCGCCGGCAGTTCCTGTGCAAAAAGGTACTCGCAAAGGACTAACCCTTGTGGGCAAACGCTGTGATTTTATGCAACACTGCAAAGAGAAAGCCGCAACTCTGCCCGAAAATCTATGGTACGGCATGATTAGCAACCTTGCCGTCTTTGAAGGTGGATGCGCAGCGATTCATGCCCTGTCGAAAGCGTACCCTAAGTACAATTACGCCGAAACAGAGGACAAGATTGCCCATTTCTTAAACAGCGGTACAAAGCCCATCACCTGTGCCAAACTCGCCGAGTTAGGATTTGCTTGTCCACGAAGGGCTGACTGCGGGTGCAAGGCACCGGCCGCCTTATGTTATAAAGCGCTGACCACTGACGAACTGCTGACACAGGTGCAGACCATTGAAATAAAACAGTCCCAGCTTGAGAACATTCAATGTCTGCGGGAATTTGTACTGGACTACCTCTACAACGTGGAGCCGGTCATTGCCGAAGTTCTAATCAATCATAACATCAAAGAGCGATTTCGGCTGAAGGCAGGCGACCTGCGTCCTTTGATTCAGCTTCACCGTGAGGCATGGAAAAAGTATTCTGACAGCAAGGAGACCAAGCGCGAAACCGAAGGTGCGGAGCTTCCTGATTGGTATGAGATTACCGAACGCGGCGGCTTGCGCTTTCTTCCGGGTATCCTCGCCGATCATATGGCGAAGAAAGTGGAGGCTTTCTACGGCGCAGGCAGCTATTATTTTTATGAAAATGGTGTGTATGCGATGCACGAGGATATTTGGGCGCACAATTCTATCCGTCAGTTTATGATCGTGCGGCAGGAAAAAACAGCCGAGGTCAACGACACGGCAAGTCTGTGGCGAATGCGTATCCTCAAGGACGTGCGGGAGATTAATTCAAACCCTTTCATCGTCAATGTTCGCAATGGTTTATACAACGTCATGGACGGAAACTTCAAGCCCCACGCCTCCGAATACTACAGTACCGTTCAAATCAACGCCGACTACGACCCGTCCGCAAAATGCCCGCAGTTCCTTGAATTTCTCAGCGGCATCCTGCCTGAAAGCGAACTGCCGCTGGTGCAGGAGATTTTCGGCTACCTTCTTATCCCGGTAAACAAGGCGCAGAAGTCCTTCGTGTTCGTTGGTGCACCGAATGCCGGGAAAAGTACCCTGCTGTCGATAGCACAGGAGATATTGCTGGGCAGCGAAAATGTGTCGAACATCCCGTGGCAGAATCTCGGTGACCGTTTCAACAAAGCGGAACTCTTCGGAAAGCTGGCAAACATCTTTGCCGACTTGCCCTCAAAAGCGATAGATGACGGTGGGATGTTCAAATCCCTAACGGGCGAGGACTATGTGACTGCCGAGCGAAAAAACAAAGACCCGTTTAATTTCCGGCCGTATGCACGGCTGCTGTTTTCCTGTAACGACATTCCAAAGAACTACTCCGACCGCTCAGACGGCTTTTACCGCAGACTTATCATTATCCGTTTTGATAAATCCGTGCCGATGGAAAAGCGTGACCCGAACCTGCGAGAACGTGTAGCCTCAGAGCGCAACGGCATTCTTATTTGGGCATTGGAAGGACTGCGGCGTCTGATTGAAAACAGTTATCTGTTCAGCGAAACACAGCGGACGAGAGACGAGGTAACACGGTACAGGATTGAAAGCAACTCAGCGCTTACTTTCATTGACGAGTTTTGCGAGGTCGGTGACAGCGAG
>JGI994J12354_10005856_pt1 | contig 10439 bp, 7 predicted proteins | sample IntmicLarv3ML3BL_FD_12354 | JGI IMG/M metagenome (IMG submission 12354)
CTGAGCATGCGAAAAGGTGACCTTTTCATCAGCCACAAAGGGGCAGCCGAGGCAGTCGCTTGCATCATCCATAAAGGCGAATTCCAGGCGAATGTATTCAAAATTGTCCACAGCCCCCTCAAGCTGGGCCTCAATGGCAAGGCACTTGCCCACGGGTTTTCCGGTAAGGGAGGCGAAACGGAACTGCCTTTCCGGGTCCTGGGGTTGCGGCATTCCGGTTTTCCCGCAGGAACAAAGGGCAAAACCCGCCAGCAACACAAGGCCGAAGGTGAACGTGGAGCAGATAAAACGTGTCAGGCGCATTATTTTGAACCTCCCCATAAGAGTTTCCAATCATTTATCAGGGTTAATGCCTCAAGGGGCGTCAGGGAATTGGTATCTGTTTCACGCAGGGTAGCGACAAAGGGGTGCTCCGTCAGCGTGATCGGCTGTTCCGACAGGGTTTCCACCCGGTCTGGCAGGGCGGATTTCCCCCCCCCCTTGCCCGCGCTTTCCGCGGGCAGGGTAAGGCCCGGCAACATCTGTTCCATGGCGGTTTCAGCCTCGCTTTTCAGCTTGCCCCGCCGGGTCGCATCCAGGGCCGAAAGAATGGTCTTTGCCCGGTTCACCACAGAGCCTGGCACCCCCGCGAGCTTTGCCACCTCTATTCCATAACTTTTGTCCGAGGGGCCGGGAACAAGCCTGTGCAGGAAGACAATTTCTCCGCCCCACTCCCTGATGGCGATATTCATGTTGTGCACACCGGGCAGACGGCCTTCAAGGTTGGTCAGTTCATGGTAATGGGTGGCAAAAAGGGTGCGAATTCCACTTGTTGCAACAAGGGTTTCCACCACGGCCCAGGCCAGGGCGAGGCCGTCAAAGGTGCTGGTGCCCCGGCCTATTTCATCAAGAATGACCAGGCTTTTCCCGGTGGCCTGCCGCAAAATCCTCGCGGTTTCCATCATTTCCACCATAAAGGTACTCTGCCCGCGGGCCAGATTGTCCGAAGCGCCGACACGCGAGAAAATACGGTCGGCAACGCCAATAAAGGCCGACCTCGCCGGAACAAAGGAACCCATCTGCGCGAGGATGGTAATAATGGCAATTTGCCGGAGAATTGTCGACTTGCCCGACATGTTCGGCCCGGTGATGAGCAGCAGCATGCGCTTTTCGTCAAGGCGAAGATCATTGGGTGTAAAGGCATTGGCCCCTGTAAGGGCCTCCACCACCGGGTGGCGGCCTTCGCGTATGCGCACCTCGTGCCCCTCGTGCAGATCCGGCTTGCTCCAGTTGTTTTTGCGGGCCACCTCGGCAAGGCTCTGCCAGAAATCAAGGGCCGCGAGTACAGAGGCCATGAAGAGAATGCGCGGCCTTGCCCCGGCAATTATGTCGCGCAAACCAAGAAACAGGCGGTACTCCAGCGCGTTTCGCCGCTCGCCCGCCGCGAGAATTTTCTCTTCAAGCTCCTTCATCTTTGGCGTGAAAAAGCGCTCTGCATTGGCAAGGCTCTGTTTTCGCTGAAAATGCTCTGGAATGGGCGTATTCACCGACCGGGAAAGTTCAAAATAGTACCCGAACACGCGGTTATAGCCGATTTTCAGCTTTGGCAGATTATTGGCTGCCTGCTCTTCGGCCAGCAGCTTTTTCAAGCGCTGCTCGCCGTGTTCCGCCAAATCGAGCAGCTCGTCAAGTTCGGCATGGTATCCCTGCCGGAAAAGCCCGCCTTCGGTCGTCTGCACGGGCGGCGAATCAACCAGCGCCCTTTCCAGCAGATCGGCAAGGTCGCCAAGAGAATCCCATTTTTTCAAAAAGGGCTGTATCACCCGGGGCCAATCCTTGCCAAGGGCTTCATCGGCAGTGGGGTAGGCCCCGCCTTTGCCGCCCCCCAAAAGGGCCTTCCGTGTCTCTTCAAGGGAAAAAAGGCTCTGGCGCAGGGCCACAAAATCACGCGGCAACGAGCGGCCAAGGCTGATGCGGGTGGAAAGACGCTCAAGGTCGTAAACAGCGTTCAGGGCTTCCCGCAATTGCTGGCGCAGGGCGTCGTTATCATGCAGATACTGTACGGCTTCAGCGGTTTCGGCAATGCGGGCAAGGTCGCGCCAGGGGTGGCGCATACGCTCTTCCAGCAGCCTGCCGCCCATGGGGGTTTTGGTGTCATCCAGCACATGCCAGAGGGTTCCGACCCCTTTTTTTCCATCAAATCTGCGGAATATTTCGAGGTTTCGCTCGGTAATCTCGTCCAGGACAAGATGCCGCCCCACATTCAGGGGACAGAAGGGGGAAAGGTGGGAAAGTTCCTGCTTCTGGGTCTGCACCAGATAGCCGAGAATGGCCCCGCAGGCCCGCACTAGTTCTTCCTTGCCGTTCAGCCCGAGGGCGCCAACCTCCTGCACGCACTGCACCTTTTTCAGTCGCTCGACACCCGCCCCAAAATCGAAAAAAGAACGCGCAGGCAGGCGCATCAGGGCGATGCCTTCAAGATCAAGGCTTTTGGGAATGCGGAATATATCGGAGGGAAGGTCGGGCACAAGCAGTTCGCGTGGGCCCATTTTCTGCACCCATTGCCACAGTTCTGCCTCTCGCCGGGTATGAAGACCAGACCAGGCCCCGGTGGAATATTCAAGCCAGGCAAATCCACCGGAGCCCTTGGAGGTATCCCAGTACAATGCACCGAGATAGCTGTTGTTTTTTGCCGACAGGCTATCGTCCTCCACGGCGGTACCTGGGGTACGCACCATGGTGACAGCCCTTTTTACCAGCCCTTTGCTGGTTTTCGGGTCTTCAATCTGGTCGCAGATGGCCACTGTGTAGCCCTTTTCAAGCAACTGGCTTAAATAGGCTTCTGCGGCGTGGTGTGGCACGCCGCACATGGGCACAGGGTTTTCAGCCTGCGAATTTCTTGAGGTTAGCGTTATCTGCAACTCTCTGGAGGCAATTTCCGCGTCTTCAAAAAAGAGTTCGTAAAAGTCCCCCATGCGATAAAAGAGCAGTGTATTCGGGTACTCCTGCTTGATAGCAAGGTACTGCTCAAACATGGGCGTGAGCTTTACTGGGCTTTTCTGTGTGGTCATCGAGTTGCCGGCAGAGTGCGACACGCGCACGGCGCACTATTACCCGCCGACAACCTCATCAACCTGTTTGGCCGCAAGAGCCTTCGCTTCAATGGCGTGCTTTTCGTTGTTCAGGCGCTTCACTTCGCGCTCAAGTACGCGAATACTGCGTTTTTTGGCGGCCACACTACAGAGAAGGCGCAGCTTGTCCATGGCAAAGAAGAGAGAAGCAAAGAGCATACCAACGGCAAAGCCAATCAGAATAACAAAATAGAAAGGCACTTCAAAGCCCGACCACTGGTAGCCGGGGTAGAAGAAGTCGATCTTCAGCAGCAACATGGTGGAAAGAATTTCTTTGTTCTGCGTGAAGAACAGGAGGCCGAAAAAGAAAAGGCAAAGGATAAGAAGGACTTTGAGAAAACGCATAGTGAAACTCCCGTTTGATGTAATGCAACCTTGATTATATGGTTATGACCGCACTGCCGGATTTAGTCAACGGGTGAAAGCGACGAGAAATACGGATACAGGTTTTGGTAGGTTTCCTGCAAATGCTCTGGCATTACGCGCACTTCGTCCAGCACCGCCATGAAGGAAGAATCGCCGATCCAGCGGGGCACAAGATGAAAATGCAGGTGCTCCCGAATACCTGCCCCGGCGGCCTCGCCTATGTTCAGGCCGATATTGATGCCGGGCGGGTTGAAATGCTTTTCCAGAATACCCGCGCACTGCCGGATGAGGGAGAACATTTCCGATGCTTCCTTGTCTGTCAGATCGGTTATGTGCATGGTGTGGCGGTTCGGGGTAACCATAAGATGTCCGTTGTTGTACGGGTATTTGTTCATAATGACAAAATTGTGGCGGCCCCGGTAAAGAACAAGGCGTTCTTCGTCTTCTCCGGTATGTTCCGGCAGACAAAAAACGCACGCATCAGGCTTTGGCCCCAGTATGTACTGAATTCTCCAGGGGCACCAGAGATGCTTCATGGACAGCCTCCCCGCAGGGTGAAAGAATCAGGCAAGGCAGCCCCTCACCTTCACTGTTCTTGTATACTCTCAAGCATTTCTTTGCAACCGCTTGTTCCCCATGAAGGGGGCAGCAAGCAGCGAAAAATGGCCTTGCCAGGGCTGTTGCCCTTGGTATACCTTTGTAAATACATGAATAGTATGAAGGGGAATTTTTTTCTTCGGCGCATATCTTGCAAGAAACTCCTTTATGACGGGCACGGGCTGATACATTGCGCTCGAGGGATCTCTGGAATCGCAAGGTGTCGGGCTATTTTGCCGATTTGGCTCTGAAGTGTTCACCCCTGTTTGCCGATAAGCAGGTATGGGCCATTCCCTGCGCCCCGGCAGATTTTTCCGGCTGTAGAGCGGTTACCCCTGCAGCCAGCCGCCAGGAGGTTGTATGATTCCCGATTGTTCAAGGTCTTCCGCGCCACCCGCGCCTTTCCGCGCCCTGGTCGGCAATGCCTTTTTTCCGAGCTTCGCGGCCTTTTTTCTGGGCTTCGCGGCCCTTTTGCTTGCGGCTGCCCCTGCGGCGGAAGCCTCTGAACGGCTGCGTTTCATTGCGGATACCGATTCCGCCTATGCGGCCTGCCTGCGCCGCTGTGCCCGTTCCGACCAGCTTGGCAACCTCACGCGCAACGGCTGCATGGTGGGCTGTGCCCAGGCGCGCAAGGAATTTCCCCTGGAAGGGTGCACCTACCGCAACCACGAGGGATGCAATGACGCCCTTATGGACATTGAAATGAATCTGGACGTGATGCTGGCGGAACAGTATGCATGGTGCAATGATCAGTGGCCTCACCCCCACAGGCGCAAGGGCTGCAAGGACGCCATCGAGGTATTTTACCAGACCGCCGTCAAACAGGTGTGCCGCCCCGCTGGCGGAACGCGCCCTCCCCACACCCAAACGGCCGTTGAAGGCACAACCGTGGTGCCCACCGGAGCAACCTTTGCCCGCTCTGGCCCGCCCTCGGCAGTCGCTCCTCTGGAACAGCCCCAGGCCGTACGGTTCGCCACCCCGGCCAGCCAGCCCCTTTCCGTGCCCCTTGCCCCCCCTGAGGGCGCAATTCTGAACACGCCGCAATATGATCAGCGTTTCTACCGCACCCGGCCCGCCAGCCCTGTGCCCGCAGCCCAGGTCGCCCCCGCAGCGCAGGCCGCCCCCAAGAAGCAACCCGCGTCAGGGGCCAAACAGCCCTCCAAAAAGGTGGGCGGGAAAACCGTGCCCGTGGTAACGCCCAGCACAGCCCTGCCGCCCAAATCAAATGTGCAGAGCAAGGCTCTGGCAGAGCCGCCTGCCTCTGCCGCCGAAAAGCCCGCGCCGACCGCAGAGGTCACGCCTCCGGTCACTGAACAGGCCGCAGACGCCTCACCCCCGGTTCCTGAACAGGTGCAGCCGCAGGCAGCCCCGCAGGAAAACGCGGCAGCGGCCCCGCAGGAACCTGTTCAAGCCGCGCCCGCCCCGCAAGAGGCCCCGGTACCCGTTGTGGCGACTGTTCCCCCCGTGCCTTCTCCGGGAACAGACCTCTATGGGCAGAAATATTCCGGCACCCCGGGCGCGTACACAGGCCCGCAGGCATACAGCTATACAGATATCTATGCGCCCCCGGCGTATAAAGTGATTCCGCCAAAGCCGGTTCAGGCCCCTCCAGAGGCCAGCGCTCCACCCGAACCCGGCCCGGCCTCCGGCGCGTCTTCCAGAGAGGCCGCGCACCCTGCCCCTGCTCCGGGGGGAGCCGCCCCCGCCCATTCCGGCCCTGTCTATTCCGGCCCTGTCTATTCCGACCAGCCCGCGTCCCCGGCTCCGTACCCCTCCCCCGAGTCTTCAACGAACCTGCCCCCGGTGTCCCTGCCCTCTTCTGCGGCCAGCCCCAGCCTTCTGCCCGCCGCCACGGGCACAAATTACCCGCCAGCCGTACCCTTTCGCGGGGACATCACCGAAACGCCCCTTCCGCTTCCGCAGCCAACGGGGGCTTATTAGAGCATTTTCAAAGTGAAAATGCTCTAGTTAGGCTAACGACCACAGCCGACGTTGCAGCCGCGCCTGCGCCCTGAACATGGGCAACCCGTCCACGCCCTCGCAGCCGCAGGCTTTCGCCTGGGCCAGAAAGGCGCTTTCCGAGCCATAGGATATGTCCATGACCAGCATGCCGCTGTGAAAGGGGATGTTCCGGAAGGACAGGTTCGCGGTAAAGGGCAGGGTGTTGATCAGAATGTCGCACTCCCCGGCCCGGTCAGGCAGGTCGTCAAGGGAAAAGACAGGCGCGTCCGCAGGCAGGGTTCTGCTGGTGCTGCGGTTGAATACCAGCACCTTTCGGGCCTCTTGCGCAACCGCGTGGATGATGGAACGGGCCGAACCACCCGCGCCGAGAATGCCCACGGTTGTTCCGGCAAGGGGCGCGCCAAGGGCTTCCACTGCCCCGGGGCCGTCAGTATTTTCGCCATAATAGCCCCCCGGCTGCCAGATAAGGGTATTGGCCGCGCCAATGCGTTCCACAGCGGGCGAGCACCCTGCCAGCAGGGGCAGAATGGTCTGCTTGTGGGGCATGGTGACGCTCAGGCCCGCAAAGCCTGTTTTGTGCAGCAGGGGCAGGGCCGCGGGCAGGTCTGCGGGCGCAAGGCGCAATTTGACGTACACGGCGTTTTCGCCCGTGTCGCGGTTCATGGCGTTGTGAAAGACATGGCCCGTGCTCTGGGCCACAGGGTCGCCCAGAAGCCCGTACAGGCGGGTGTCTTTGTCAAGTCGCTCTGCATTGTACAGGCTGCGGAGGGTTTCGGCGGTCAGTTGCCCTGGCGCGGAAGGGGCCGCCACCGGGCAATAGCAGAGGCCGCAGTGCGCTGCCGGGGCCAGAATGCGGGTGCATTCCCCCTCTTCCCCCATGGCAATGCCAAGCACCCGGTTTCCCTTTCCCTTGCAAAATTCCAGCATACGCAGGGCATCAAGGGTGGAACGGGCTGTGCCGGCCAGCTTGTAGACCACCCCTGCTTCCGGGTCTCCATATTCGGCGGGAAAGAAGGCGGCCGTGCTGGTCATCGTCTTGCGCGACCGCTGGTACCAGCCATCAATATCAGGGGGCATGGCGGCAAAATCGTGGGAGGAAAGCAGAATACGCGTTTCAGGCGAATCTTTTCTGATGGCCAGCACCTGTTCTGCGGGCACTGCCGCCTCAATGTCCAGCCAGGCCGGTTTCAGGCGGGCCAGACGGGAAAGAAGGCGAAGGCGCTCGTCTTCGCCCTGGGCGAAAAAGCCCCCTTCCTCCTTGCGGCGAAGGGTGAAAATACAGGGCAGGGGCAGGGGCAGGGCAGCGAATTGGTCAAAGGTATCAAGGGAAAAGTCGCGGCAGGCGTCCAGCCGCAATTCAAGCATCTGGTAAAGGGAGGTATCCACCGAGGCCAGGGCGTGCGCCAGCCCCCGCAGGGAATGTTCCAGGAGGACACCCGTAATCATGCGCTCACCACAGCATTATCGTATGCCAAGGGTTCGGTGCAGCAGAAGGCAGTCTGCCACCACCAGGGCGCACATGGCTTCCACCACCGGCACGGCCCGCACAGCCACACAGGGGTCGTGGCGGGAACCTTCGGGCAGACGGAATTCGGCCGGTGTGCCGTTTTTGTCCACAGTGCTCTGGGGCCTGTTTATGCTTGAGGTGGGCTTGAAGGCCACCCGGCCGTATACGGGCATGCCTGTGCTGATGCCGCCGAGAACGCCGCCGGAATTGTTGCCCGCGCTCTCGACAAAGTCGACAACCCTGTGGCCCTTGGGGCAGGTGCCCTTTCTTGCCATTTCCATGACAGCGGCCTCGGCCTCGCCAGGCCGCCAGCCGCCATCAAACCCGCCCTTGCTGCAGAAACGGTCGTTGTGCTCTGAACCGCGCATGGCAGCGGAAGAAAAGCCCTGGCCCACTTCAAAGCCCCTGGTGGCGGGTATGCTTATGAGGGCGCTGGCGAGCTTTGCTTCCAATTTTTCATACACCGGGTCGCCAAGCCCTGCGGGAAGGCCCGTGATATAAAAACTGACAACGCCGCCCACAGAGTCGCCCTCTTCTTTGGCCTCGAGAATTTCCTTGGCAAAACGCTTTTCCGCGCTTTCGCCGGGCGCGAACAGGGGGCTATTGCGGGAATAGCTGGCCGCCTGTTCAAATTCGTCCCTCACGGTCTGGGGCGCTGTCTGCCTTCCCACAGCCGAAAGCCAGGCGCAGACCCGAATTTTTTCGACCTGCAACAACAGCTCGGCAACAGCCCCTGCCGCAACCCTGGCCGCTGTTTCGCGGGCAGAAGAACGCCCCCCGCCCCGATAGTCAAAGATGCCGTACTTGGCAAGGTAGGTGAAATTGGCGTGACCCGGCCGCATGAGATCGGCAATGGGCTCGTATTTTGACGAATCCACATCGGTGTTGTTGATGAGAAGGGCAATGGGAGCGCCGGTGGTAACCCCGTCGAACACCCCGGAAAGTATGGTGCCCAAATCACTTTCCTTGCGCGGGGAAACATAGGGGCTGTTGCCGGATGAACGCCGGGCAAGGGCCGCATTGATCACGTCCTCATCCAGCGGAAGGCCGGGAGGGCACCCGTCCACCACCACGCCAAGGGCCGTGCCGTGCGATTCACCAAAGGTGGTAAATCTGAATATATTGCCAAAACTGTTGCTAGCCATGAGATATGCCCTTTCTGAAGTTTGAAATTACAGTCATTCTCTTTGCGAATGCACTGTAGTGTACAATTCTTCCGCAACCATTTCAATGGGTTCATCTACGGAAACAGAAAAAACAAGGTGCGCGGCCGCCTGGTACAAAGGGTAGCGCAGGGCATGGGTTTCTCCGATGCTCTGGTCTCTGAAAAGCAGAGTCTGCAGAGTGGAAAGCCGTTTTTCGAGCAGGGCAAGGGCTGTATCAATAAAGACGCAGAGGCCCGTGGCCCGCAACATTGCCACATTTGCCGGGTCAAGAACTATTCCGCCGCCCGTGGCAATAACTGTATTGTCCACACCCTGAAGGGCAAATACAACCTTTTTTTCCAGGTTGCGAAGATATTCTTCCCCGTGAATGGCATAAATTTCGCGGCATTGCAAAGGGCCCGTACCCGATTTCGCTTCAGCGGCAACCCCGCATTCCGGGGTTGTCAGGTAAAACCGCTCCACAAGGGTATCGGTATCTTCAAAATTCATGTTGGCAAAATAGGCCAGCTTTTTGCCAAGGGTGCTTTTGCCGCACGATTTGAAGCCAAGCAAAACAATATTCATAAAGAACACTCCGTTATTTCCGCGCCCATGCCCGCCATGGTGGCGGCAAAACCGGGAAAACTTTTGGCAACGCAGGCCGTGTCAAGTATGGTTGTTTCCCCGGCGGCAAGGGCGGCCACGGTCACGGCCATGGCTATGCGGTGGTCGTGGCGGCTGTGGGTAACGGCCCCGTGCAGGGGGGCCGGGGTTATGACAAGGCCATCCGGTTCCTCTTTTATGCTGGCGCCCATCTTGCCAAGCTCTTCTGCAATGCCGTGCAGCCTGTCGCATTCCTTGTGCCGGGCAATTTCCGCGCCATAGATGCGCGTGGGGCCGCTGGCAAAGCAGGCCACTGCCGCGAGCACCGGAACAGCGTCAATAATGTGGTTGACAGCCAGCTCCGCCCCGTGAAGCCCCTCATGGGCATGCACATGCACGCATTTCGCGGCCCCGTCTATGGTGAAACGCGCTCCCATGCGTTCAAAGGCCCCCAACACGGCCTTGTCGCCCTGCGGGTCTGTGTAATCCATGTTCAGCAGGGTCAGGGGCGCGTTCTGCACCAGGGCCGCTGCCACGGGAAAAGCCGCGCTGCTCCAGTCGCCCGGCACGGTATAGTCAAACCCCTTGCAGGAAACCGGCCCCTGCACCTCGTAGCGGGTGTAGTTGTCGCAACGGCAGGAAACACCCAGCCTGTCCAGCCAGTACAGGGTCAGGTCAATCCACGGCAGCTCTCCGGGTTCGTCCACAAGAATGGTTGTGGCGCCCTCAAGAAAGGCCGCCAGCATCAGAAGGGCGGAAACGGGCTGGGAATCGTTGCCTGACAGCCGGGTCTGCCCCGCCTTTGCCGGGCCGCGAATGATGACGGGCGCGTACCCGTTGCCCCGGCTTGATTCCGCAAAGGCCGAAAGCCCGGAAAGCCCGGTGAGCAGCGGGTGCATGGGCCGCAGGGAGCGTATGGATTCGTCGCCGGTAATAATGGTGTACCCGGACGAAAGGGCGGCAAAGGCCGCGCCAAAACGCAGTACCTGCCCGGAATTGCCCACATCCAGCACCTGATCAGGGGCTTTGGGGTTCCCCTTTACCCCGGTAATGACCAGGGTTTCCTGCTGCCCCGCTTCCCCGTCTATCCGCGCCCCAAAGGCGCGGCAGGCGGCTGTCATGGCTGCCGTATCCGGCGAGGGCAGGGGT
>JGI994J12354_10005857_pt1 | contig 10439 bp, 17 predicted proteins | sample IntmicLarv3ML3BL_FD_12354 | JGI IMG/M metagenome (IMG submission 12354)
CATGGGCGGCTTCCTTTGCACCATCGGTATGTTCGACCAAGCCGAGGTCGCTCTTGAGCTCAATGCCGACGGCGGCATCACCCACTACAACACGTGGGAGGACGTCGGACAGGGCGGCGACATCGGCACGCTCACACACACCGTCAAGGCTCTTGAGCCGCTGGGTATCAAGGCCGAGCAAGTTCGTCTCGTTATGAATGACTCCAAGCAGTGCCCGGATACGGGTCTTGCAGCCGCCTCACGTAGCCACTACATGGCCGGTAATGCGACTCTTGATGCCGCGAAACAGCTTATGGACGCGATGCGCAAGGCTGACGGCACGTACCGCACTTACGAGGAGATGGTCGCCGAGGGCATTGAGACGAAGTACACCGGTCACTACGACCAGTCGAACATCGGTCTCCCGCCCGGACTTGACCCGAACACAGGCGAGGGCGAGAAGAACCCCGTCTACATGTACTGCGTAAACGTCACGCTCGTAGAGGTTGACGTTGCGACAGGTAAAGCCGTTACGCTGCGCTACACCTGCGCCGCCGACGTCGGCACAATCGGCAACATGCTCGCCGTCGAGGGTCAGGGCTACGGCGGTTTGTCGCACTCCATCGGCTTCGCGCTCAGCGAGGACTACGATGCAGAGAACAAGCACGGCAACATGGCCGGCTGCGGCGTTCCGACGATTGATATGATTCCTGACGACATCAACCTCATCTTCATCGAAACGCAGCGTCCGCTCGGACCGTACGGTTCCGCCGGCTGCTCTGAGGTTTTCCAAGCGTCGAACCATATGGCCGTCATCAACGCCATCAACAACGCCTGCGGCGCACGCGTTTACGCCCTGCCGGCAACGCCCGACAAGGTCAAGGATGCCTACGAACGCAAGCAGCGCGGCGAGGACCTCACGCCGCCGAAGTACTACCTCGGCAGCGACTTCGAGGAAGAGCTTGAGCTGATTAAGGCGAATCCGATGTAAATAGTCTCGCGTGTTGCGCGAACTATTTATAAAAATTCCAACAGAAAAATTCTACGCGAAAACTCCCCCGCGAGGGGGAGTTTTCTGCGTTGTAGGGGCGCGTACGTAGGGGCAAACACCGTAAGAACGGTTGGATTACACCGCACCTGTAGGGAGCGCCGCCCGAGGTCTCGCTGCACGTGACCTGAGCTCCGTTGTTTAACCGCAAGCGCAACATTTAGTGGGTAGCAAGGTCAAAGCCCTTGCACTACGAGGCGCGGCGCGAATCTCGCGCTCCGCGCGAGTTCCCGCAACGAGGACTTGTCCGAGCGAGGATACTAAATCAACTAACGGTAGAAAATCCAGCACAGCCGAATTTTCCCAAAACAAAAGACCGCCTAGCGGTCTTTTGTTTTGGTGGAGCTGGCGGGAATCGAACCCGCCAAAAAGCGCAAATAGCTGTTGCAACGCAACGGTTATTTTTTAACGTGTTGCGAATCGTGTTGCAAGAGCGTGTTGAAATAGTCGTCAATGCGGTCGTCGATGGCGATGCGTTCGGTGGAAAAAGTGTGCTGATAGGTGCCCTTGTACACGTCGGGAGTTTTCCACCCGCCGCGCTCCTGCGCGTATTTGTCGGGCACGTTGAGCTGTAGCATAACACTCGCCGAGACGTGGCGCAAATCGTGGAATGACATATGCGGGAGATTGTTTTTTTCAAGCAATCTCGCCCATTTGCTGTAAAGACTTGATGCGGACTTTGGCACGATTATATCGCCGTCCACAGCGTCAATAAGTGCTTTAATTGGCGTGGGCATACGGTGGCGGCGTACGCGCTCGTACTCCTTTGCGCCGTCCTTGCGGACGTCCACGCCATTAACGCGCACAACGGTTTCACGGATTGTTATGTAGTCGCCGCTGATGGATTTCGATTTCGTCAATCCCTTTATTTCGGACATCGTGAATGTGAGCCACATTGCGAGCAATACGGGTAGTTCAATCACGGTGCCATGAATTATCGGCAGTATCTCATCGGGCGGCAGAATGTCCTTAATTACCTTGCGCTTTTCGGGCAAGCGCACCGTCGATAGGTCAAGCCGTGGCGCATATTTGTTGAGCACGGCGGTTATAAGCCCGTATTCGTTGATTACGGTTTTCGGGGCGAGCGTTGCGCCGTCTTTCGCGCCGCGCGTCAAGTTCGGGCGTTTCATTTCATCATTCACGGCGTCGCTAATAATTTGCGCGGTTATCTTGCGGAGCGGCATATTGATTATCGCCCGAAACGCGTGTTCTTTTATGATTTTGTAGCCGCGAATCGTAGTTGGCGAGAGGACGCTGTCCGACGTCGCGAGGTACGCGTCAATCGCCTCGGTGAGCGTCATGCCGGAGTGACTGACGGCACTCGTGTCGCGCTCGTTGATGGCACGGGCGACGAGGTAGTTGCACTCGGTTTCCGTCGCGGCGGAGACGGAGACGTAATCGCGCTGCCGCTTGCCGTCGATGTCCTTGTAGCCGACGAACACCTTTGCGTTCCACGTGCCCGACGGGAGCTGCTTTGCCTTTGGCAACCGCGCGCGGGCTTTTTTCTCGCGAACCTGTTTGCGGCCGCAGATGTGGCAGAATACAGCGTTGTCGGGCACATTGTCGGCGGCGCAGGATTTGTAAATGCAGGTCATGGCGTGGCTCCTTTGTGGTGGGGTGGGCTAATCCGCAGGGTTATCCTCGCCCTTGCTTGACTGCGTTTTCTTGGTGTTTTCTTGTGCGATTCCCCTTCTTGCATCGCGCTCATCTGCTTGTGCGATAGCGTCGGCAATCCATCTTTCAATTTGGGCGTTTTCGCCCCGCTCTATGGCTTTGGATATCAGCCACATAACGGCACCGACCGCCATCACAAGCCACATAACACGCTCCGATGGGCTTAGCAACTGTAACAGAAACATAGTTTCATACTCCTTTCCTCTATCTCAGGGCGCGTCCCATAAGCGCCCTCCGTTCATCATTCCGCACAATATTGCGCATTCACGCTCGCGCGGGGTTTATTCGCGGTTGGTTCCGCTAACAAGCGTGTACAGCCGTCTCAGTTCTGCGTGATTTTGCCCGTCGGCGGGGTGGAACACAGCACCATTAGGGCGAATTATCCGGCAGTCTACGTTGCCGTCAAGGTCACAGACAAGCCAAATCGCACTACCGCTCTTTAATTCGGACGTAAAGCAATTGTTGGGGATTACATTATGCCAAGGGCCTAAATTGCCAAGAGCTGTCCTTGGAATTTTGCGCCAATCCAGCTCGCCAGTTATGGTGAGCGTCACTAGCGATGTAAAAATTTGAGACGTTTTCGACGTGTCGAGCTTTTCGTCGTTTTTGCCCGCTCGCTCGGCGGTTTGCTTGTTGTCGCGCTCGCCCATTCTGACGGCGGCAGCCCACTCGGCGTCCTCTTTGGCTCTCGCTCGCCGCTTTAGAAACATGGAAAGCAGCGTAAACGCAATTACTCCAACGATTGCGCCTCCAAACCCGAAGTACTTTTGCAAGAGGTTAATTGTTACTGCATCCAAACCTATAGCTCCTTTCCTTGCGTCACCTTGCCCACGACGCGCCCCGCAACCCAAAATTCATCCCATTCCTCGATTGCCATCGGCTTATACTTCGGATTCATCGACACAAGACGGTTGCCTTGAAGCATCTTCATATAACCCTCACCGTTAAGTACAAACACGCCGACCTGTCCGCTTTCGACCATTATATTCGTTCGGACGAATACTGTATCACCGTCCGAATACATCGGCTCCATACTGTCGCCGCGCACGCGCAGGGCGTAATCCGCATCGTGCGGCGCGTCCTCGAACTCAACGAACTCATATTCATAGCCATCTGCAAGCCACGCGCCCGTTCCTGCGGACACCGGCACCTCGTACATCGGGAGCTTTGTCAGAATGCGCTCTGCGGCTGCGACAGCGGCGGCGGGGACGACGGAAGGTTGCGCAACAACGCCACCCGGCATGTTTATTGTTAATGATATTTGCATATCTGCGTCGAGCCTGTCGAAGATGTCCTCAAATGTGCATGCCATAGCTGCGGCAGTCGCATTTATTGTTTTCAAAGTCGGAATTGGGGGCTCTCCAGTCTTTGGGTTGATGTTTCGCTCAAGCACAGATATGTAGGCTTTGCTTAACGGTGGTTCGGCACTTTCCGCAAACACACCTTGGCTCAGGCCCTTTATTTCACGGTATTCTTTTATAATTTCTCCTAGTGTCATAACGGCACCTCCTTTGCGTTGTCTACCACACTATACACTATTTGAAAAATTTTGTCAAGAATTTTGTATAATCTACTTGACAAACCCTGTCTAGTCTGCTAGACTGTGCTTGTTAGGAGGTGAGACCCTTGGGCTATAAAATTCGAGAACTGCGAGAAGCGCGAAAAATGTCGCAGGAAAAACTCGCTGAAACATCAGGCGTTTCAAGAGCTACAATATCCGGATTAGAGACGGGTGCCAACGAGATTACTACAACTGAAACCTTGCGAAAAATCGCAATGGCGTTAGGTGTGTCTGTAAAAGATATTTTTTTGGAATAAAAATCTAGTCGGCTAGAAATCGAGAGGTGCGCAAGCTACGCAAGATGATGGGAGGTGATGGAGGTGAGAGCGACAATAACATCCGTCCTCGAAAGCGCGTTTTGGATTTGCCTTGTCGCCGCGGTAGTGAGCGCATTGCATTACGCACTTTTCGCGCTCGCGGGGACTGTTGAAAAAGAGCGGCTAAAAACAATGGTAAAAATGGAACTAAAGATTTACGCAGTACTACTTACCGCGCTTTTTCTTGCCATGTATATTGCGGTTCTCGTTGATGGCGTCATTTAGGGCACTGTCTACGAGCGCACGGTCGGGCGTTTTCTCTGCGGTCAGAACGTGATATAGCTCATCGAGTGCAACCGCCATCGAGCCTGACACTTTAATGCGTGCTATGTTCGCGTTGTATATCGAGGAATCCGGCGTTTCCGCCCTACCCGACACATAGTGGCGCACAGAGGTTACTAACGCCTCGAACGCTTTGCTAAAGTCAAGGTAATCCTCATGCGCCCACGCGCGTTCGAGTTTCTTAATCTCGGCACGCGCCGTAATCCAAGATACAACCAATGAGACAACGCACGAAACGACGATGCCGCTAAGCACGCGTCCGGAATCCGATGTAAAGAATTCTTTCATAGCAAATCCTCCTTTTGGGGAGGATTATAACACGAAAATTGCTGTAGCGCAAGAAGAACGGAGAGGTAGGACGAAAGGAGGTGCCGCGTGATGGCGAAGAAACACGTGAGCGCACAGGAGCAGAAAAGCAAAATGCTGCGGGCTTGCTTGAAAAAGCATATGGAATTATGCGACGTGGCAACGATTGGAGACCTCGCGCCGATTGCGGGCATCAGCCGCACGACGATGTACGAGCGGTGGGGCAATCCGAGTAGTTTCAAGTGGTGCGAACTGTCGAGGCTTTTCGACGAGTTGCACTTCACCGCTGACGAAAAGGCGGCTTGCGTATGACGGGAGGTGACGACGATGCCACGCAAGCAGTACACGCTCAGAGACCGCGTATTTGAGCCTAAGCGCGATTGCACGATGTTCCGCGACACGGCGCAGGGCGGCACGTGCATAGCCTTAAACGCGCTGTATTGCGCTATTGAGGGCGAGTGCAGCTTCTACAAAAAACGAGGAAAGGAGCAGAGCAATGCCTACAGAAAAAAGAGCTGACGAGCGGCCGCGAATCAAGGTTCATCTTGACAAAATTCCGGAGTACCAAATACGCAACCTCGTCAAGCCATTGAACACTTTGCCGACCGCGTTTTTCGCCGAGCCGGGCAGACGCGAAAAATACGAAGTGTGGCTCNCGGAGCGCAACGCGCGATTAGCCACGAACTGAAAACGACGAAAGGGGCAAAGACCATGAAAACACTGAAAGTTACCACAGCGAACGAGGTCACGATAATCAACGTAGAGGAGCCGCTGCACATTAGCCTACGCGAGCACGTCGGCGGCTACATCGAAATCGTCAACCCGCGCGGATTGCGGCACCCATTTTGCATGATTGTCGACGAGGAGGGGCGGCTCAAATACAAGCCGCGGAACACCGTCGGCTGCGTGCTGTACGAGACGCACAAGCACGGCGCACCCATCGTCGGCGACATCGTAATAATGCGCACGGAGCAGACGGACGATGGCATCGACCTCGTCGGACTGACGGACGACGACATCGTAGAACTCGCGCTCGGCATCGGAAAAATGCTCGCAATCGTGCTCGGCTGAGGGAGGTGAAAAACATGTACATCAGCAGAATCAGCATAGAGCGCGAACTCGCACGGCAAGGACTGAACCAAGCGAAGTTAGCGAAACTGAGCGGAGTATCGCCGCAATCTATCTCGGCACTAATCAACAAGGAGCGGTGCAAACCCGAAACAGCAGGGCGCATAGCCACGGCACTCGGCATTGATGTTGCCGAGATAACAAAGGAGGAGCGCGCATAATGCAGTATAAGGTTTGCCGCAACTGCGGCGCGCACAACGATTATGGCGAGGTGTGCGATTGCACGGAAAAAGAGGCTGCTCCGCAGCAACGGAAACAGCCTCAGCTAAAACAACCTACGGCAAGTGTAGCACGAGCGGCGCGCGATGTCAAGAGCGAATCGAGGTGTGTGCGTGAAAGAGCTACGTGAGCTGCGCGAGCGGCGAAACATACCGAGGGCGGAAAAATCCCTCGTAGCACCAACGCCCCCATTGAGTGAAATGCGGAGGCAAGCAGCCGCGATGCGCGGCGGAAAGGTATGACAACAGGTATGAATATAACAACTGAGACCATTTACAAATGTAACCACTGCGGAAACCAATTCAAAACACAAGAAGAAGCGGAAAATTGTTTTATACAAGACAATACTTGCATTTGCCGAAAATATGACCGCCATTCATTCGGCGCGCATCATACGAGCACGGACCGTTACGGGGATTATCATTACGATGAAACGATACTTGACTTCAAAAAAGCAGGCTTTTTCAATAGGAAGAGTTGCTCAGGTGACGAGAGGGACCTTACGAGGGAATATGACCTTCGCTGCGACGTGAAATATTGCCCATGGTGTGGTCGTGAATTGATAAAAGAAAGCGAGGAAACCACAAATGATTAAGCAACCACAGGATATCGTGAGCACAGATAAGAAAATCCGCATGCTTATCGCCGGCTATCCCGGCATCGGAAAATCCACTCTCGCACTCTCTGCACCGCGTCCGCTGCACATCGACGTGGATTTCGGCATCGACCGCATTGAGCCGCGTTATCGCTCGGATTACATTCAGCCGAAAACGTACGACGAGGTGCTGACTGACCTCGTTCCGATGAACCTCGTCAATTACGACACGCTCGTCTTTGACACGGGCGGTAAGCTCATATCGCTGATGGGGCTTTGGGCTATCAAGAAAGACCCGAAGAACGGCAAACGTGACGGCAGCCTGTCGCTGCAAGGCTACGGTGCGGTCGGGCGCGAGTTTGTGCGGCTGATGGATTACTGTTTTTACGAGCTCGGCAAGCACATCGTAATCGTATTCCACGCCATTGAGGACAAGGACGGCGACAACACGCGCCTGCGAATCAAGGTAGAGGGGCAGACGAAAAACAATGTGTGGGAGCCTATGGACCTCGGCGGCTTTGTGGAAATCCACGGCAACGACCGCGTCGTCGGGTTTTCTAACTGCGAGCGTTATTTCGCAAAGGGAACGCGCGGCATCTCCGGGCTACATAAAATCCCTGCACTTGACGAGACCTCGGCGAACAATTTCTTGACGAGGCTCTTTGATCAGTACAACGCCATCACCGCACAGGAGGCGGCGCAGACCGAAACGCAGAAAGCTGCATATGCGGCAGCAGTTGACGAAGGCACGCGAATCATCGCGAGTATTGTTGACGCGGACACTGCAACGGCGGCAATCCCGCAGATGAAAGCTATTACTCACGCACTGACATCGGGCATCGAAGTCAATTCTGCGTTTAACAAGACCATCTCTAAATTAGGATTGATGTACGACAACGTCCTAAAACGCTACACTCCTGCGCAGGAGGAGAAGAAGGGAGCGCAGTAATGGCTGACAAGTGCCTAATCACGCACTCGCTCCTTTCGTCGTGGCTGTACTCGCTGAGAGAAAATTCTTACGAGGACGCAACAAGCGAAAACAATTCCCGCGAAGATTTTCTGCGCGTCCTCCGACGCGAGCCGACAGCAACAACGGACGCAATGCAAAAAGGTATCGACTTTGAGGATTTGGTGACGCGTATCGCCGAGGGCTGCACCCGTGACGACGACCGCACGCACAACTGGGTTCAAGCGGCACACAGCGTTGCGCTTGAAGTGCATGGTGGTGTGTTGCAACACAAAGCGTCACGAGAAATATCTGTACAAGGGCACCCGCTTTTGCTTTACGGACGTCTTGACGCACTGAAAGCCGGCACGGTCTACGACATTAAGTTCTCGGGCAAATACGAGCGCGGCAAGTTTTTCGACAGCACGCAGCACCCTACATACCTCGAATTGGTACCGGCAGCAACACGCTTTTCGTACCTTGTCAGTAACGGCACCGAGGTTTGGCAAGAAACCTACCTGCGCGAGGAAACGCCCGACATCAAGCCCATCATCGCAGATTTCCTCGACTGGCTTGACGTACAAGGCTTGATGTCGCTGTATCGCGAAAAGTGGGCGACGAAATGACAGGGCGGCTCAAGGATTTAACGTTTGGAGCGAACGGTGAGCAGCACATCACCGTTACCGTTCGCGCCGACTTCCGCGAAAACTACGACGCGCTGCGCGACGTTGACGTCAACATTGAGATTAAGAAACACCGCAACCGTCGCTCGCTCACCGCCAACGCGTATTTCCACGTCCTCGTCGGCAAAATCGCCGAGGAGCGCGGGTTAGGCAACGAGGAAGTCAAAGCGGAGCTTGTCTGCGAATACGGCGCGTTGGCGAAAGAGGCGGACGGCACAACCATCGGATTTAAGCTCCCTGCATCGGTCGATGTCACAACACTCTACCCATACACAAAGTGCTTTGACACGCGCGGAGAAAACGGCAAGCCGTTTAACTGCTACTTGGTGTACAAGCAAACGCATCTGATGGACAGCGCGGAAATGGCGCGGCTCATCGACGGCGCAATCAAGGACGCGCAGGAGCTTGGCATATCTACCGACACGCCCGAACAGTTGGCTCGTTACCGCGCCGATTGGGAGCGCGAAGAATAACTAAAAAAACATGAAAGGACTTACAACAATGGAAAATATCAAAGACATTATCGCGGCTGTGGAGGCTGCGGAAAAGCACGCGGACGCGAAGCGCGACGAGCGCATGACTATCGCAATCCGCGTCTCGGAGTACCGTGAGCTCTTGAAAGCTGAGGCGGAGTTGCGCACGATTAAGGGCATTTGGCGAGCCGACAAGGACGCGTGTTGGCGTATTGGCGACGTGCTCGCAGCGTTATACCCCGACCCGCCAGTCGTGCCGGAGGCGACGCAATCCGTGGACGTGAGCGCTGCGGCCGCGCCTGCGGACGACACGCACCCGCCTCACGGAGAGCATAACGCATGAATAGGGTGATTCTTATGGGTCGCGAGGTTGTACGATGAAAACTTGGACACAAAACGAGGTCGAAGTACTGTTGCGCGACTACAATCGGCTATCAAATGCCGCACTGCAAGACGCACTTCCAAACAAAACGCCGCTTGCTATTTATAAAAAAGCGTACAAATACGGACTAAGAAAATCTGCGGAAATTGAATATAAAAACCGCTCCGAGGCAAGGCGACGTGAAAAAAGCTCTAACTGGAATGGTGGCATTCGCTCTACGTCGCACGGTTACAAGCAGGTTTTGATGCCGACGCATCAGAGAGCAGATTCGTCCGGCTATGTGATGGAGCACATACTCGTGTGGGAGCGCATAAGCGGACAGCCGATACCTTCCGGGTGTTGCGTGCATCACTTGAACGAAGATAAAACGGACAACCGCCCTGAAAACTTGTGTTTAATGGGTATCGGAGCACACACCGCACACCACCACAGAGGAGCGACTCGCAGCGCAGAAACAAGGCGCAAAATAAGCGAAAAAAGGAGTGGCATCCAAGATTAACACAGTAATCCTTATGGGTAGATTGACGAAAACGCCCGAGCTGCGACACACGCAGAGTGGCACACCCGTCACCTCGTTCACGATTGCCGTTGACCGCGCGTTTTCGGGCAAGGACGGCAACGAGAAGCAGACGGATTTCATAGATATTGTATCGTGGAAGCAAACCGCCGAGTTCGTGGTGAAATATTTCACCAAAGGGCAGCTAATCGCCGTTGAGGGGCGGCTGCAAATCCGAGACTGGACGGACAAGGACGGCAACAAACGCCGCAATGCCGAGGTAGTGGCCGAGAACGTGTACTTCACGGGCGACAGGCGCGACCGCGGTGACCGCGCTCAGGGCGGCGACA
>JGI994J12354_10005858_pt1 | contig 10437 bp, 9 predicted proteins | sample IntmicLarv3ML3BL_FD_12354 | JGI IMG/M metagenome (IMG submission 12354)
CTGCCAATCTTTATTTCGATTATTCCTTTGATAGTCGGTACCATTATGCTTTGTTTGCCGTTGACCTTAACCCCGGATAGTGCGCTTAACACTTTTTGGTTTTTTGTAGGGTTGATTATTTTCTTTTCCGCTTATACACTTTCCATGGTGGCTTTTTACAGCGGACTGTCAGGCATTTGCAAAGACCGTGCGCAACGCGCAAGGGTTTCTTATTTTAAGTCGTTTGTTGACACAGTACAATATGCGTTAGCCTATGCGCTCACGCCGTTGATTTTGTCCGCGTTAAGAGGGGCGGGAATTAATGTTATGCACGTTATTTTATGTACTCTCCCGCTTATGGCAACATTGCTTATACCTGTGTTTTTGTCAAACGGTCATAAAGATACAGATGAAATTTCAGACATCCCCCTCGAATCAAAACAAGAATCATCTGCAAAAAGCGGTATCATTTCAAGTTTGCGGTTCGTTATTAAAAACAAAGCGTTTTGGTCATGGATGCTAGTTGTTTTTGTCTATTTTATGGGCTTGCAATTATTCCTTACCATGCAGAATGAGTTGATTTCCGGCGTTTTGCAGCTTCCTGCCCAATATGCTGCGTTACTTAACGTTGCCGCATTCGGACCGGTTCCCATTATGCTGTTTTTTTATAACAAGCTTATGAGGAAAAAGGGGATTAGATTTGCACTCCAAATCTCCATAATTTCTTTTGCTGTAGGCATTTTGTGCTTTTCAGTTGGCTCGGCAATGATCTTTCCAAACGCAATTGCTCCGCGAATCATTATTAATATTATAGGTGGCGTAATATCAAGCTTTTCAATAGGTGCGTTCTTTATGATGGTTCTTATGATTCCATCTCAAGTTGCGGCGGTTGAATTAAAGGTTGCAAATCGCAGAAACAGCGCAATGTACTTTGCGGGGCAAGGAATTGTGATTGGAGTGGCTGGCGCAATCGCGACCGGAATTCTTGCGGATACCACACTCAGGGGCGTAGGGGAAATTCTTGTGTCAACAAACATGGCAGGGGTTGAAGGCAATGTGTATAACATTCCGCTCGGCGGATTTATTGCGCCATTTATTGTGTCACTTTTAAGTATTATTTCTTTTGGCGCGGCATTTTTGATGCCGAAAAGCTACGATACGAAAACCATTGGGAGACTGTTTGATGCAAATTACACTCCTGACAATGAAGACTTAGCAGACTCGGAAATTCTGGAAAACGCCAAAGTGCGAGAGGGTAAAAATGGTATATGAAAATAAAATAAACGGCAGATTGTTGTGTAAAATGCTGCTCAACGGGTTCGAAAGCCTTTCGTACAATAAAAACTATTTAGATGCTTTGAATATTTTCCCCGTTTCAGACAGTGATACTGGTGCAAATATGAAAAATACATTTAAAAAAGGGATTGTCGCACTTAACGATGAAGACTCGTTTCATGCCGTATTTTCGGTTTTTGTAAAGGGCATGTTGATTGGCTCCAGAGGTAATTCAGGTCTTATTTTGTCGCAATATTTTTTAGGAATTCAGGAATATACAAAATATAAAGAAGCTGTTACAATTGCCGAATTATGCGGTGCTTTGCAACACGCTTACGCTATGGCCTATAAGGCGGTTATTCGGCCGGCCGAGGGCACCATGCTGACGGTAATGCGCAATGGGATTAATAGATCATTGCCGAAAATTAACGATGAAATGTCTGCAAAAGAGTTTTTTGACATTTTAGTTGAGGAAATGTTTCTTTGTACGCAGGAAACCGCTGAGCAAATGACTGTACTGCGCGAAAACAACGTTGTAGACAGCGGCGCATTGGGGCTTTACCTGATTTTTGACGGAATGAGAAGGGCTCTTAACAATGATTTACAGTATTTTGATTGTGAGCAAGACGATTCCCTGCCAAAACGTACCACTACTCTTGTTAAAAGTGTTTCATTTTTCCGCTATTGCACTGAATTTGTTTTAAAGATGCATGACATAAGATGCAAGGAATATTTTGTACACTTGATTGAAAAAAGAGGAGATTCAATTGTTATTGCCGTAGATGAAGATGTTTTAAAAGTGCATATACATACCAATGTGCCGCAAGAGATAATGAACGACTTTACTGAATACGGCAATATTGCAGTTAAGAAGGTTGACGATCTTTTCCTGACGCAGGAATTTGAAAGACTTAGGCAACGCAAGCACAAGGGATTTGCCGTTGCAGTGTTCACAAGCGGTGAAGGAAATGCAGCAATTTTAGAACAATTAGGTGCAGATGTTGCTTTTTGTGTTCCGTGCGGTTATTATCCGACAGAAGATGAATTAAAGAGTTTGATTGACGGATTCTTAAAAGAAAATGTAATAGTTTTTTCCTGTGAAAAAGAAACACATGAGAGGCTTAGAAGAATTAAGTGGTTTTCAAATTTGCAAAATCTTTATGTCGCAGAATCTGACAGTTTAATAAAAACCTTTTTTGCAATTTCGTCATTGATTTTTGCCGATGAATTCAAAAATGTTGTAAAATCGCTTGAAAATCCGAAAAAACAACGGTGTTTTCAAGCAAGTGTTAAAGTTTTGGGTGGGGAGAATCACGTTCAATACTCGTGTTTTTTTAAAGATGAAATTATCGATGATGAGGATTTTACAGGTCTGTTAAATACAGTTGTAAACGAGAAGATTCTCAGTTCATATTCAACCGTTGTCGCTTTTGGAGGAAAACATTGCAAGACAAAGGATATTGACAGCATTCACGCTCATTTTGAGAGAAACGAAAATGTAGAATTTACTTATTTTGACGGCGGACAGCAAGACTGCGATTTTATTATCGGAGCATATTGAGGAGGATATCACTTTACATGGGATACTATGAAGAGGTTATAAAAAAGAGATTTTATGCGATAACAAAATCCGATAGAACATTAAAAGCTGTGTATAGTGTAATGTTTTCACGCCGCGATGATTTTGCATATGAAAAGCTTGTCGATTACGAAATTGACGCGGTAACCTACAGGGAGCATGATTTAGAAATAAGGGCGTTTGCGGCATATATTAAGTATACATACCAGGACACGCCAGGGGAATATATAGGCATAGACCTTTGTAATGCGCCAAGCTTTTTAATTGCGTTTTGGGGCGCTTTAATGAGCGGATACAAGCCATATCTGGTAAATTCATTTTATCCCTCAGAGCTTAAAATAAATCTCCTTAAAAAGCTTGACATCAAAAGGGTAATAACCTATGATTCCTGTTATTCTGATTTTACCGTTATAAATATTGACGCTTATGATAAAAAATGCCCGCAAATTGCAGATGACTTCTGGCAAAATGAGTTTGCGCTTTCCTCTACCTTGACAGGACTTGAGGCGAAGATATGTGTATACAACGGCGAGGCCGTTGTAAATCAGATTTTAAACAGCTTGGACATTTTGAAAATAAACAAATGGCTAAATTATGAATACCAAAAAAGAAAAAAGGTTATTATGATTTTGCCGCTTTTTCATGTTTTCGGAATAATGGTAAGCTATTTTTGGTTTGCTTTTTTCGGATGCACAATGGTTTTTCTTATAGATAATTCGCCGGATACCATCAGAAGAACAATAAACAGGCACAAGGTAACGCATATTTTTGCGCCTCCGATTTTCTTTCATAAATTATACAAAGGAATAATGAATGGTATTTCACAGGAAAGCGAAAAGCGGAAGAAAAAGTTTCAAAAAGGGGTAAGGCTTGCGTTTACCTTGCAAAACATTTTCCCTTCTCTGGGCGTTATAATTTCAAAAAGACTTTTTAGGGATGTGCTTGCGTCTTCCTTCGGAGCGTCACCAAAGATTATGATTTCCGGCGGTGCGCATATAGACGGCGAGGCGCTGAAAATCATCAATTGTATCGGATATCCCCTTTTTAACGGTTACGGTACAACGGAAACGGCTATAGCAGGGGCGAATTTTGCAAAGAAAATAAGCCTCAGGGCAAACGGTTCAATCGGTGACCCCTTTAAAAGCGCAAGCTATACATACGATGAGGATGGAACGCTGATTGTTTCGGGCGGTTCAATTTGCAAAAAAATTATCACTTTTCAAGGTGAGGAAAGCGGTTTTTGCAGCATCAAAACAAATGATATCGTAAAAACAATAAAAGGACAGCATTTCATAGTCGGGCGAAAGAGCGACCTTTATATCGGTGAAAACGGCGAAAATATAAGCCCCGATATAATTCAAAACGAATTAAAAATTAAAACCGCAAGCAGATTTTGCGTTTTAGAAATAAACGGAAGGCTTTCTATTGTTTTAGAATATGGTGAAAAATTGCCAAGCGCAGTAATTACAAGTGAAATTGAGCGCATAAAAAATGAATTGACTAAAATTACCTATGGGCAGCAAATCAGCGACATTTTTGTGACTCGCCAGCCCATTGCAAACCCTAATGCGATTAAGGTGTCCCGTGCGTTGCTGCGGCAAAAAATAACACAAGGCGAGATTGTTTTGACGGATTACAAAAATCTGAATGATGTCAGCAAAAAGCAAAACGATAGTTCTGACGATGCCATAATGCTGTCAATCAAGCAAGCGTTTACAGACACTATAAATACAGCCTCAGAAGTTCAATCAGCCTCAGACTTCTTTATTGATTTGGGCGGCACAAGTCTTGACTACATGATGCTGATATGCGAGCTTGAAAGTATGTTCGGAATTCAGATTAATTTTGAAAAAACCAAAAATCTGCGTACGCCGGAGAGCCTATATGAGTATATAAAGGACATGATGATATGAGTAGAATTTTATATTATTTCGGGCTCCTGCAGTTATTGATCGCTCAGGTGTTTGTGTTCAAAACAAAAACACATTACGAAGATGAAAACAAACAGAATAAACGGATTACAGGCAGTGCCATCATTATTTCGAACCATCGCTCTTTCATGGACGGTATTGTTATTGCGCTTAGGTTTTTTTTCAAACGGCTACACTTTTTAGCTACTGATTTTTATAAGAATAAACGAAAAATATTAAAACTTTTAGTGAGCATTGCAGGTGGGATTTTTATTGATGAAGATGGGCGCAGTTTTGATTTTATAGAAAAAAGCAAGAGGGTAAGTGCGAAGGGAAGAGCTATCTTGATGTTTCCGGAAGGAGGCTTTAAGCACACATATGAGCCTTCGGAATTTTCGGCAGGATATATAATGCTTGCAATTAAAACGGGAGTAAAAATTGTTCCGGTTGTCAACGATTTTAATTATGGACTTTTTAAGAGAGTGCATTTGATGATTGGAAACAGCATAGATTTATCAAATTATTCAAGCACAGAGCTTACACTGGCAAAGGTAAAAGAAATAAATGATGAGATAAGCACTAAGTTTTCAATGCTTTTCTATAGCTTGAAAAGAAAAAAGGCCGAAAGGTTCTCAAGTAAATACGATTTTATTTCGCCTAAAAAAGGTGATATTATTCGTATTTTTGTCGGCTCTCACCACCATTACGGCGTATATCTGAATGCCGGCGAAGTTATTCAATTTGGTCATGCCATAAATAGGGCCGATGAAAAAGTGGTTGTCAATTCTGTTTCTATGAAGGAGTTTTGCGGTGCCAAAATCCCGGAGGTGCGCGTGTTTAAAAATTTTGAAAAAAGATTTGTCAGAAATTCAGATGATGTGGAAAAATACGCAAAATCATGCGTAGGACAGTCTGGTTACAGCCTTATATACAATAATTGTCTGGACTTCGCAAACAGAGTTACATTAAAAATTTAGGAGGATTATAAAAATGAAAAACAATTATGCAATTTTTGCAGACATAAGCTGCGATTTGTCTCCGGAGATCAGGGAGCGCTTTGAGGTCGACGGGCATCTGAAAGGATATATGAGCACCCCTGATGAAGAAGAGGTTGAGGTGAGGCTTGATCTAAGCGATACCGAGCTTGACGCATTTTATTCGTCGTTGAAGGCAAACAAAAATAAGTACAAAACAGCCGCGCCCAGTGTTGATGAGGTTGTTTCATATTTCGAATCCTTTTTAACACAAGGCAGGGATGTTTTGGCAGTAAGCATATCAAGCGCACTAAGTGCTACGTACAACCTTATGGTAAGCGCAAAAAAAATTGTGTGCCAAAAATATCCTGAACGCAAGGTCTTTATTGTAGATTCCATGAAATATTCAGTAGCACTCGGGCTCTTAACCATTAAGGCCTGCCAGTTTCGCTCGGAGGGTCTTTCCATAGAGCAAAATGCGGAAATGTTAGAGAAAATCAAAAGGACAGTTCACCAAATGGGTCCCATTGACGATTTGTTCTGGGTGGCGTCAAAAGGAAGAATTTCGCACGCTCAAGCGTTTTTTGGTTCTGTTGCTGGGATAAAACCTATGGGGGATTTTGACTCCAACGGATTAATGACGGCTTTAACTAAGGTTAGCGGTTATGAAAAAGCTTACAAAGTAACGGTTGAATATATTGAAAAAACAATCAGGAATGCAAACGAGCAAATTATTTTTGTTGCCCATACCGCGAGGAGAAAGCAGGCGGAAATCTTAGCTTCAAAAATTAAAGAAAAGATTAAACCTAAGGAAGTTATTATTTCCAACATATATCCGTCAAGCGGAATAAATGCCGGTCCCGGCATACTTGGCACATATTATTTCGGAACAGAAATAACCGACTTGGAATACGAGAAAAAAATTATAAATGAAATAGTAGGTAAGCTATGAGAACATCAATTGCCATATTAAATAATCCTTGGATAATTACCGCGGCAGCTCTTTTAATCATGGGTGGTATCGTTGTGTTTTTTTTGATATTCATTATGATTTTTTACAACACAATGTACCGCAGCCCGAAAAAGAAAAGAACCAGAGAATGCACTGACACAAAAGATGAACAGCAGATGCGGATGTTTGAAGAGGGGATTCTTTGGGCGGAACAATATAAGAACATAACAAAAGAGCTGTGCATTGTAAACGAAGGCTTGAATTTATATGGTGAATATGTAAATTTTGGGTTTGATAAATGCGCGGTAATTTTACAAGGCCGAACTGAATCATTGCTTTATTCCTACTATTTTGCCGAAGTTTATGCCAAAAACGGTTACAATATTTTGGTTATTGATCTTAGGGCGCACGGGCTTAGTGACGGAAAATATCAAACAGCGGGTGTTAAAGAAAGCGACGATTTAAATTTATGGATTAAACTGATTAATGAAGAATATGGCATAAAAGATTTTGTTCTCCATGGGGTTTGCGTTGGCGGTGCGACGGCCATTTACACATATGTCAAGTTGAAAAGGGAAAATGTCGATTTAGTAAAAATAATAGTGACAGACGGATTGTTTGAAAGCTATTACGAAATATTCAAACAGAACTTCAGGATGCGTAAAAAACCTGTTTTTCCTATCTTGCATTTAGTTTTTTTCCTTGCCTTCGTGTTTGCCAAAGTCAGACTTTTTGAAGAAACTCCAATGAAATATATGAAAAATATTGATATTCCGATTTTGTTTATTTGGAGCGTTAAAGATATTTTTTGTATTAAGTCAAAAGGTGAGGAACTATTTGAAGCGTGCGGGTCAAAATACAAGGAACTTTTCTTTTTTCCGGAGGGCAGACACTCTCATGTCAGGTCTACACAAGAGGCGGCGTACGATGAAGCTATTGAAAGCTTCTTGAAAAAACAACAAAAGATGAAAAAGGAGGATGCTTATGTATTGTTCTAAATGCGGTTACGAAAATCAAAAAAACGCTTCTTATTGTATCTCGTGCGGCGAAAACATAGGGGCGCAACAAGCTTCCGGTGATCTGAATGCGTGCAGCGAGCAAAAAGATGATGAGCGAAGAGCAAAAATGGTTGCTGGCACAAGTAATGCTTTAGGCGGAGTCGGCAGAGCTGTCGGTTCCTGGTTTGGAGCAATTGCACAGGGTGCAAAAGACGGATGGAACTCAGAGAAATCCGATTCAAAAGATGATGATAAAAAGGATGAATAAATTGCAAGAGTCAAAAAACTTATCATTATTATACCATATCAAACTGTTGGGATTGATCAACATTTGATAATAGACTAAATACATTACAGGAGGATTTTAAATTATGCAATGTTCAAAATGCGGCTATGAAAATCAAAACGGTGATTCTTATTGCGCTTTTTGCGGAACAATAATAGAAGTACAGCAAAATAATCCATTGTACCAACAGCCCCAGAACCTGCACCAAGAACCCTATAACCGTACATTTTATTCACCTTCGCCGCAGGAAGTTGCTGCTGCGGAATCAAAATCAATAACATCCTTGGTTTTGGGCATTATCAGTATTGTTACGAGTTTTTTTATAATTGGTGTTATTTTAGCACCTCTTGCTATGTCCAATGCAAAGAAAGCACGGCTTATTTTACCTGACAGTAACCAGAATTTCTGGATTGCGTTAGCCGGTAAAATCACAGGAATTATTGGTTTGGTACTTTCCATCATCGGCACATTCTATTGGATTATCATAGCAGTGATTTTAGGCATAGTATTCGGCGGTGGTCATTATTGATGGCAATGTGATGATGAAAAAAAGGATTTTAATTTTAACCACCGGTGAAGGCGGTGGACATAAAAGCAGCTCTGACGCCATAAAAAGCGCGATTTTAGAGTTGAACCCTGATGTTGATGTTAATACCTTTGATGCAATGGCGTTCTTTCCGGGATATACCGGCGGAAACGAACAAGGATATATCTCATTTACAACTCGTTATCGTTTTTTTTGGAAATGTTTCTTTGAGACTACATCCTTTTTTAGGGGGGGTTCCAATGCGGTTCTTTCCAAACCAATTTACAAACGCTTTTGCAAACTGATTTTGGAATATAAGCCCGATGTAATTTTATCGCTTCACCCCTGTTTTGTCGGTAGTGTTATTAAATGCTTGAGAAGAATGAAAACGTCTATTCCGCTTTATACCTGCATAATCGACTTGGTTAAGCATTCCTGTCTTTGGCATGATAAAAAATGTGAAACAACCTTTGTGCCAACAATAAGAATGTATAATTTGCTTTTGAACAAAGGTTTCAAAAAGGAGCGGTTAGTCCGTTCAGGCTTTCCTATAAGCGAAAGGTTCAATAAAGCAAATAAAAGTCCGAAAACAGAAATCTCAGTCCCTAATGTCTTGATGGTTAACCCAAGTCTAAAATGCGACAAAGTAACATTGGAACTTATTTTGGCAACGCTTAAGCATAGCGTGAATTTAACCGTTGTCACGGGAAGTGACAAAAAACTCAAGGAATATCTTGATAAAAACCTTAAAAACACAAAAAATGTCACTGTGTTAGGTTACGTCCATGACATGGATAATAGATTGTCCAGTGCCGATGTTTTAATCGCAAAGGCAGGGCCTAATATGATTTTGGAAGCTGTAAAAATGTGCGTTCCGGTTCTGATTACAGGACATATTTTAGGGCAGGAAGAAAAAAACTATCAGTACATAGTTGAAAATGGATACGGATTAAAATGCAATTCCCCAAAAAAATTAAGCGGCGCCTTAGAGCGGCTTTTTGAAAATGATTACGAACTATTGAAAAAGCTTTCACACAATGAGAAAAGCTGCAATGATTCCTCCGGTGCAGGGGTTGTGGCGAAGCATTTATTGGATGCGCTCAATTAATGATATGTTGCAATGAAGCAATGTTTGGAAAACAAACAACAGAAAGAGGATGTTTTATGAGAATGATCAAGCAAAAGGATCTTAAATTAGTCCTGTCAAATCACAAAATTTGGTTAGAAACGCAGTTTACACAAGGTTTCAGGGCAGATTTAAGCGGGACCGATTTACGTAGGCTGAATTTGAGCAAGGTGGATTTAAGATGGGCAGATTTAAGAGGAGCGGATTTTAGCGAGTCTAATTTTAGCGAAGCTAATTTATTTAATGCTGATTTAAGCTGCAGCAATTTAAGCAAGGCTAATTTAAGCAGATCTGTTTTCAGAGAGGCTAATTTAAGCAGAGCTTATATATTTAACTCCAATTTAAAAGAAGCTAATTTGAGTGCAGCTAATTTGAGCGAATCCAATTTAAGTGAATCCAATTTAAACAGGGCAGATTTAAGAGGGGCAGATTTAAGGGGTGCCAATTTAATCAAGGCCGGTTTGAACAAGGCGGATTTAAGCGGAGCTAATTTAAGTAATGCTGATTTAAGAGAGGCTAACTTAAGCGAAGCCGATTTAAGAAGAACTTATTTAAACGGAACCGACATGAGATGGGCTGATTTAAAAGATGTTATTAGGGAAGGTTAACTATGGAGTACGCAACAAAAATGTTTCTTGAAATCTATTTGTGGTTTTGTATTGTGGCTTTTATAGCTTTTTTTCCGCGTATCAGCTATTATTTTGTTGCCTTCAAAAAGCAAAAAAAACTTGTCGGGGAAAAAAAGAACAGAATCGCCGTCATCATTCCTGCAAGGAACGAAAGCGCAGTTGTCTGCCATTGTCTTGATTCTTTTGCCGCTCAAACCTATGAC
>JGI994J12354_10005859_pt1 | contig 10437 bp, 9 predicted proteins | sample IntmicLarv3ML3BL_FD_12354 | JGI IMG/M metagenome (IMG submission 12354)
AAAAAATTAAACAGACTGGCCCCGCCAGTCTGTTTATCACTTTATTACCACAGCATTATATCATCTTATAAACAAGCCTTGATTGCCTCAACTTTATCAAGCTTTTCCCAAGTAAAATCATCATCCATACGACCAAAATGCCCATAATTCACAGTTTTTCTGTATATAGGTCTACGTAAATCAAGCATTTTTATAATTCCATCAGGAGTCAAATCAAACAGCTTGTCCACTATTGAAACAATAACATCCTCACTTACTTTGCCAGTTCCAAAAGTGTCAACCCTTACAGAAATGGGTTTAGCTATACCTATTGCATAAGAAAGCTGAATTTCACATTTCTCAGCAAGGCCTGCCGCAACAATATTTTTCGCAACATATCTTGATGCATATGCAGCCGAACGGTCAACCTTTGTAGGATCCTTTCCAGAAAACGCTCCACCGCCATGTCTTGCATATCCGCCATATGTATCAACAATAATCTTTCTTCCTGTTAAACCAGAGTCACCGCAAGGTCCTCCCACAACAAAACGACCAGTAGGATTTACATAAAATTTAGTATCTGCGTCTATTAGATTTTCAGGAATAATAACCTTAATAACTTTTTCAAGAACATCCTTATATATAACATCCATTTCAACACTCTCTGAATGTTGTGTAGAAATGACAACAGTATCAACCCTTACAGGTTTTTCACCTTCATACTCAACAGTTACCTGAGATTTTCCATCAGGTCTAAGATAAGTAAGTGTTCCATCCTTTCTTACTGAAGTAAGTTTCTCAGTAAGCTTATGTGCAAGATAGAGTGCCATTGGCATATATGCATCCGTTTCACTGCATGCATAACCAAACATCATTCCCTGATCCCCTGCACCTGTAACTGTAACTGAATCAGCCGAACCTTCTCTCTTCGCCTCCAAAGAATTTGAAACACCCATAGATATATCAGGTGACTGTTCATCAATTGCAGTCAAAACTGCGCAGGTATTCCCGTCAAAAGAACTATCAGGTCCGCAGTAACCAATATCCTTAACAACATTTCTAACAATGCTTGGAATGTCTGCATAACCATTTGTAGTTATCTCTCCCATTACCAAAACCATTCCTGTAGTTGCCGCACATTCGCATGCAACCCTTGAATATGGATCTTGTACCAATAAGGCATCAAGAACCGCATCCGATACCTGATCACAAAGTTTGTCGGGATGTCCCTCTGTTACAGATTCCGATGTGAAAAATTTTCTCATAATGCACCTCCATTAATATAATTTTAATGTTCAACCTCACTGTTTGGAGAAACAACCGGTTTTACCTCGGTAGTACCAGACCAATCAGATTCAGTCCACGTTCCGGAAATTACAGCTTCAAACTCTTCACCCTCAATTTTTTCCTTTTTAATAAGGATCTCAGCAAGAACATTAAGAACATCCATTTTTTCAGAAATCAGGTTCTTACACTCTTCATAACATGAATCGATAATAACCTTAACCTCTCTGTCAATTTCTGACTTAAGCTCTTCACTGTAGCTCTTTGTATGACCATATTCACGGCCAACAAACACTGCATCATTTTCATCCCCCAAAATGACATTTCCGATTTTATCACTCATACCAAGACGGGTAACCATATTTCGGGCAACCTTATTGGCATGAATCAAATCACTTGTGGCGCCTGTTGAACAGTCACCAAAAACCATTTCTTCAGTGGTTTTTCCTGCAAGTGCAATTATGATAGTTTCTCTGAGCTGAGACCTTGTGCTGTATGATATATCCTCATCAGGACGGTATGACGTGTATCCACCAGCACTTCCTGCCGGAATAATGGAAACTCTGTCAACCTTGTTAACCGATGATTTAAAACGCACAGCAATGGCATGACCTGCCTCATGAAAAGCAGTAAGTTTTTTATCCTTTTCAGTGATAACCTTACTCTTCTTTTCAGGTCCCATAATAACTTTGAATGTTGCTTCCTTTACATCGTCCATATCAATAAATCTTTTATCTTTTCTCGCCGCAATGAGCGCTGCTTCATTAAGAAGATTTTCAAGATCTGCACCTGAGAAACCTGGCGTTGTCTTTGCAATCTCTTCAAGAAGAACCGTATCATTAAGCGGTTTGTTTCTTGCATGAACCTTAAGTATAGCATCCCTCTCCTTTATATCGGGAAGATTTACATATACCTGTCTATCAAAACGTCCTGGTCTTAAAAGCGCAGGGTCTAGAATATCTTTTCTATTAGTAGCAGCAATAATGATTACACCATCATTCATTTGGAAACCATCCATCTCAACCAAAAGCTGATTTAATGTTTGTTCCCTTTCATCATGTCCGCCGCCCATACCTGCACCTCTGTGACGTCCAACAGCATCAATTTCATCTATAAAAACAATACAGGGAGCATTTTTCTTAGCTTGTGAGAAAAGGTCTCTTACCCTTGATGCTCCAACACCAACATACATTTCAACAAAATCAGAACCACTGATTGTAAAGAACGGAACTCCCGCTTCGCCTGCAACAGCTCTTGCAAGAAGCGTTTTACCTGTTCCCGGAGGTCCCACAAGCAAAACTCCCTTTGGAATTCTTGCTCCAAGTGATGAGTATTTTGCAGGATTTTTAAGAAAGCTTACAAGTTCCTCAAGCTCCTGTTTCTCCTCAGCCGCACCTGCAACCTCATTAAATGTTATCTTCTTTCTATTATCTGTTGCAAGTCTTGCTCTGCTCTTACCAAAACTCATAGCCTTATTACTGCCACTGTTCGCTTGATTCATCATAACATACCATATAATGACAACACCGCCTATAAGAAGGACAAACGGAAGACTTTGAAGCAGATAATATACAAAAACAGACATAGTCACAACTTCAAATTTAATTCCATTCTCTGCAGAGATACCTGCTTGAACTTCGGCTTTTTTATAATTAACAAGCAACTCATTAATTGCGTCCACCGAATCGTATTTCATTTTATATTCACGGCCTTTTTCAAAAGCGCCAAAAGACTCTTTAAGTTTTATTGTCGCCTCGCCCTCTTTAAGCATAACCGATTCAACCGGACATTCTTCCGGATTGCTCTCATCCAGCATTGAAACCAAATCACTAAAAGCGAATTTATTCTCTGCATTTGCATCAGTTAAAAAAGCCAATAATAATATCACTGATAAAATTATAACAACATATACGGAAAAATTTTTGAAACCTTTCATATTTATATCTCCTTAACACTCTTACTGTGTAAAAATTTTTAAAGCATATTGCAACTCTAAACTGTCAGGTTATTATACCACAATTTAGAAATAATTATTTTTTCTTATACATCTCAGCTTTCAATACACCGATTTCAGGAAAATTCCTGTATTTATTATTAAAATCGAGTCCATATCCAACAATAAACTCATCTGGAACAGTAATTCCTGTATAATCTGCAGTAAGCTCTACTTTCCTTCTAGATGGCTTATCAAACGCTGTTACAAGCTTTACACTCTTTGCGCCCCTACCCTCCATAAGTTCTCTTATATAAGTCAGAGTAAGCCCTGTGTCTATTATATCTTCAACAATAAGTACATCTTTGCCATTAATATCTATATCAACATCCTTATTTATCTTTACAACACCTGTTGACTTAGTTGACGCACCATAGCTTGACACAGACATAAAATCAAGCCTCAGCCCAATGTTAATCTCTCTTATAAGGTCTGCCATAAATATAAATCCACCCTTTAAGATACCTATGACAACAAGTTCTTTATCTTTATAATCCTGTGAAATTTCATTTCCAAGTCTCTTCACCATTTCACTAATTTCTTCTTTTGTTATCAATATTTTTTCAATATCTGCCCTCATTGCTGCTCCCTTCGCCTTCCATATTTTCTATATTGATATTTAAAAATCTTTTGGTATTGGCATCTGGAAGATAATTATTTCCCAATCTCATGCCTACAATCCAAACAATTTCATTTCCTGATGCAAGTAAAATCTGTCTATTCCTTTGAAAAACAGGCATTTTACTATCTATAAAAAAATCTTTAAGTTTCTTGCTGCCCTTTCCTTTATAAGGAAAAAACACGTCCCCATCCCGTCTGTTTCTTATAACAGCACTGTTATTTATTTTATCATAATCAAAGGTTTGATTAAAGGATGAATTACAAAAATTTCCAATTTTTTCACATTCACTTACAAAACATGAAACCTTAGCACCAATCGGCTCTATATAAAAAACGCCCATCGCCGGATATTCAAAGCATAAACTATCCTCTTTTTTCTTCTTTGCAAGGTATACACTGCCATACTCCTTCTTCATTATGCTATTTCCCGTAAGTTCAAAGTATTTCCCAGATTGAGCTCCTTCAACAAACAAAATGAGCTTTTCAATATGCTTTTTCTCAAGCTTTCCCCCGCAAAACAACTGTAAAATCTTTATTTTTAAAGCAATATGGTTCTTTGCAAACTCACTTACAACAATTTTATCCTCACAAACACACTTTTTCATTGATTCTACAGCACTTTGAAGAATAAAATCATCATCAGTTTCAGCATTTTTGCTCAATCTTATGATTTTCTCTGTAATATCAACATCAAACTTTTCATTTATATATGGTATAAGATCAAGTCTTATTTTATTTCTTGTATATTCATTTGAAAAATTACTCTTGTCCTCTCGAATTTCCTCTCCCATTTCTCGGCAATATTTCCTAATTTCCTCTTTTGAAAGGTCAAGTAATGGTCTTATAACATTATCTCTTGTATATGGAATCCCTTTAAGTCCTGAAATCCCTGTGCCTCTGATTACATTAAAGAGAACAGTTTCTACCCTGTCATCCATGTTGTGGGCAACAGCAATCTTGCATTTTTCAAATTTATCTGATAATTCTTTGAAAAATTCATATCTTACTTCTCTGCCTGCCATCTCAACACTTATCTTTCTGCTCTGTGCAAGTTCTGAAACATTACACTGCTTAATCTCAAGTTTAACCTTCAATCTATCACACAAATCAGAGACATATTTTTCATCACCAAGAGAATCTTCCCCTCTCAGCATATGATTTATATGTGCGGCAATTATATTTATCTTCTCCTCTTTCTGGGAAATTATTTCCCGAAGAAGAAAAAGAAGAGAGACAGAATCTGCTCCTCCTGATAATCCAACTATTATATTTTCACAATCGAAAAACATATCATGCTCTTCAATTGTATTTAAAATTCTTTGAATCATCTAAAAACCATCCTTAGCAAGATTTCTGAAACTTGTAAACTCTGGCTGCCAGAAAAGCTCCACTGTTCGTGTCTGACCATGTCTGTTTTTTGCGATTATAACCTCAGCTATGTTTTTCTTTTCGGATTCTTCCTTGGTATAATAATCATCCCTGAAAAGCATCATAACTATATCTGCATCCTGCTCAATGGCACCTGATTCTCTCAGGTCTGCCAATAAAGGTCTGTGATCTGGACGCTTATCCGCTTCACGATTTAGCTGTGAACCTGTTATGACCGGAACATTAAGTTCCTTTGCAAGAATTTTCAGCGATCTTGAAATCTCAGAAATTTCCTGTTGGCGGCTCTCTTTAGATTTACCTTGCATTAACTGTAAATAATCGATAAATATAACACCGATACCTTTTTCCAAATAGAGTTTTTTACACTTCGACCGTATATCAGTAATAGATATATTCGGAGTATCATCAATATAAATAGGTGCACCACTCATCTCACCAAGAGCCTCTGCTAGTCTGCCCCATTCATCGTCGGCGATTTCACCTGTTTTTATCTTCATATTTTCCACCATGGCAACACTGCTTAAAATGTTGGTGGTAAGCTGTTCTTTTGACATTTCCAAGGTAAAAAATGCCACTGGTACCTTTTCTTTCATTGCCACATGCTGTGCAACATTCAGCATAAAAGAGGTTTTTCCCATACCTGGTCTTGCCGCAACCAATATGAGGTCTGATTTATTAAGTCCGGAAAGCGTTTTATCAAGATCGGCAAATCCAGATGGAACTCCTGATGTTTTACCTTTATTTCTGTAAATATCCTCAATACTTTGAAAAACATCCGGCAAAATGTCTTTAACTGGCACAAATCCGCTTAAATTTCTGCTCTTTGAAATGTTAAAAATTTTATCCTCTGCCATTGCGAGTACATCAACCACTTCTGAAGATGGATCAAAAGATTTTTCAGCAATCTCGCCTGAAGTTCTGATTAACTTTCTCAAGGTAGATTTCTCAGAAACTATCTCTGTGTAATACCCTATATTGGCAGAAGTTATTACCTCTGTAAGCATGGCAAGATATGGAAGACCTCCGCATCTATCAAGGGTTCCTCTCTCAGTCAGTCTATCTGAAACTGTTATCACGTCGATGGGCTTTGCCTCTTCCATTAAATCAGAAATAGCCTCAAATATTTCAATATGATCTTTGAGATAAAAGTCCTCGCTTCTAAGTTTGCTAAAAACCGTAGGTACTGCCGCTGGGTCTATGAGCATTGCTCCTAGAACAGATTTTTCCGCATCAACATTTTGCGGCGGTTTTCTGACAGATTTTAAATCTTCCATAAAATTAATATTCCTTTTATAATTACTCAGCTTCTACTGTTACATTAAATTTTGCAGAAACTTCATTGTAGAGTTTTGCTTGTACTGTAAATGTTCCCACCGATTTAATTACATCAGGCAAAACAATTTTTTTCTTATCTATATCAAAACTATGTTGTTTCTTTAGTTCCTCTGCAATATCCTTATTTGAAATAGCTCCAAAGAGTTTTCCGCTCTCTCCTGCTTTTATTTTAATTGTCAGAGCTACCTTTGAAAGTTTCTCTGCCAATTCCTTTGCCGCCGCCAGTTCTTTTGCCTTTTTAGCACTCTCTGCCGCTTGCTTTGTCTTCATTACATTAACATTGGCGGCAGTCGCCTCTATCGCAAGTCCTTTAGTAAAGAGGAAGTTTCTTGCATAACCATCACTAACCTCTATCATTTGACCTTTTTTGCCTTTTCCCTTTACATCTTCCGATAAAATTACCTTCATATATACCATCCTTTCCATAACTGTGGATTACGCTTTACAATACCTTGCCTGAAAGATAATTATATTATAAACTGCTTATTCTTGGCAACTATTGCCATTAGACATCAGATGTTGGATTCGAGCAGCCAGAACAGTATTTTTCATAAGCATAGCAATAGTCATTGGTCCTACTCCTCCCGGAACAGGGGTTATCGCTCCTGCAATATCCTTTACTGATTCAAAATCAACATCTCCGCAAAGCTTTCCGTTTTCATCACGATTCATACCAACATCTATTACAACTGCACCTTCTTTTATGTAAGATGCATCTATAAACTTAGACTTGCCTATTGCCGCAACCAAAATGTCAGCACGCTTACAAACAGCTTTCAAATCCTTTGTTCTTGAATGACACACTGTAACCGTGCCATTAGCCGCCAACAACATTAACGCCTGCGGTTTGCCAACAATATTGCTCCTTCCAACAACAACACACTCCTTGCCGGAAATTTCAATTCCTGCTTCCTTTATAAGTTCCATAACACCATATGGTGTACATGGTTGAAGACCAGGATTCCCTATCACAAGTTTTCCCACATTCACAGGATGAAAACAATCTGCATCCTTTGACGGATGGATAGCATATAATATTTCCTCTTCATCTATATGTTTAGGCAGGGGAAGCTGACAGAGTATTCCATTAACCTGTTCGTCATTATTCAAATCCTCAATCAATCTAAGTAGTTCTTTTTCTGTAGTTTCCTCAGGAAGTGCATACTCATATGACTTAATGCCCACCTCTTCGCACGCCTTTTTCTTGTTGTTTACGTACACCCTTGACGCTGGATTGTTTCCTACGATTATTACTGCCAATCCCGGATTTATTCCTTTTGTTTTGAGTTTCTCCGTTTTTTCCTTCAATTCGTCCTTTACTCTTTGAGCCACTGCCTTTCCGTCTATTATCTTTGCCATTTACGGTTTCCTCCCTTTTTCTATAATCAAACTTATTTATAAGACAACCTTCTCCGTTTCCTATTAAATCTTCACGTCCCGCCTTTGTCAATGCCTCAATTACAAGCTTTCGGTTCTCAGGCTTGCTCGATTGGAGCAGTGCTCTTTGCAGTTCCTTTTCATGTGCATCCTTTGCAACATACACCATGCTCATATCCCTAGGGTCAATTCCGGTATAGAACATACATGTTGAAAGGGTTGCAGGAGTTGGATAAAAATCCTGAACCTGCTCTGGTTTATATTTGTTCTTCCTTAGATATTCTGCAAGTTCTACAGCTTCTTTGATACCACTACCCGGATGACTAGACATAAGATAAGGAACCACATACTGTTCCTTGCCTAATTTTTTATTTATATCCATATACCGCTTTATAAATGCATTATAGACCTTTACAGGCGGTTTTCCCATCCTCTTTAAAACTTTATCCGCCACATGTTCCGGAGCAACCTTAAGCTGTCCGCTGACATGGTGTTTACATAATTCTTTGAAAAATGTCTCGTCTTTATCAAGCATTAAATAATCAAATCTTATTCCCGATCGTATAAACACTTTTTTCACCTTGGGAAGTGCTCTCAACTTCCTTAAAAGTGCCAAATATTCAGAATGGTCTATCTTTAAATTCTTACATGGCTGAGGAAAAAGACACTGTTTTTTCTTACAGGAGCCCTTTTTCAAACTGTTTTGAACAAGCAGGATTTCTAAAGTTGGCAGTAGGTCCGCCTACATCATTTATATAACCTTTAAAATCTTCCATCCAAGTAATCTTCTTTGCTTCGTTTATAATAGAAGCTTCACTGCGTTTTTGAATTACTCTTCCCTGATGAAAATGTAATGCACAAAAAGAACAGCCTCCAAAACAACCTCTTTGACTTGTAACACTGAACTTTACTTCTGAAATTGCCGGAATGCCACCGTATTTTTCATATGACGGATGATAGGTTCTTTCATATGAAAGTGCATAAACTCTATCCATTTCACTCACATTAAGCGGAAGTGCAGGCGGGTTTTGAACAACGTATTTTTCACCATGACCTTGAATAATCGCCTTTCCTGTCACTGACTCCTGTTCTTCATACTGGACCTTGAAAGCCTTTGCATATGCCATTTTACTCTCTGTAACAGTCTCAAATGATGGAATCTCTGTATATTCAAATTTGTTTGTCTTATATAATTCATCAACTCTGTTTCTATCACACATAAAAGCTGTTCCCCTTATGTGATTTATTTTTTTCACTGGAACACCCTTATTAAGCAGGTCTGCAATCTCAATTATCGACCTTTCGCCCATACCAAAGCTGACAATATCAGCCTTTGAATCTGCCAATATTGACCGTCTTACCCTATCATCCCAATAATCATAATGTGCAAATCTTCTAAGACTCGCCTCTATTCCTCCAATTATCAAAGGAATATCCTTAAACGCTTCTCTTATCCTGTTGCAATACACAATAACAGCCCTGTCTGGTCTGTATCCAGATTTTCCGCCTGGCGAGTATAAATCATCCTTACGAGTTTTCTTCCCTGCAGTATAATGATTTACCATGGAATCAATAACACCTGAGGATAGCATTACTCCAAGTTTGGGTTTTCCCATCTTCATGAAGTCCTTTGTACTTCGCCAATCAGGCTGTGCAATTATCCCCACTCTGTATCCGTGGCTTTCCAACAAACGGGATATTATAGCATGTCCAAAGCTTGGGTGATCCACATAGGCATCTCCGCTTATATAGAGAAAATCCAGCTCAGTCCATCCAAGTGCATTCATCTCCTCTTTATTTGTAGGTAAAAATCCCATTTATTAACCCTTTCGTTCCATTTTGAAAAATATTATTCTTCAGATGTATTCATTTTCATTTCGTAGTATCTTTCTTTTGACATGAGCACCTGCCTTGGCTTACTGCCATCATTTCCGCTTACAATGCCCATTTCTTCCATTTGATCTATAATTCTTGCGGCTCTGGAATAACCTATTCCAAACTTTCTCTGCAAATATGAAGCAGATGCCGTACCTTGATTTACAACCATTTCTATTGCCTCATCAAGTATCTTATCCTTATTGTTATCCTGTTCATCATCAGAACCTGAACCTGCTGATGCTCCCTTTTTGCGTCCGGTAGTTATAACCGCAGAATCTATTTCACTCAATACTTCTTCATTGTATGAAAAATCCCCTTGGCTCTTTATAAAGCTTATTATCCGCTCAACTTCTCCGTCAGAAATAAACGCTCCCTGTATTCTGGTAGCCTCTGATGCACCCATTGGGAAAAACATCATATCACCTCTGCCAAGGAGTTTTTCAGCTCCACCACTGTCTAAAATTGTTCTTGAGTCAAACTGAGAGGCAACCCTAAATGCAATTCTTGAGGGTATATTTGCCTTTATAACACCTGTTATAACATCTACTGATGGTCTTTGTGTAGCAATAATCAAATGCATT
>JGI994J12354_10005860_pt1 | contig 10436 bp, 7 predicted proteins | sample IntmicLarv3ML3BL_FD_12354 | JGI IMG/M metagenome (IMG submission 12354)
TTGCTCCCTTTACTCAGCTCTAATAGCCCGCTATTATCGCTTCATAAAGTAAGCAACTACCCGAAAAATAGTTTTGAAAAATTTAACGAGCAAAATTTAAACAGTATCTGAAAAAAATTAAAAAAACATCTACAAATTTAGTGTTAAATTTTCAATTATTATTTACTTACGCTTGTTATATCGATTTTTTTTTGTAGATTTGCAAATACAAGTCTATTTCGGAAATCGCTTTTTCCGATAAAAAACCGCTCATACAAACTGTGAATAAGTCTTTTTAGTATATATGCGGAGTTAGGATGCGGTTTATATGCGCATCTGAAAGTCAATCCCTACAATCAGGGCTTTTATAAGTAATTTTGGTCATTAAGGACATATTGACTGATTTTTTACAAATGCAAAACTATTACGTCATGAGTATATTTTATTCACAATGGAAGTTTAACGATATAAGGAAGAGGTTCCGTACCGATCTCCCCGACATATACCTCGCGGCCGAAAAATCACTTTCGGTTGATGAGTTTAAGATTACAATCAAAAATATATGTCCAGATAAAACAATTTCACGATTGATTGAGTTCGACGGACAAACAATCACTGATTTTTCAACCGGAAAAGAAGTTGCCATTCGCACAATATCACTACTATACAGTTTTTTGCGCAACACAAACCCGGGTTGTAAATCAAAATATGTATATAGTAATGAAATGCCGCTTTGTAAAGATACTGATAATGAAGCAACTATAGATTTACTTACTGACCTGTTTTTTATCTTACAAAAAGCTTACGGAAAAGAATTNTNAAAGCCTTCTTCAGGGACAATCGTGTCGCAATGGACAAAACAATGGAGTTCCGGCGCTGATCCTGCCGTACAGCAAGCACGCGAAGAAAACAAACAACGAATCATAGGAAAGCTTGTATCACGAATCGAACGGAAATGTTCGCTAAAATATGTCTTTCCCGAATCTTTCAGCTCCAAAGAAAAGTATCAACAAGTTGAAGAATGGTGGAACAACTATCGTTTTCACCTAGCCATGGCGATAAAAAGCCCTGACGATCTGAACGCGTTTTTGGACAACACACTGTCGGATGAAACGATGCAGGTGCTTCGTAATGCAAAAAAGAAAGGTATCCCGTTTTTTGTAACACCTTACTATCTCTCGTTATTAGACATTACCGGCAACACTTACGACGACATAGCACTACGCTCTTACATACTGTACACAAGAGAATTAGTTGACACTTTCGGTCAGATAAAAGCGTGGGAAAAAGAAGACGAGGTTGAACACGGAAAGGCAAATACCGCGGGATGGATTCTGCCCGATGGGCGTAATATACACCGCAGGTATCCCGAAGTAGCCATATTCATTCCCGACTCAGGAGGGCGCGCTTGCGGAGGACTGTGCGCATCATGCCAGCGCATGTACGACTTTCAGAGTAAAAGGCTCAATTTCAACCTCAAAGAGCTGCTTCCAAAAGACACATGGCCGACGAAGTTAAAAAAGTTGATGACATATTTTGAGGAAGACACACAACTGAGAGACATCCTTATCACGGGAGGCGATGCTTTGATGAGCCGCAATGTAACATTAAAAAATATCTTCGATGCGATATTTAAAATGGCTCTGCTAAAAAAGAAAGCTAACGAAAATCGCCCTGACGGAGAAAAATATGCCGAGATACAACGTATAAGGCTCGGGACACGACTTCCGGCATATCTGCCCATGCGCGTTGATGACGAACTGATATCCATAATGAAAGAATTCCGCGAAAAGGCATCCAAGATAGGAATAAAACAGTTCTTCGTACAGACACATTTTCAAACCCCATTGGAAATAACGAAAGAAGCATGTGAAGCAATAAAACGTATCACTTCGGCAGGATGGATAATCACGAACCAGTTAGTTTACAATGTAGCCGCATCAAGGCGCGGACATACCGTAGCATTACGTAAAACCCTCATCAATAACGGGATTATCCCATACTATACGTTTTCCGTAAAAGGTTTTCACGAAAACTATGCCGTTTATGCTCCTATTGCACGTTCGATGCAAGAACAGGAGGAGGAAAAAGCAGATGGGGTATTGAGCAAAATCGAACAGGAGCAATTCGTTGAAATACTGCAAAATAACATACCATACACAAAAGAGTTAAACAGTTTCCTGCTAAAAAACAAACGCAAATTTGTGTCAACAGACCGTAGCGTACTCAACCTCCCCGGCATAGGCAAAAGCATGACATTCAATCTTATAGGGATAACAAACGAAGGTAAGAGAATCCTCTGTTTCGAACACGACACAACACGTAAGCATAGCCCCGCAATTGAAGCATACGGTAAAATTTATATAACAGAAAATAAATCTATCCTCGCATACTTGAAACAACTCGAGCTACTTGGAGAAGATATAAAATCATATCATTCGATATGGAAATACACCGAAGGAGCGATGGAACCGAAATTCAAACTGTATGAATACCCCGAATTACCATTCACTACAACAAACGAAATAAACCACATGGAAGAATGAAAACCGGCAAAAGTAGAACTTTTGCCGGTTTTCATTCTTCCATCAGATTATTCATCAACGCGTACATTGCGAGGCCGGCAACGGATTTTATGCCCGTTTTGCGGGTTATATTTTTGCGGTGCGAAATGACTGTGTGGATTGAAATATTCAGTTTGTCGGCTATCTCTTTATTCATCAAACCTTTGGCTATCTGAACGAGGACGTCGAGTTCGCGCCTTGTAAGTTCGTACTCATTTTCATCGGGTTGCGGGTCGGTGGAGGCTTTTTGTTGCGAACAGCAATCTATGATAATCTCGCATATATGGGCGCGTTCTTCGCATATATCGATAATTCCGTGATACATACTAAGCGAACTTTGCCCGACATATTGATATACAAGCGCTAAAATCGTTATATCGGGATATTCATGTTTTATGCCGTTAAACTCCTGTCGTTTAGACTTCGGCAGCAGCGTTGGATTAATAATCAGAATGTCAGGCTTTCCCGTAATGATGCGCCCTTTCAGACATTCTATGTCGTACAAAGGCGTTAACACTTCTATCTGTGAATGTTCGCCGAGAATCTTCACAAGACCTTCGACGATGATAACCGAAGGTTCAACGATAAGCACCTTTTTCTTAGCGGTCATTCCTGTTATTTTCTAAAAATTCAACATAGGGTACAAAAATCTTTTCCTCGATAAGAGAATGTTTATTCAGGTCGGACGAGAGTTGGAATATATCGTACACCACACCGACCGAATCGTCGGGCGAGATATCTCCCGGCAAGTATTTGAAAATAATCTGCATAAGGTCGTTCAACTTATCTTCGATATTACTATGCGCCTCCTCGTAATCTTTGATATGGTATGTACTGTCAGCCTTTCCTGAAATCAGTGACTCCAAGTATGGAAAAGCAACTTCCTCCTCGTAAACGAAATGCTCCGACACTTCATTTTTATACTCCTCGAAAAATCGTTTCAGCACCGTGCCGTACTTCTTTTCCGCTTTAGCGGCTATACTGTTCAGATGCTGCTCTATATGCGGCAGCCTTTCGCGAAGGTAAAAACTGTGCGATGCGCGGAGGTAAGGTATAAGCAGGCGCATATCCGTAACGACAACATCTTCCTTATCAGGGATATAACTATCATAAGTATATACATTGCACACCAATAGAAAAAAATCGACCGGCACACCATATTTCGCGCATACTTCCGCCACGCTTTTATCTCCGAACCCAAGAGGTATACCGAGGCGCGGCAACATGAAAATGAGGTTATGATTGGCAGAAATAACATCTGCCAGCTTCATCTTCCCCGAAAACAATAATTTATCCATATATCTGTTTTTTTATAATCCATTTCGAAGCAAAGTAATGATTCAGAAATTATAATGGTCGCCGCCGCCTTTGCCTAATAATTGGTTTTCAGTCTCACATCGACAAATATAGGCAAATGGTCGGAAGCTAATGTATTGGGCACACCTGTTTGCCATACGGAATAGGTATAATTCTCAGGCATATAGCCAAGTATATAATCTATGACTCTTCTTGCCGTATCGGAGGGGAAAGTGAATTTCGCCGTATCGGAAAGAATAGCCCAGTTTTCGCTGAATGTTTTCAATACGGGCGATGATGGTATTGCATTGATGTCACCGGCTAAAATCACCGGCTTGTCATAATTTTTAACCGCCCGGTCTATTATGGAAACGGAAGTTTGCCGGTCTTCCTCGTTCAATGAGAAATGCGTACAACAGAGTATATAATCCCCGAATTCTACCATCAGCAACGAGCGCGCCTCTTCTCTTCCCGGCAACGGAATATGCTTCCACGATACCGGTTTTTCCTTTGACAAAATACCTATACCATACTTCCCGCCATCGTATGGAATTGAAGCGCCATAAATCGGATACATCGCAGTAAGACCTGCTAATTGCGAAAGCACATCCACTCCATTACTTCGATTGGTGACGCTATCTATCTCCTGCAACGCTACTACATCCGGCCTTGTATTAGTGATAACATCCGCTACCCTCTGATAATCAACCACATTATCCATTCCCCTACAGTTCCTGATATTATAACTCATTATACGGGTGGTATTTTCTGTTTGCGGATAATTTTGGGCGTATCCGGAGAAAATAAATAATGATAAACAGATATTTATGAATATTTTTTTCATATTATTTTATATTAATGATTTAATAAAAATGCTGTTAAAAACTACTTCGTTTACAAATCTCTTAACCTTTTGCAAATATATAGCTTTTATTTTAATAAAAATAAAATATCCCTATTAATTGGGATATAAATAGTCAAATATAATCCTTAATTTTGCCCCAAAATAAGAAGATAGACTACAAAGTTTAAAATATGAGGCTATCCTACTTACATAACGGGGAATCGGCAGTAATAATCAAGGTGTTCGGCCATGGCGGATTTCGTAAACGTATTACCGAAATGGGATTCATTCGCGGAAGAGTTGTCATGTCCGTTATGGATTCACCACTTAAAGACCCCGTCAAATACTCGATTATGGGGTATGAAGTGTCGTTGCGGCGAAGCGAAGCTGAGATGGTTGAAGTTTTGTTAGAATCGGAAATTGACGACCGCATAGCGCTGACCGATAAACATGAGATATTTGACGATGAATACTACAAACATGTTGATGATGCNTATATCACGCCGGGNGAAATATCAAACAATGCGGGAACGAAAAATTACGACGTACATCTTCCGGAGCAGGACAAGCAAACTGCATACCGCAAGAATATAATAAACATTGCGCTCGTAGGCAATCCAAACAGCGGTAAGACTTCTCTTTTCAACGCCTTGTCGGGCGGCAGCGAGCATGTGGGAAACTACAGCGGCGTCACTGTCAGCTCAAAAACAGGCCATTTCAATTATAACGGCTACCACTTTAATATAACCGATTTGCCGGGCACATACTCCCTTTCCACATATACGCCTGAAGAGCGGTTTGTACGTGAGCATATTTTCGCAAAAATGCCTGACGTCATAATAAACCCTGTCGTAGCCTCAAACCTCGAACGTAACCTGTATCTCACCACGGAGTTGATTGACCTCAATCCACGTATGGTTGTGGCGCTCAATATGTATGACGAATTGCAGGATAGCGGCGCTAAGCTCGACTACGAAAAGTTAGAGGGTATGATTGGTGTGCCGATGGTTCCAACCGTGGCAAAAAACAAGACAGGCCTTGACCGGCTGCTTAATACGGTAATAGATGTTTTTGAAGGACGCAACATGGTTGCAAGGCATATACACATCAATTACGGAACTGTTTCAGAGCCGGAGATTTTGGCTCTCAACAACATGATACGAAAGAGTGAGGATGTACCTCAACAATTTCCCGCTCGTTATTGGGCTATAAAACTAATTGAAAACGATTCGGAGGCTGTAAAAATTCTGGAAAAATGCGCCGATTACAACAATTGGAAAACATTTTCCGGCAGAGCCTCGCGAAGGATAGAACATCAAACCGGCAAAGATGTGGAAACCGTCGTTTCAGATGCTAAATATGGCTTTATTGCGGGGGCGCTTCAGGAAACGTACGTCGCCGGCACACACGATGCAAACAGAAAGACACGTTTTATCGACAGCCTTGTAGCAAACCAATGGTTAGGATTTCCAATATTTATCCTGCTTATGTGGTTGATGTTCATGTCAACATTCTATCTGGGAGCGTTTCCGCAGGAATGGATTGAGATTGGAGTGGAAAAGCTCTCACTGTTGATATCGTCCGTTATGCCCGAGGGATCTCTGCGTGAGTTGCTTGTCGGCGGCATTATAGGCGGTGTGGGGAGCGTTATCGTTTTCCTCCCAAACATCTTGATTCTATACCTCTTTATCTCTTTTATGGAAGACTCCGGGTATATGGCACGCGCGGCGTTTATCATGGATAGAATAATGCATAAAATGGGGCTTCACGGCAAATCATTCATACCACTTATAATGGGATTCGGATGTAACGTTCCTGCAATCATGGCAACGCGAACAATAGAAAGTCATAGCAGCCGTCTCATTACGATACTTATTAATCCGTTTATCTCATGCAGTGCACGGATTCCGGTACTTCTGTTGTTTTCAGGCACGTTCTTCGCCAAGCACGCAGGCACAGCCATGATTTCAATGTATCTTTTCGGTATACTCATAGCGGTCGCCACCGCCAAAGTTCTGCGGAAATTATATTTCAAAGTAGACGAAACGCCGTTCGTAATGGAGCTGCCACCATATCGCATGCCCACCGTAAACTCTTCACTTCGTCACATGTGGGATAAGGGAAAACAATACCTCAAAAAGATGGGAGGCGTCATTCTCATCGCCTCAATAATAATATGGTTTCTGAGTTATTATCCCCAAAACAAAGGCAACGTGCAGGAAGTTGCACAAACAGAGTTAGCGAATGGAGGTGAGCTACAAGCCGGAGACAAAAGTACGCAACTTGAACAATCATTTCTGGGACGTATCGGCAAGTTTTGCGAACCTGTAATGAAGCCGTTAGGCTTAGACTGGAAAGCAACGGTAGCCATTCTGACGGGAGTAGCAGCAAAAGAAATTGTAGTAAGCACATTAGGAATACTTTATCACAACGAAGACGAAGCCGCCCTATCAAAAACCCTATCCGATTCCGGAGACTTCACAATACGTTCCGCCCTTGCTTTCATGGTCTTCATACTTATTTATTTCCCATGTATAGCAGCAGTTGCCGCAATCAACAGCGAAGCAGGGAAGAAATGGGCCGCATTTTCCATCACATACAATACTGTTCTGGCATGGTTCTTAGCCTATGCCGTATATGTTATTGCAGGTTTTTTTGTATAGGGATCTTTTTTTTGCAAGAAAGAATTTTACGCTTCGAGTATTTTTAATATTTCGCTCTTGAACCATCCGGTTTGCGAAAGATTTTTTTAATTTTCGTCTGTTTTTTCGGCAAAACTGACAACAAGATCATAGGTCAAATCAAGTAAGAGTTTCTCTCCTTCATAGTTTATGGCGTCTATCGTATCTCTCGGAGTATGATAATCACCATGAGTGCCTGTTGTCAACATAACTACCGGTATATTTTTTTCAAAAAATGGATAATGGTCTGAATTTGGCATCTCGTTTGATGCGAAATTTATTTTTAATTCAGGGTATAAAGCACCCAAATCTCCAATTTTTTCATCTGCAGGTGTACCGCCCACAACAGAGTTAACAAATAAATTGCATGAGTCCATTCGTCCAATCATATCAAGATTTATCATAAGCTTGATTTGAGAAGCCGGAACAGGTAAATTTTCACTTATATGACGGGAGCCTATTAATCCTTCCTCTTCTGCTCCATAAGCCATAAAGATAATACTGCGTTTAATAATCCTTTCAGACACCAATTTTTCCGCAATCTCCAACAATCCTGCTACACCGGAAGCATTGTCGTCAGCACCATTATAAATATAAACCTTATCATCATTTTTATTAATGCCCATATGATCATAATGCGCTCCAAGAACAATAAATTCATTTTTAAGAACAGAATCGTTTCCTTCTATATATGCAATAATATTACTCGATTTTAGTGAATCTGTTTCTGTTGTAACTGAAGCGTTTACATTAGCAGGTATATTGAGGCTTATATCTTCATAAATCTCCAACATTTCTTCTGTTGATACATCTGCCAATTTAAATAAACTGTCGGCTGTTTTTTTGAAAATTCTTATAACAGGTATCGAAGGTTTTATGCCTCGTACAACATCATACCAATTCTCAAGAGACACTAAATCTCCATTGGTGTCTTCTTCAACATTAATAGCGAGGATTCCTGAAGCGCTTTTTTTCTTCTCATCGGACCCCTCAATAATACCGGATGCCAATCGATAAATAGACTCGTTTAATTTATTTTTTTCAAAAATCATCACCCATTTATTTTCAATATCAATATACCGATGATCCCCCAGAAAAAATCCATTTTGTGAATAGTTTACTTCATTCCCGATAAAAATAATATTGCTTGAAACATTCGCGGAATCTACAGGTAAAAAATTAATAAAACCATTTTTGCGTTTCGTAACAAAACTCGCGGTATTAAATTCGCCACTATAATATGACCATCTCTCTATAAAGGAAAATGGGTGAATATAATCATCTGAAAACTTACTTAATCCCAGTTCAGTAAATTTATTTTTTATATATTCACCGGCCATTTTTTCACCAATACTACCGGCCTTTCGCCCCTCAAGCGAATCAGAAGCTAAAATGCCTATGTGATAACGAAGGTCTTCTTTTGTAATATCTTTAACAGTCTGATAAACAACAATATTATTATCGGAACTAATATCAGACTTTTCATGTTTTTTACCTCTGCAACACGAAAAAAATATTATACATAAAACAACCGGAATACAAAATCTAATCATTTCATTATGTTTTACAATTATTGAATCGAAGGTAGTGCTTTTTTATTATTAAATTATCGCAAAGATAACAACAACCAACTGATTTTACCCAACAATTGTTTAATAAATTTATTTCTAATAAAATATTCGAGATTACAATTCAAACGCATAAAACGTATTAAAAAAACTTACCTTGTTTTTAAACCATATTTTGTTGTTATCTTTGCATAACTAAGATGCAATTCTATGGCGGATATACATAATACAGGATTAGTTCTTGAAGGAGGCGGTTTCAGGGCAATATTTGTAGCGGCTGCGTTAGAAATGCTGCACAAACATGAATTGTTTTTCCCTTATATGATTGGCGTTTCGGCAGGTGCGGCTTATGGAGTTTCGTATGCAACAAGACAGCAGGGCAGGAATCTTGATACAAATAAATTCATCAATGATAAACGATATTGCGGAATAAAACATTTGATAAAAAACGGGGATTACTTCAATTGGGAATTTATTTACAAAGTGATACCCACTTCATTACTATATTTAGATTATGAGGCTTTGAAAACATCTTCGTCAAAATTTCAGGTGGTTTTGACCAATTGCGAGACCGGTTGTCCCGAATATTTTGATGCAAACGATTTGTCTCCGGAAAGTTTGTGCGACATTTTATCAGCAACATCCTCACTTCCATTCATTTCAAAAATGAGAATCATTAACGGGAACAAATATTTAGATGGAGGGTTAACAAACGCCATTCCTATTGACCATGCTTTTTCGCAAAACAACAGCCATTTGGCAGTAATAACGACAAGACCCAAAGGGTACGAAAAAAAAGTATCGAAACGCAATGGTTTTTTCAAGTTTTTTTACCGTAAATACCCGCATCTCGTAGAAGTTATAAATAAGCGGATTGAAAAATATAATGCTCGTATGAGGGAAATCGAACATCTTGAATCAGAAGGCAAGATATTTGTAATAAGACCTGAAAATCAAATTCCGGTCGGGCGACTGCAAAATGACCCACAAGTGCTGGAAAAGGTCTACTTCGACTCTATGAAGCAAATTGAAAAAGATATCCCTCTATTGAAAGATTGGTTGAAAACAACAATCTAAACGACTTTTAATCTCCCTCTAATCTTAGAAATCTGCTTGCTTCTAATTCTTCCTGAAAAATTAAAGACTCTGTTTCCTGATAATACCCTGAAATATCGTCAACGGGAAAAATGACCTAAGGAAAAATACAAGCCTCGTGGTAACATCTGACGTATATCTTAGTTTTGAACTCTTACTGTTCACTGCTTTAAAAATTGTTTTGGCATCTGACTTAGGCGAATATCCATTTTTGTAATTTTTCATTAAATAGCTGTGCCAGTTTCGTAAAGGCGTTTGATACTCATTCAGATAGTTTTCAAAAGGAATGTCTAAGACAGAATTGTATATGCTTGTTTTAACCATGCCGGGCTCAACGATTTTCACCTTTATATTTAACGGTTGCAACTCATAGTAAAGGCTTTCGCTAAAGCCTTCAATAGCCCATTTG
>JGI994J12354_10005861_pt1 | contig 10434 bp, 10 predicted proteins | sample IntmicLarv3ML3BL_FD_12354 | JGI IMG/M metagenome (IMG submission 12354)
AAAGTGTTTTCGATGTAGGAAGAACCGCCACCACCACCGCCGCCAGAACCATATCCGCCGCCGCCGCCGTAAAAACCGCCGCCACCGCCGCCACCGGAATAGTTTCCGTTGCCGATGTCTGAAAGACTTCCTCCTAATCCATACCCATCCCCGAAACCATCCATTCCGAGATAACCTGTTGCTTCACTTCCGCCGTTTCCGCCAAAAGCGGGGTTATATCCGCCGCCGAATTGGTTAAGGCTTCCGCCGCTTCCGCCGCCGCCGCCGCCCGCCACTAAAATTCTGTCATAAAGGGAATTTATTACGTCGGTTGCGCCACCGCCGCCACCGCCGTAATAGCTGTTAAAAATCGGCGATGTGTTGGCGCCGCCGTTTCCGCCGCCATTGAAGCCGCCGCCGTTAGTGTTTCCTTTTCCGCCCACGGTTATGGTCAAAATCTCATCCTTTTGAAAATAGGCGATGGCTTTAACAATTCCTCCGGCCCCGCCTTTTTGGTAAACATCATGTCCGCCGTTCCAATAATTTGCTGAATCACCTCCGGCACCGCCCCAAAGCTGAAACGCATAATATCCATCGGAAGGAACTGTGAAGCTGTGAGCCTGCCCAGCGGAAAAGGTGAAATGTTCGGTTAAAGTTAATTTCATAGGATATTCGGCTCGAAAATAATATTTTGCCAAAGAATTAAAAGACGTTAATCCTATGGCGGCAATTAAAAAAGCGATAACAAAACATCCTGCTTCTGTTTTAAAAAATCGTTTTAAACACATGATTTTCAACCTCCTTCCGCTTGCGCTATGTCGATGAAAAATGACGCTTCCGTGACGCTTGCGCTCAATCCATCGGCGTTAATAACCAATTGAAAATTGACTGTTTCTCCTATGCCGATTGTAAATTCATTTTGAATTGTTTCGTCAATAAAAACATCATATTGAATGTTGTCATTCATTTTTAAAACGCAAACCACCACGACCTCGCCGTTATTGCTTGCGCTGAAATTGAATGTCATTTCATCATCCTTTGCAAAAAAGTGATGATTATAACCGTTTGAATCGGAAACAAGCTCGTCGGGTGCTGAAATGGTTACATTAAATTTTGCGCTTGAGGCAGAGTCTGTGCTTTGAAGCATTTTAGCCAGTTTTCCAAACGAGCTGTGTGTTGTGAAAATTGCCGCAGCAAAAAATAAAATTAAAATTCGGAGCATTTTCAACCTTGACTGTTGTAAATTCATTTTGATTTTAGTCACTCCTTATTATTTTTAAAACCCACAACAACAACGCAACGAAAATCAAAATCAATAAAATTGCAGGTAATGTAAGCCACTTTAAAAACCAACCGACACCAGGAAAAACAAAAACAACCTTTCCGAGTATTTTTTGTTTATTAATTTTACCGTCAGAAACATTGTTCGCATCACCCTGCGTAATATAGCCACCGTCAAAAACCTCTGTAATGCGGTGAGTAACCAAAGAACCCTGTTCGGATAAATATGTAACAATGTCGTTTTTCTTATAGGAATCGTGTCCTTTTATAATCAGCAAATCGTTTACAGAGATTACGGGACTCATGCTGCCGCTTGTGATAATGACAGAGGAATAGGCCGATTTAACAAAACCGGCTCTTTTAATTTTGTTGACAGAAATCATCGTTGAAATATTGAAAAATAAAGTGATAGATAAAATTAAGATTAAAACTGCTTTTGAAAATTTTAAAGCAACAGAAAACAATTGCTTAGTCATGCTGTTCACCTCCTGTTAAACATTTTTGTTCAGGCAGAAGAGAGGAGACAAAGGGGGAATAAGGACTTGTGAAAATTCCCCCTTTGCTTGAAACAAGTAGTTCTTAATCAATTTGAACAGCAGTCACTTCAATGCTTACAGAAACTCCGGGAGCCGTTCCATTCGCTGCAAGGGCGCCAATCACCGAGTCTTTTTCATCAAATTCATTTGAAACAAAGAACGGCCATCTCCAGTAAATCGTTTCTGTGTTGGTATACGCACTATTCGGAGGCATAACCTCGCTTGAAAGAGCTTCGCTCAAATTGTCTTGAAATTCTGAAAAATCTGTCCAATCATCTCCGTCAATGCTGAATTCCAACGGCTCATAGTCGTTCCAATCGTCGGAATATTCGACTGTAACATTGGCGCTTACTTCGTAAGAAACCTCGGCCGCTCCCATAACATTGAAAGCGAATTGCCCGGTTGTTCCGGGCGCGATAATTTTCTTGCCCTCGGCGTTAGCTTTCACGTTTGTATAGGAATCTGAAAATAAATCAACCGTATTTGGAATATCAAATCCGAAACTTGCAGAAACTGCATCGTCGGAAGCCGTGTTAGTAGCTATATATCTTGCCAAGCTTACCGAAAGAGCAGCTACCGTAATGGCTAAAAGTGCTGACAACACGGTTAGTAATGCTTTTTTGTTCTTCTTGTTTTTTTCGTTTTTCATAGTGAACCTCCTTTAAAAATAAAATTTCTCAAGCCCTTTGAGTCTGTCTCTCTTCAAATGTTGTTCTTAAATTGATTGACTGCGTAATTGTATAGTAATATAATTAAATTAATAAATCGGTGGGAATTACAACGAAAGGGTGAATTTATGAAAAAAAATTTATTTTCTTTGAAGAAAAGCTCGCTTTTTGCCGACATTGCCGACGAAAGCATAGAGAAATTGTGTGATTGTCTGTCTATTCGAGAAATGAAATTGGAACGCGGCTCGTTTGTTTTTCAGGCGGGAGACAAGGTTCAGTTTGTCTATTTCATTTTGTCGGGAAGCATGCACATTGTTGACGAGGATTTTTGGGGAAATCGTGCTATTATCGAAACAATGACAGAAAACACTCTTTTCGGCGAGGCCTATGTTTTTTCTTCACGAGAAAGTCACATTATCAGTGTTCTTGCCGCGGAAAATTCAATCGTTCTGAGAATCGACCCTGCTCATCTTTTTAATGCTTGCCAAAACGGATGTTCTTGCCACACGCAAATCATCAGAAACACACTGCGAATAACTTCTGAAAAGATTGTTCGTCTTACTGAAAAATTAAGACATGTAATTCGCAGAACAACTCGCGAAAAGTTGCTTTCTTATTTGTCAAAATGCGCGCTGAGAGAAAAAAGCTCTTCTTTTTCAATACCATATTCGCGGCAGCAGCTTGCCGATTATTTATGTGTCGACAGAAGTGCGTTGTCTCACGAATTAAGCAAACTTCAAGAGAACGGGATATTGAAATATCGCAAAAATCAATTTGAGCTGCTTGTTGCTCATGACGAAATATTTATGTAACGTTAATCCCCTTTACAAAGCCTATGCTGTATTATATAATGTAAAAAAACAAAACAAACAACTAAAACGGAGGTATTAAAAATGGCAGAAAAAATAGTTTTAGCCTATTCGGGTGGTTTAGACACTACGGTTATCATCCCATGGCTCAGAGAAAATTACGAAAATTGCGAAATTATCGCTTGCTGTGTCGATGTCGGTCAATGTGACAATTATGATGAAATTGAAAAAAAGGCGATTAAAACAGGTGCCGACAAAATTCTTATTCTTAACGTTCGTGATGAATTTGTCGCTGATTATGTATACCCAATGGTTAAAGCAAACGCTGTTTATGAGGGAAAATATCTTCTCGGAACGTCAATTGCACGCCCTTTGATTGCAAAGAAGCTTGTTGACATTGCCATTGAAGAAAACGCAACCGCTATTTGTCACGGCGCAACAGGCAAGGGCAACGACCAAATTCGTTTTGAACTTACGATTAAAGCGTTCACACCTTGGTTGAAAATCATTGCACCTTGGCGAATTTGGGACATCAGTTCTCGCGAGGACGCAATGGAATATTTGCGCGTTCGCGGGCTTGAAGTGCCGATGAAAAAAGACCAAAGCTATAGCCGTGACGAAAACATGTGGCATTTGAGCCATGAAGGATTAGAACTTGAAGACCCGGCATCAGAACCGAATTTCAAGCATTTGCTTCAATTGGGCGTTGCGCCCGAGGCGGCTCCGGACAAAGCCGAATATGTCGAGCTTGAGTTTGAAAAAGGAAATGCTGTTAAACTTAACGGAAAAGCAATGTCGCCTGCCGATTTACTTACTTCTTTAAACGAAATCGGCGGAAGAAACGGTGTGGGAATCACTGATATAGTCGAAAACAGAGTCGTCGGAATGAAATCGCGAGGTGTTTATGAAACTCCCGGCGGTTCGATTTTATATGCTGCTCACAGAGATTTGGAATATTTGTGTCTCGACCGCAAAACCATGTCATTTAAGGAAAAGGTTGCTTTAGAGCTTGCGGATTTAATCTATATCGGCGAATGGTTTACACCATTGAGAGAATCTTTGGCGGCGTTTGTTGACCAAACTCAAGAATTTGTTACAGGCAAAGTTAAACTTAAGTTATATAAAGGAAACATAAGTTCGGCAGGAAGCAACTCGCCTTATTCTCTCTACAGCGAAAATCTTGCGAGCTTCACAACAGGCGAACTTTATAACCACAAGGATGCGGAAGGTTTTATCAACTTGCTCGGTTTGCCGCTTACTGTTCGCGCTTTAATGAAAAAGAATTTGAATGGAGCGAATGTCCAATGAAGCTATGGGGCGGTCGGTTCTCGGGACAGACAGACGAAACTGCAAACCACTTCCATTCGTCTGTCTCGTTCGATAAACGGCTTTACAAACAGGATATAACAGGAAGCATGGCTCACGCCGAGATGCTTGGGCGGCAGGGAATTATCCCGAAGTCCGATTCCGATTTGATTGTCAAATCGCTTAAGGAAATTTTAAACGATATTGAAAACGGGAAATTGGTGATTGGCAATTCCGCCGAGGATATTCATTCTTTCGTGGAAGCCGAGCTTATTTCGCGCATAGGCGACGCGGGCAGACGTTTACATACAGGCAGAAGCAGAAACGACCAAGTCGCGCTTGACATGAGAATGTATGTCAAGGACGAAATCGGCGAAGTTTCTTCGCTTGTCATTGCTTTGCTTGATGCCTTTTTGACGACAGCAAAACAGAACACACAAACGATAATCCCCGGCTTTACGCATATGCAAAAGGCTCAGCCGATTACGCTTTCTCACCATCTTTTGGCATATTTTCAAATGTTTAAGCGTGATTATGAACGGCTTAACGACTGCTTCAAAAGAGTTGACAGAATGCCGTTGGGTTCGGGTGCGCTTGCCGCAACGACCTATCCGATTGACAGAGAGTTTGTCAAGGAAAAGCTCGGTTTTTCGGAAATAACCGCGAACAGTCTTGATGCCGTTTCCGACAGGGATTTCTGCATCGAGTTTACTTTGGATTTGTCAATGATTATGATGCACCTCAGTCGCTTTTGCGAAGAGCTTATTCTTTGGTCGACCGACGCTTTTAATTTCATCGAAATTTCAGACGCATATTCGACAGGCTCTTCCATTATGCCGCAGAAAAAAAATCCCGACATGGCAGAGTTGATTCGCGGCAAAACAGGGCGTGTTTACGGCAGTCTTATGGGGCTTTTGACCATGATTAAAGGGCTTCCTCTTGCGTACAACAAGGATATGCAGGAGGACAAGGAAGCTGTTTTTGACGCGGTTGACAATGTCAAGGCGTGCTTAGCTGTTTTCATCGGAATGTTTGAAAATATTTCTTATAAAAAAGAAAATATGTATGAAAGCTCTCTTATCGGTTATACAAACGCCACTGACGCGGCTGACTGGCTCGTGAAAAAGGGCGTTGCGTTCAGAGATGCGCACGAAATCATCGGTAGACTTGTAATTTTTGCGATAAATAAGAATGTCACGATTGAAAGTTTGACAATTGATGAATTAAAAGCAATTTCGGATATATTTGACGAAACGATTTACGAAGCGATTTCGGTAGAAACCTGTGTAAACGCAAGAAACATCGCAGGCGGTCCTGCCGAAAGCGTTGTCTTGGAAGCGATTGAAAAGGAAGAAGAGTTTTTACGCATTTTATGAGGAATGAAATGAGCATAAGATTTATTGATACCGATAAAATTACGGAAGCTGTCGCAGAACTGTGTTTGAAAGCCAACACCCGCGTCAGCGACGACATACTTTCTGCACTTTCGTGTGCGCGTTCGGCTGAAACATCCGAGCTTGCGATTTCGGCGCTGGACACGCTTTTGGAAAACGCCGAAATCGCTGACCGCGAAAAGCTTCCGATTTGTCAGGATACGGGAATGGCGGTCGTGTTTGTTTCGATTGGTTCAGATGTTCATATAAACGGCGACATAGAGGACGCAATCAACGAGGGTGTCCGAATCGGCTATCGAAAGGGATATTTCAGAAACAGCGTGGTGCGCGACCCGATAGACAGAATTAACACGGCGGACAATACGCCCGCCGTGGTTCATTATAGTTTTGCTCCGGGCGACAATCTCGGCATTACTGTCGCGCCGAAAGGCTTCGGCAGTGAAAACATGAGCGCTGTCCATATGTTTTCACCCTCTGTCGGACTTATCGGTGTTGAAGATTTCATTACAGAAACCGTTAGAGCCGCCGATTCAAATCCCTGCCCACCGATTATAGTCGGTGTGGGAATAGGCGGAACGATGGAAAAGGCGGCGTTGTTGTCAAAGCAGGCGTTGTTGCGTGATGTCGGTGAATTTAATCCTGATTCTTTTTGGGCAGATTCGGAGAAACGGCTTCTCGAACGAGTCAACTCGCTGAACATAGGCGCGTCGGGTTACGGCGGAAAGACGACAGCACTTGCAGTAAATATATTGACATATCCCACTCACATAGCGGGCTTGCCTGTCGCCGTGAACATCGGGTGCCACGCCACACGCCATCAAACCAAAATTTTATAGGAAGTGATTGACATTTCGCCGACCAAAATTTCAACTCCTTTTACTGTTGAAAAAATAAAATCGCTTAAAGCTGGTGAGCAAATTTTGCTTTCGGGTGTTATATATACGGGGAGGGATTCCGCCCACAAACGCATGGTCGAGCTTCTCGCAAATGACATGCCGCTTCCGTTTGATATAAACGGTCAAACCATATATTACGCGGGACCTTGTCCTGCACCGCCCGGACGTGTAATAGGATCGGTGGGTCCGACGACAAGTTCGAGAATGGATGCATATGCGCCGAGGCTTATTGAAGAAGGCTTGCGCGTTATGATAGGGAAAGGAATAAGAAGCAAAACGGTCATTGATGCTATTAAAGAACACGCGGGTGCATATCTGTCTGCTGTAGGCGGCGCAGGTGCGCTCATTTCTCTTTGTGTTGAAAAATCGGAATTAATCGCTTTTGAGGATTTGGGAACAGAAGCAATTTACAAACTTACAGTTAAAAACCTACCGCTTGTTGTCGCTGTTGACTGCAAGGGAAATAATATTTATGACAGGGGAACAAATTCATGAATTATGCAGAGGAATCATTGAAAAAACATTATGAGTGGAACGGAAAAATCGAAATGGTGAGCCGTGTTCCTGTGAAAACACGCGATGATTTGTCATTGGCGTATACACCCGGGGTCGCCGAACCTTGTATGATGATTCATGAAGATGTAAACAGAAGCTATGATTTAACCCGACGTTCGGACATTGTCGCGATCGTCACCGATGGAACCGCCGTTTTGGGTTTGGGCGACATTGGTCCCGAGGCTGCCATGCCGGTTATGGAGGGTAAAGCCGTTCTTTTTAAGGAATTGGGCGGAGTTGACGCTGTTCCACTTTGCATACGTTCTCGTGAAATTGACGACATTGTAAATACGGTGCGATTGCTTGCGGGAAGTTTTGGAGGAATTAACCTTGAAGACATTTCTGCGCCACGTTGTTTTGAAATTGAACGGCGCTTGAAAGAATGCTGCGACATTCCGATTTTTCATGACGACCAGCACGGCACGGCAGTGGTTGTTTTGGCGGCGATTATAAACGCATTGCGTTTCACAGGCAAAAAGATGAATGAAGTTTCGGCGGTTATTAATGGTGCAGGTTCGGCAGGAATCGCCACCGCACGGTTGCTGTTGGATTCGGGTTTGAAGAACATCATAATGTGCAATAGATCGGGCGCAATTTATAAGGGTCAAAGCGGTTTAACTTCGGAACAGCAAATCATTGCCGAAAGAACCAACCTCGATTGCCACAAAGGTTCTCTTGCTGATGTGATGAAAGGAACAAACATTTTCATAGGTGTATCTGCGCCCGGCTGCGTCACCCAAGCGATGGTTGAAAGCATGAACAGCGACCCAATTGTTTTTCCTATGGCAAACCCAACACCCGAAATCATGCCCGAACTCGCAAAAGCGGGCGGTGCAGCGATTGTCGGAACAGGGCGAAGCGATTATCCTAATCAAATAAATAATGCAGTGGCTTTTCCCGGAATTTTCAGAGGCGCTCTTGATGCACGTGCTTCCGACATAAATGAAGAAATGAAACTGGCTGCCGCGAAAGCTATTGCCGGGCATATTTCCGAGGCAGAGCTTTCTGAAAATAATATAATTCCCAGCCCGCTGGACAGGAGTGTTTCGGTTGCTGTCGCCGCGGCTGTGGCTAAGGCTGCTGACGAGAGCGGGGTTTCGAGGAAGCATAGTAAAAAATAAGTGGAAACACTAATCAATTTACAAAAATATCATGGAGGTTAAAACTGAATGGAAAGTTGGGGAAGCATGCGAAAAAACATTAAACAAATCGCGGGGTATATAATTCTTTTACTTCTTTGTCTATGCGCTGTGTTCATAGGAGCTAAGGTCTGGGGCGGTTATACTTATATGCTTGAAAAAACATACGCGGACGATTTTTCCACCTTTGCCGCAGTAGGTAATGGTATTCTTCACGGTGATAAGCCTTATATAAATCTTTCCGAAGAAAAGCCGCCCGTAATCTTCTATTTGTGTGCTGCCTCGATTAAATTATTCGGTGATTTGACACTTATAACGATACTGAGCTTCATTTCTTATTTAGTTATTCTGTTCGTCCCTGCATATCTCGCGTTTCGGTATTCAAAAATTAAGAAAAATCTTGTAAAAGCGGTGATTACGCTTAGTGTGTTTATTTTTACCCTCGCTATAGAGAGCTTTATGTTCTGGTCAGTCGCCGCGGGAATTCCAGAGCTGTTTGGTACGCTATTCTGCATACTTAATATCTGGATATTAGTCAAGTTGAAAGAGAAAAGCTTCGAGTGGCATTGGGGTAATGTTGTTGTGTCTGCCGTGCTGATATGTCTCGCTTGTATGACTAAGGAGCCGTTCCTGATTATTCTGATTGCGTCTTCGTTAGTCTTCTTTGAGAATACAAAAAAATATTGGCTCGCGATGATTTGCTCCTACGCGTTGGGAGGTTTAATCATTATCTTGTTCTTGACATGCTTGGGTTTGTTGCCTGCGTATTTTTCAATCTATCTGCCTTATCTGATGTCTTCAAGAATCGGCGGTGCAAGCGGTTTGACATCGGGGCTTAAATTCGGGAATATATTCGGCAGAATAAAAGAATTCTCACCGTTCTTCCTTGGCTCGATTGTCGGAATATATCTGCTCGGCGGCTTTATCGTCGCGAAAAACACGAAAGCAGGCCTTGTTAAAAAAATCGTTATTGGTATAGCGGTGACTTTCTTTGTTGTTTACTTTTCCGTATATTCAATTATGGTGGGCAATGCTTATGCTCAACATTATTTGTTTATTATTGCCGTTATTGTCTCGTTTGTCGTATTTATTGCAACAAGAAAAGCAATAAATAAAATAGACACAGTCTGTCTGTGTCTGCTTGTCTTGCTTTCGGTTTCAAGCACGATGGGTGTTCAACCGCACAAGTCGCGAGGTGTGCTTTCACAGACCTCAATAGAAGGGAAGCAAGCTCGTGCAGCTTATGCCGATGAAATATTATCACGCCTTGGTTATGACGAGTTTGTTTATCTTTCCCCCTGCAATCACGATAAGGTTTTTTATGAATTCACAAAAACAAGCAAGGTGACCGGTCCTTGGTTTTATCAGTACCACCGTCACGGATACGATTTGAAAAGCCGTGAACAGATCAAAATCATGATAGAACAAACGAATGTAATCTTTGTTGAGGATCATATAGAAATACCTAATAATAAAGAGCTTTTAGAAGAACGGCTCTCCCGAGAATTCCGTAAAGTAAGCTACGAGGAGGAATTTCCCGACTTGACTTTGCCGGAAAATATGGAAAAAATCGAGATGTTTGTGATAGATATTGTAAGGAATTAATATATTTTTAACCTGTTGCCAAAAAAACTAAACAGGTGACGATCGGCGAAAGCGAAAGGATATATGCTAAATGATGGATTTTAGCGGTTTGCAATGGTTTTTTAATTTTGCAATTATAGTTTTCTTTATTGTAATGATTTTATAGTAAACACTGATTAATTTAAAAGCTTACTAAAAACTTAGCGACAGCGGCGAAAGCTCTTACTTATTCCAGTTTGAAACGTCTGAATGGATATTTTGAATCGCTCACGATTTAAGAGCGTTTCA
>JGI994J12354_10005862_pt1 | contig 10433 bp, 7 predicted proteins | sample IntmicLarv3ML3BL_FD_12354 | JGI IMG/M metagenome (IMG submission 12354)
CATACTCACGCATCTATTTTGATTTTCGCAGGTGTTTCTATCGCCAGTATTGCCAGAAGGCTAGGGCATTCCAGCGTGACTACTACACAGGAAACATATTTGCATATCATTCAAGAACTTGAACATCAGGACAATGAAAAGATTATGAGTTATCTGTCTACATTGACATAACTATGAAGGTGCGTTTTGCACCTTCATATAAACATTTTTTGTAGGTATGCTGATTTCAGCCTTTTGAGTTTGTCTAGCTTTTGTTGCTGAATGGTTATTTGTTCATCGAGACTTCGGAAAAACTTGCCGATTGCAATTTGTTCGTGTAAGGCTGGTATGATAACATCTATTTTCTCAATGTCCGAAACATTGTAAGATGGCAATGCTCCTATCTGTGCAAAACGTGGCAAATCGATAGTTTCAAATAACGTTTTACCAAAATCCAAATTCCACGAATTATCAAATATATACACCATTATATTGTTGTCTATTAAAAACGGAGTACGAACAATTCTCTTTCTATTAAGCATTATAGCAGCTCCAACTTTTGCAAAAATAATTGCGGGAACTTCGCTTATTGGTTTCCACTCTTTTCGTTGAAGCTGTTCATTGTTGACATAATTATTCGCACTTACCATTTCATGTTCATTTCCATCATTATTCATATCGGAAATTTTAAAAAACGGAACACCTTCAATGCCTCCTTGTTCAAGATTAGGAAAACCTATTCCAGATTGAAGTCTACCTATTTCGCCTAATTTTCGTTCCTTCCACGAATCTGTAAACTCAGCAAACCAAACTTGTGGCACACTTTCACCTACTTGTGGAAACATTTGTTGCAGATAACCTTTCTTTAATTCTTTCAGTCCCTCTAACTTACGCTTATGAAGGGTGATGAGGTCGTCAAGTGTGCGGAAGAAGTTGCCAATAGATATTTGTTCACTTGCTTCAGGATAAGAAAGCAAGACTTCTTTCAAATCAGAATTATGAATATGCACAACAGATTTGCCTTGGGCTTTCTCTGAAAGTTCTTTTTGTTGGGTTCCATTTGAAATTGTAATTGCTAAAAAAGTCGAAGAAACTTCTGAGTTAGGCTTTATGATATTCAAATCACCACCCAAGATAATACCTGCATTTTCAACAACTGAAGCACGTGATATATCTTCCGCAGTTTCACCAGAAGCTGGAACAATAACTTCATTGCCATTGCTGAAAACAGAGTTTTTTTGCTCAACCACAAAGGTATCAACTTCAGAAATAACACTTTCATATTTTGTGTAAAGACGCCCATAGAGAATAATAGGGATTCCATCTTCTTTCAAGTCGCTTTTAGAATAACCTTGCCCCTTTGAAAACTCTGCAATCTCCCCCAACTTCCGCTGTTCCCAAGCGTAAACTTTTATAGACCAGAACAAATTAACTTTTATAATTCTTGATTGAAATACATTCTAACTTAGGTACTTTTAATAATTTGCCGGAAATAAAATAATTCCCGGAAATTAATCCGAGAATTATCTTGATTAAATTTATTTTAGAACTGCCTTTTTATATCAAAACAAACGATTTTGAGAAAGTCTGCCACACTTAATTAGATGCACGTAAAGTCGCACGATAGAAGAAAGGCACATTATTAAAGTTTGTAAAAATATCATCAACACCATTTGAAAGCAGAACAAAATCCGAGAAAACCAACTGTAACATCGGTGCTTCATCAACAAGTAACTCAGATGCTTCTTGATAAGCCGCTGCACGAACTGCTCTATCTGATGATTCACGACCACGCTCTAGGAGCGCATCGATTTCCGGATTTTGATAGAAGAAACGATTTCCGGAATCGCCAACCTGGTCACTATGGAAAATTGGGTATAAACCGTAGTCCGCGTCACCTGTTACAGTAGTCCAACCCAAGACGAACATATCATGTTCACCGGCGGCAGTCGCTTCAAGATAAGCACCCCATTCCAATGAGGAAACATGAACAGTTATTCCGATTTCTGCCAAAGCAGCTTGAACATATGTCCCAATAAGTCCGCGGACGCTGTTACCTTCGTTGTACCAGAGGTTAATCTCAATATCCGTATATCCGGACTCTTCAAGTAATTCACGAGCTAAATCCACATCATACGCTAACCCTTCAACCGTTGGTGCTAAATCAACAAGTGGTGAAAGCGGTCCTGTTGCGATTGAACTAGTTCCCTCAAAGATTCCTTCAACGATAACACTTCGGTCAATCGCATGTGAAATTGCTCGACGAACCAACGGGTCCGCAAGAGGTCCTTTCGTCGTGTTGAAACCAACATAAACAAGCGATGTTGACGGAAGCAAACGAACATCCATTGAATCAATTGCAGACGCTGTAGCATAATCAGGAGCTTGCCCGACCGCATAATGCGCTTCTCCGGTTTGCACCATAGCAAAACGTGTCGCCGGCTCCGGCACGACAACAAAGCGGACAGCATCAGGGATTGCCAAATCACCCCAGTGTGCATCGTTTCTTTCCATCAACATGTAGTTTCCGTGTTCACGTTCGGATAAAACAAATGCTCCTGTTCCGATTGGTTCAACCTCTTCACCAACGGCAGCGGCGGCAATCGCATTCGGACTTACCATGAACGTCGCGCGATGAGCCAAATGACTCGCCAGCGGTGCAAACGGATATGCTGTATGAATATGTACGGTATAGGTGTCAATGACTTCTACTTCCGTAATCATTTCAACGATAAACAAAGCAGGTGATGCCTCCTCAATGTTTAAAAGGCGATTTAAATTGAGTGCTACAACATCAGCATCAAAATAAGCTCCATCTGTGAAATAAACCCCTTCTCGCAAATTAAATTCCCAAGTTGTTGGCTCAATTTGTTCAAAACCTGTCGCCAAATATGGTATTAACTCTGAAGTCGCAGGGTCAAAACGTGTCAAACCATCCAATATTTGTGATTGTGCGTCTGTGGCAGCCGAATCATTTGAACGAATCGGGTCCATAGAAGGTGCTTCAGATGCAACAACATAGACGATTTCTTGAACACCGGTATTAACCGTCTCTTCCTCTTCTTCGTTCTCTCCTTCAACAACACTATTATTATTGTTATCAGAGTCAGGCTGTTGTTGTTCCGGTGTTGAACTGCATGCTGTTAAAAACAACATAAACGAAAGTCCCAGTGTCACTAAGTAATTAAATTTTCTCTTCATTAAATTTTCCTCCATATAAATTTCTTGTCATCTGACTTCCTTTTTCGCACACATTAAAATTCGCAATCAAAAAACGGCTGCACTATTCTAACAAAAGACGAAATACTTATGAAACAGATGATAGAGTTCTTAAAGCATGTTAAGCTCTCTACCATTTATTTCAGAAGTACCAAGCAAGTCATTAATTGAATTTTTTTCAAAACTACTCATACAATCAATTAAGTTCTTCTGTACGAATACAAGCCACTCCATGGTTCGGCTCTTCTTTTAGAGGAACTACGGTCGATGTAGTTTCCTTACATAATTCTATAACAGAAGGGCAACGGGTATGAAAAGGGCATCCCGTCGGTGGATTTAAAGGTGTCGGCACATCACCTTGTAAAATAATCTTCTCTTTCGGATTATCAAAATCTATTTTGGGAATCGCAGAAAGCAAAGCTTTTGTGTATGGATGACGCGGATTATTGAAAAGCGCCTCACTTTCGGAAATTTCCATTATTTTTCCAAGATACATAACGATAATTTTATCCGATATATGACGAACAACCCCCAAATCATGGGAGATAAATAAATAGGTCAAATCGAATTTTCCTTGCAAATCTTTTAGCAAATTGAGCACTTGTGCCTGTATACTCACATCAAGTGCCGAAACAGCTTCATCACAAACAATCAATTTAGGTTCTGCCGCAAGAGCACGAGCAATGCCGATTCTTTGGCGTTGTCCTCCTGAAAATTGGTGCGGCAGCAAGTCAATCTGATGCTCTAAAAGACCGACAGTTTCCAATAGTTCTTTAATCTTTTCACGACGCTGTCCATTTTTTTCGATGCCTTGAATCTGCATCACTTCATTTAGCACTTGATAAACGGTTTGTCTTGGATTCAGCGAAGCAAAAGGGTCTTGAAAAACCATCTGCATATCACCGCGAGTTTTTCGTAATGCCGATTTAGAAAGTTTCATCAAGTCTGTGCCGTTAAAAGTAATTTGACCTGCCGTCGGCGCATCAAGCTGCATAATCGCTCGTCCTGTCGTAGACTTTCCGCAGCCCGACTCACCAACGATGCTTACTGTTTCACCTGAATTTACCGTAAAACTCACATCATCAACTGCTTTTACTTGTATTGTTTTTCCAAATCCATTTTTAATGGGAAAATATTTTTTTAAGTTTTTTACTTCCAACAAAGGTCTGCTCATAAGGTTTCCGCACCTCCTTTTTCATTGTCGAATATATCCGCATCGATTGCCGTTTGCGTATGAACCGATTGTTCAATTCCGTCAGCATAGATGCATCGAACACTCCCGTTAATCAGCGGAGGCATCTTTTCGGAACACACCTTCGTTGCACTTGGGCATCTTGGTTCAAAAGCACAACCGGGCGGCAATTCATAAGGACTCGGCACATGTCCCTCAATGACCTCAAGTTTGTCTTTTTTTACTTCATGGGTCGGTAAAGAAGCAAGTAAACCTTTTGTATAAGGGTGAAGCGGATTTTTAAAAAGAGTTACAACATCCGTGTATTCAACAATTTTCCCGCAATACATAACCGCAACATCATCACATGTTTCGGCGATAACACCTAAATCGTGAGTAATCATAATCATGGCTGCTTTTGTTTGTACCTGCAATGTCTTTATAAGTTTCAAAATTTGTGCTTGAATCGTCACATCAAGCGCCGTTGTCGGCTCATCTGCAATTAACAACTCAGGGTTGGAGGCAAGCGCCATCGCAATCATGACTCTTTGCCGCATACCACCTGAAAGTTCAAACGGATACTGGCTCGCACGTTTTTTCGGCGAAGGTATTCCAACTTTGTCAAGCATGTCAATCGCTTGATTCCAAGCCGCCTTACGTGAAGCATTCTGATGAATACGAATCGATTCGGCGATGTGCTCGCCGATTTTCATCGTTGGATTCAAACTGGTCATCGGCTCTTGAAAAATCATAGAAATTTTATTTCCGCGGATTTGACGCATCTCAGATTCCTTGAGCTTTAATAAATCACGACCTTTGAATAAAATTTCGCCACCCTTGATTTTTCCTGATGTACCATGCAAAAGTTTCATAATAGATAAACTTGTAATACTTTTGCCCGAACCTGACTCCCCGACAATACCGATTGTACGTCCTGCTTCCAGTGAAAAACTAATGCCGTTCACGGCTTTCACTTCGCCACGGTCGCTAAAAAAAGAAGTATGTAAATCATTGATTTGTAATAAAGGTTGTTTCATTGTCCCGTCTCCCTCCTGCCTAATTTAACTCAATACGCTTGTTGATGAATCGGTAAGAAATATCCACCAAGAAATTCACCACGACAAATACGAGTGCATAAACAAGCACCGCTCCTTGCAAAAGTGGAAAATCTTGTGCACGAATCGAATCAACAATAAGTCTGCCGAGACCATTAATTGCAAAAATCGTTTCGGTTATAATTGCACCGCCAAGCAAGTTTCCAAATTGCAGACCGACAATAGTCACCACAGGAATCAGAGCATTTTTAAGGGCATGCTTAAAGATAATAAGGCTACTTTTAACACCCTTGGCATAAGCGGTACGAATATAGTCTTGTCCTAACACTTCTGTCAAAGAATTAGAAGACATACGAGCGATAACAGCCATTCCTGAAACACCGAGAGCAAGCATCGGCATAACCATCTGTTGCCATGTTCCCCAACCGATAATCGGCAACCAGCCAAGTTTGACGCTAAAAAGTTGAATGAGCAAAATACCGAGCCAGAAATTCGGCATACTTAACCCGATTAAGGAAAGAAGCATCAGCATTTTCTCAATGAAGCTATACTTATTTTTGATTGCCGCAGAGAGAATCCCCACAAAAAGACCGAGCAAAATAGAAAGGGACGTTCCCGCAACAGCCAGTTGTATAGTAATAAAAAACCGATTATCAAAAATTTCACGTGCGACGGGTCTTCCTGTACGAATCGAATTACCCATATCACCTCGAAGCAAATTCGTTAAATAATTGAAAAATTGTTGATGAAGCGGTAAGTTGAGCCCTAAATTAATGCGCATTTGTTCTAATTGCTCAGGACTCGCCGCCTCTCCTGCCATGATTCGTGCAGGGTCTCCGGGAATCAGATGCAAAATCAAGAAAACGGCAATAAGTACACCAAGTGCAACAAAAATCATTTGGAATAAACGTTTTGTTAAAAAATAAAACATATCACTATCTCCCCCTTGGTCTAAATTCATCTCTCAGTCCGTCGCCAAGTAAATTAATACCAAGTACCGTTATTAAAATTGACAACCCCGGATATAAAACGAGATGAGGTGCTTGTAACAGAAATTCTCGACCATCTGAAAGCATCGTTCCCCATTCGGGCGTCGGTTGTTGTGTACCAAGTCCCAAAAAAGACAGACCGGCTGCCGCAACAATCGCACTCGCAACATAAAGGGTCATCTGAACCGTGATTGGTGAAAGAATATTCGGTAAGATATGACGTGTCAAAATTCTAAAATCACTGGCTCCTACCGTTCTGATTGCATCAATATATTCTGCTTTTTTCACCTGCATGGCTTGACCACGGGCAAGACGAGCAAAAATAGGAACGGCAAATATGGAAACAGCAATAATTGTATTGAGTGTACTCGCACCGAGAATTGTGACAATACCCAAAGCGAGAAGAGTTCCCGGAAATGCAAGTAAAACATCGCAGAATCGCATAAAAACGGTATCAACCCATTTGCCGTAGTAGCCTGAAACAGTCCCAATCGTTACCCCTATAAGAGAGCCAAAAATAGAAGCAAGCACGCCAATCGTTAAGCTGATGCGCGTGCCGAAGACCAAACGCGAGAATACATCTCGACCCAACGCGTCTGTTCCTAACCAATTATCCGTTGAGGGAGGATTGAGCCTTGCGGGGATATTAATCGCAATTGGGTCAAAGGGAGCAATCAATGGAGCGAAAATCGCCATGAACACAAGCGTCAATACAATGCCTCCGCCGATGACAATCTGTGGATTTTTCAAATACTTTTTTAGTGTATGCACTATTTGTCTCCTTACTAAGTCATATTTTCTGACTTGATGTTTTAGAAGTAAATCCTCATTGGCTTTGCAAACTTTTGCGGGCTTACAAAGTCGAAAAACATAGAATTAACTATAAAAAAGCACACCTTTTGATAATAATCCTAATCGGACTTAAAACATTTGTCAAGCTTTTTTTCTTTATCGCTTTAAAGTAACGCATTGAAAATTGTTGCTGTTCAACGGGAAAACTAAAGTTGATTTTAAATTTTTTTTACGTTGATTTTAATCAAAATTTACTCCAAAAATAAAAATCATTGATTTCATAACTTCTTAATCATGATGTCGTTAAAAATCATCAACTTGAAAAGTTATAAAATGTGGAATTTACAAGGTTTATCCCTGTCAAACAGTAATTGCGAATCGCGATTTAGCAGTTTACTATATTTACAACTATCAAAAGGTGTACTTTTTGGTAGTTCTTTTCCTTGTGAACAATATACTCATTTTCAAAAAAGCTTAATAGTCTGTTAATATCAATATCAGCAACAATTATTTTACCGCTTAACGAAAAAACTTCGGCGAAAATGGACCTTGCCATGACATTTTGCGAGTTTAGCATTTTTTGTATTAAATGATAACCACCCATAAAACGGGTGGTTTCACTTTCAGCCTATAAGGCAGTTGATATCGGCTAAACCTTAGGACTTACTGAGGGTTACGACAACCGCACTCACTCTCAGACTACTATCCCTCTAATACTCAAAGGACAAAAAACATTACTTTGAGTACCAGAGGAATTAATCTTTTTTATAGAAATCACATTCGTATCCATCAGCACGAAGTAAAAGATTGCTTGTATGGTGCATTTTGCCGTTGATGATGCGAGAATAAAATTCTGTACGGAATTAAACGGCAAAAGCAGCTGGTTTTTGCCTTTTGATAAGGGATATAAAGATGGTGCCGGAAACCCACCTAACGCTGATGGAATTATGACCGATTACCTTTGGAAGGATATTCTCACCAAGAAAAAGCTATGTCGAATTATTGAAAGTTACGCACAGGTAGTTGAGGAAGTCGACCCTGAAACAAAGAAAAAGTCAGTAAAACAATTTTTTCCACGCTATCATCAGCTTGATGTTGTGGAGAAATTGCTTTCTGATGTTAAAAAGAATGGTCTAGGCAAGAGATATCTTGTTCAGCATAGTGCTGGCAGCGGAAAATCTAATTCTATATCGTGGCTTGCACATCAGTTAGTCACACTTGAAAAAGATGGGCGTCCAATGTTTGACTCTGTTTTAGTTGTAACTGACAGGCGCATTTTAGACAAACAAATTCGTGATAACATTAAACAGTTCATGCAAGTAGCAAATACGGTAAAATGGGCTGAACATTCGAGCGATTTGCGCAAGAGTATCACAGATGGAAAGCGTATTATTGTTACTACGATTGAAAAGTTCCCTTATGTGATTCCCGAAATTGGAGCAGAACATAAGAATCGCAATTTTGCTATTATTATTGACGAGGCACATTCTGGGCAAAGTGGTAGAAACTCTGCACAGATGAACCTTGCCCTTTCGGGTTTGGCATCAGATGATGACATGGACAATGAAGACAAAGTAAATGCAATGATGGAGGGGCGTAAATTACTTAAAAATGCCTGTTATTTTGCGTTTACTGCTACACCTAAAAATAAGACTTTAGAAACCTTTGGAGAAGGATATGATGATAACGGCGAAGTAAAACATCGCTCATTTCATGTATATACAATGAAACAAGCAATTCAAGAAGGTTTTATTCTTGATGTATTAAAGTATTACACTCCTGTTGACAGCTTTTATAAATTGATGAAGACTGTTGATGAAGATCCAATGTTTGATAAAAAACGTGCTCAAAAGAAACTACGTTCCTTTGTTGAAAGTGACAGCTATACCATTATGCAAAAAGCAGAAATGATGATGGAAAATTTCCACGAACAGGTAATCGCAAAAGGCAAAATTGGTGGTCAGGCACGTGCAATGGTTGTTACTTCAAGTATTGCACGTTGTATAGAGTATTACTATGCTATCAACAAATGCCTTAAAGCACGCCATAGCCCTTACAAAACAATCATTGCTTTTTCAGGAGAACATAAGTATCAAGGAAACGAGCCAGCCTTAACCTCTGCTATATTGAATGGGTTTCCAGATGCTTCAATCTCTAAAACCCTTAAGACGGTTCCTTATCGTATATTAATTGTTGCGGATATGTTTCAAACAGGTTTTGATGAACCGCTTTTACATACAATGTATGTAGACAAGATGCTATATGATATCAAAGCTGTTCAAACTTTATCCCGCTTGAACCGTTCTCATCACAAAAAATATGATACGTTTGTTTTGGATTTCGCTAACAAAACATCAGTAATAGAAGAGTCATTTTCTAGTTACTATCGGACAACGATTCTATCCGGTGAAACTGATCCTAATAAATTATACGATATTATTGCGATTATGGAGGGACACCAGGTTTACTCAATAAATCATGTAAATACATTGGTTGATTTCTATTTAGAAGGTGCAGACCGAGATAAACTTGATCCGATTCTTGATGCTTGTACGGCAGTATATAAAGAATTAGAAACAGATGACCAGATTGAATTTAAGAGTGCTGCAAAATCTTTTGTTCGCACATATGGTTTTTTAGGAGCCATTCTACCTTATGGCAATACAGAATGGGAGAAGTTATCCATATTTTTGAATCTGCTAATTCAGAAGCTGCCTTCACCTCGTGAAGATGATCTTTCACAAGGAATACTTGATGCAATTGATTTAGACAGTTACCGGTTGGAAGCTCGTGAGAACATTTCTATAAAATTAGAAGATACGGATGCAGAGGTAGGCCCAGTTCCAGCGGGCAAAGTTGGTCATATAGCAGACCCGGAATTAGACCTTTTATCTGCAATTCTTGATAGTTTTAATGACATGTTTGGAAATATTGATTGGAATGATGTGGACAATGTGCATCGACAGATTCTTGAAATTCCTGCAATGGTATCTAAAGATGAACGTTATCAGAATGCAATGAAAAATTCTGATAAACAGAATGCGAAAATGGAAAGCGAACGAGCTCTACAGCAAGTTATTTTTGACATTATGTCCGACAATATGGAGTTGTTTAAACAGTTCCTGGAAAAGTAACCAATTACTAATTCTATTTTCATTAGTTTGAAAACCAGCAACATTAGCAGGAGTGAAATTCTTTAAAGAGCTATGCGGTCTTATAAAATTATAA
>JGI994J12354_10005863_pt1 | contig 10428 bp, 11 predicted proteins | sample IntmicLarv3ML3BL_FD_12354 | JGI IMG/M metagenome (IMG submission 12354)
AAACATGTTGATTGACTCGGGCGGGGAGATATTCTGATGGAGCCATACAAACGCGAGCTACCGAATCGCCGGTGATGTTAATCAATACGTCGGCTTGTTCTACTGTAACATTGTCGAGTTGTCGAGCTTGTCCTTCGTCAATAAAGGCAAGTCCTGTGTCAGAAAAAGAAAAGTCGAGCACATTTTGGCTGCGAATAAGAGATATTCCACTATCTTTATAAGCTTCTTTGCCGCCTCGCGGTGTTGCTCCGCTCCCGATTTTCAAACAAACTTCCCCAAGTTTATGGTTAGCCCAAATATCCATATCTGTCTCTCCTTATCCAATAAACCGTCTATGCGCCAGCTTCACGTTCTGTTGCTTTACCATCGCATAATGCAAGGTAGTATCTATCTTCTGATGCCCCAATAGTTGCTGGACTTGTTCTATGGGCATTCCTTTGTCTATTGCGCTTGTAGCAAGCGTTCTGCGGAACTTGTGCGGATGGACTTTGGGGATTTTCAACCGTAGTCCAAGCTCCCGGAGCCTTGTTTCCACGCCGCCAATCATCAGCCGTTCATGCGGTGCTTTCAACGATACAAACAGCGCGGGGTTATCGTCAGTCCTACTGTCGAGGTAGTTCTGCAAGTGGATTTTTGTTCTTGCATCGAAGTACGCCAACCGCTCTTTATTACCTTTACCGAACACGACACATTCTCGCTCATTGAAATTGATGTCGTCTCTGTTCAAGGTAACCAGTTCGCCGACACGCATCCCGGATGAAGCAAGCAAATCAATGATAGCAACATCTCGGAGGGAAGAACAGTTATCCCGCATTATTTCCAGTGCTTCATCCGTGTAGGTGTCTTTAATCACCTTTGCGGTCTTGACCTTGTGAATCCTGCGGACAGGACTTTTCACGATATGATTTTCATCCTCAAGCCACGAAAAGAAGCTCGATAAGATGCGCCGGATGTTGTCGATAGTTACCTTGCTCGACTTCCTTTTCGCTTGATAAGCGGTCAGGTATTTGCGGAGGTCATCGGTTGTTATCCGCTGCGGTGGCTTACCTATGCCTGTCGCCATTGCTTCAATCGTGTTTCGGTAGTATGTCAATGTCTTATCCGAGCACCCTTCAATACGTTTTGCCGCAATAAAGGTATCTATGCTATTGTCTCTTTCGTCAATCTGAGGTTGTTCTTCGCTAAAAGTCAGCCCGTACAGCGTGTGCTCTAAAATCTCTTGGAGCTTTATCAGTTGCTCGTTGTTGAGGTAGGGGAGCATTTGCCGCTGTACCTCGTTGATTATTTTCTCCTTCATGTCGTTTCTCCTTTACATTTAAGAGAACGACTTTCAGTGGCACTCCCTTGGATTAACTCTCGCCACTGGTAAGAGTTATACGCGGTAAATCATAATTTAGAGCAGCAAGCACAGGCGATTTTCAAAAGCTGGTTTGTGGACTTCGAGCCATTCTCGGATGGTAGCTTTATCGAGAGCGATCTCGGAAATATTCCAGTAGGGTGGAGTGTCGTAACACTGGGTGACATATGTGCTAAAGTTACAGACGGTTCGCATTTTAGTCCGAAGGATACAATAGGTGGGAAATACCCTATGCTGTCAGTAAAAGACATGGAATCCAACGGTTTTAATTACAAATCTTGCAAATATATTAGCGAAGATGATTTTGCCACGATGGTGTCAAACGACTGTGTTCCGTTAATCAATGACATATTGGTTGCGAAAGACGGAAGTTACTTGAAACATATATTTATTGTCAATGAAAATCGAGAAGAAGCCATTTTATCATCCATTGCAATTTTCCGTGCTGATACCGCAGCTATTTGTCCTGAATTGCTCCTATGTTGGCTGAAAAACCCATCCGTCCAGCAAACAATAAAAGACAATTTTGTGTCTGGTTCGGCATTGCCAAGAATCGTCTTAAAAGATTTCAAGAAACTGAAACTGGTTTTGCCGCCTATGTCGGAACAGCTACGAATACATGATGTTTTAGTAGGAATGCAGCAGCAGATAGCCAATAATCAGGCGGAAATTACCACCCTCGTTGAACTCCGCGACGTCCTTTTACCCAAACTCATGTCCGGCGAGCTGTCAGTCGCCGACATCTAAGCCGCTAAATTATGATTTATCTTTTTGTTTTCTGCAATTCGAGCATCGAGAGAGGAAAGTGTTTCAGCTATTAAGTCTTGCTGTATTCTCTCAATGTTAGGAATCGGCATATTGCCAAGCGTTACGGCGTTAATATTCCCGCGTGTACTGCCAGTATTGAACGAAGCCACCCAATCGTAATAATCCTTTGACTGACAGTAATATTTAACGAATTGTGGATTTACCTTTTTGGGGTCAATGCTGAATTTTATAAGAAAGCCCGCATATACAAAATCACCATCTGTGCCGTCAAAAAAATAATTTCTTCCGGTACTTGCACCAGTTCTCGCAAATACAATGTCATTTGGCAATAATTGATATTTATCCGAATTTGGGGCATCGACTGATTTCAACCCGTTGCAATCCAAAGTCCCATCGTCGTTTATATCTGTTATGCGCAGATATGTTGGGAGGTCGGCGGAATAGTCAACCGCCGAAGCCGCAATACCATAACTTCCGCCACCTTTACAAAGTGTCGAAAGGGAAACCGTATCATAGCTCAAACCCAATCGCCCCCAATCTCTGCCGGATTTCATCCTCCAGCTCCCGCGAGCGTTTGAACATCACGGACAGTTCGCCTGTGAGCCGCGCCATCTTTTCCTCAAAGGGTTCACCGTCGTCCTCCTGCTCCTCGATTCCAACATATCGCCCCGGTGTGAGTATAAAATCCTGCTTGGCTATATCCCCGGTGGTAACGGCGGCGCAGAAGCCTTTGACATCCTCCAACGAGCCATCTTGGAACGCCTCGAAAGTGGCAGCGATTTTGGCGATGTCGTCTACGGTCATTTCGCGGTTTTTGCGCGAAACCATTGTGCCCATCTTGCGGGCGTCGATGAACAGGGTTTTCCCGCGCTGCTTTTTATTTCGGTTGATGAACCAAAGAGATACCGGGATTTGCGTTGTGTAGAAAAGCTGCGTGGGCATGGCGATAATACCTTCCACCAAATCGTCCTCAACAATCCTGCAGCGAATGTCACCCTCGCCGCCGCTCTGTGACGACAGGGAACCGTTGGCCAGCACCATGCCGAGTTTGCCGTTAGGCGAAAGATGATGAATCATGTGTTGCAACCACGCAAAGTTTGCGTTGCCGGACGGCGGCAGGCCATATTTCCAGCGTACATCGTCCGCGAGTTTATCCGCACCCCAATCCGAGAGATTGAAAGGCGGGTTCGCCATGATGAAATCCGCTTTAAGCGTCGGGTGGCAGTCGTTGAAAAAGGTGTCGGCATTGTACTTGCCGAGGTCGGCATCAATGCCTCGAATGGCAAGGTTCATCAGCGCCATTTTCCAAGTTGTGGGGTTGGAATCCTGCCCATATACAGAAATGTCGTTGATGCTCCCTTGGTGATGTTCTATAAACTCCGCCGATTGCACAAACATACCGCCTGAACCGCAGCACGGGTCATATACGCGCCCTTTGAATGGCTGAAGAACTTCAACCAGTGTCCGAACCACGCAGGACGGTGTGTAAAACTCACCGGCGAGCTTGCCCTCACGTTCGGCAAATTTGGCGAGGCAGTATTCATACGCTCTGCCCAAAATATCCTTGCTGTTGCCGTGTTCCGCCATTTTTATGTTTGTAAAAAGATCAACCACATCGCCTAATCTGCGTTTGTCAAGCTCAGGGCGGGCAAACGTCTTTGGCAAAACGTCTTTCAATCGTTTGTTTTCCTTTTCGATTGACCGCATCGCATCGTCAATAACTTGTCCGATTTCCGGGGAGTGCGCGGCATCGGCGATGATATTCCACCGAGCGGACGGCGGCACAAAGAAGATGTTTTCGGCGGCGTACTCATCAATGTCCTCCTCAAAGCCGTCTCCTTCATCAACAAGCTGGCGATAGCGTTCATCGAACCTGTCGGATATATATTTAAGAAAGATTAATCCAAGTATAACGTGCTTGTACTCAGAGGCATCCACGTTTCCGCGAAGAATATCTGCGGCTTTCCATATCTGCTGCTCAAAGCCAATGGTTGCCGATGAAGGGTTGTTATTATCCATTCTGAGTATCCTCCGTTCTATCCCCAATAGGTTCGCTTCTGTCAATTTCCATTATGTCGGCAAAGTCGCAATCAAGGGCATTGCAGATTTTCAACAGAACGTCTGTGGTAACGCTACGCCCTTTTGTCAGCTTGGCTATTACGGTTGTACTGACACCGGCAGCGTGTTGCAAATCGCGTTTGTTCATCTTTTTATCTATTAACAGTTTCCAGAGCTTATTGTAGCTTGCTGACATACTTACCCCTCCACACATATAATCATATGTATTATAGCACACGAATTACCAAACATCAAGAATGATTGCACATATACGCAAATAATCGTCGCAAGTGGAATGTATACGCAAATCACATCAAAGCTTTCTCCGTTCGCAGCATTGTTATGTAGCTTGACAGCATTTTTTCAATCATACCGAGTTCATCAATGTCACAATCAGCGAGAAGAGCTGCTATTTTTCGATGCGCCTTTGGGTAACGAACGGGCAACTCATCAAGAAGCAGGTAAACCACAGAGAGATCAAATGCAATTGCGATTTTCGTCAAAGCGTCGAGACTCACACCCTTGAATCCGGTTTCGATATTGCTGATATAAACGTTAGATAAACCTGCTCTTTCTGCAAGTTCTGCCTGAGTCATATTCTGCTGCGTGCGTAGTGCTTTAATTCTTTTTCCGATGATTTTAACATCTGCGGTCATGATAACTTCCTCCTTAAATAACGTGGGAAAGTTAAGCGTAACATGACCGTTATTCAGTTGCGAAAGCCACTCCACCACTCGTGAAAAAATATTTTCAAATTTAACCTGTGGTTTATTGGACTCCGCTTTGATATGAACTACAATTACATAAATCTTAGCGTAGGTGTGCCTAAACAGATGGATTCGGCATAGAAAATCTCAGCACAATCTGGCTGACACCAGACGGAGTGGTCGGCTCGATGACACACCAGAATAGTCTCTGCCGAATCTACTCATATCCTTATCAAGAAGGACACTTGTAAGGATAATCAACCTTATCAAAAATTACATGGAGGGAAAGCGACATGGACAACAATAATCAAAATCTGGTAATTACCAACGAAGAAAAGAAAGAAAAAGTTCGCAAGAGGTATCAAGCTGCAACCTCGGAAGGACTTGAGGTTATTCCCGCAAGACCCAAAGTAGATTTCTACGAAGATACAAGAATTATGCGGGTGGCTATTTATATTCGTGTATCCACAGACAGAGCCGCGCAAACCTCGTCCTTGGAAATGCAGCATAAATACTATTCAGATATGGTGGCTCGTCATCCTTCGTGGATTCTTGTTGAAACATATGCCGACGAAGGAATCAGTGGAACATCGCTTAACCGCCGCGATGCTTTTAACCGAATGATTGAAGCCTGTAGGAAAGGCGAAATAGACCTCATAATCACTAAAAATGTAACGCGCTGGTCACGCAATATACTTGACGGTATCGGCGTTGTGCGCGAATTGTCTAATTTGAAGCCAGCTGTGGGAGTGTTTTTTGAAAACGAGGGGATTTATTCCTTAGACCCCGACAAACAAACGATTCTTTCAATACATAACATTTTATCGGAACAGGAATCGCGCTCTAAAAGCTCGTCGATGAATTCGTCAATAGAAATGAGGTTTTCTCACGGCATCTTTTTAACACCACCGTTGCTCGGATACGATAATGATGAGGATGGGAATCTCATTATCAACCACGATGAAGCAGATACAGTAAGATTGATTTTTTATATGTACTTGTCCGGTTGCAGCACCGACGAGATTTCAAAAAAACTGATGGGGCTCGGAAGAAACACAAAGCTCGGGAATGCGAAATGGACACCGAATACGGTGGTTGGCGTATTGAAAAACGAGCGTCATTGCGGCGATGTGCTTTCCCGAAAAACATGGACTCCGAATTTTTTGAACCATAAAGCGGCAAAAAACCGGGGCGAACATTCACAATATATTCGGAGAGACCGTCATGAGCCTATTGTATCACGCGATGATTATATCACTGTTCAAAAAATGCTTTTTAATGCAAAATACGGCGGCAATACATATCTTCCCAAACTGAAAGTCACAAAAGAAGGCGCGCTGCGCGGTTTTGTATCGGTAAATCCGAATTGGGGCGCATTTACGGCTGAGGACTATAAAAACGCATCATTAAGCCTGTCAGAGGATTAGGAAGGGGGTTCGGGTATCATTGAGAATAAGGTGCGGAGAATTTGACCTGCGGGGATACGAAGTAATGCGGACGCAGTTCTTCGCATCGGCAAACATGACAAGTGTGAGCTTTTCAAAATATGGAATCCGGTTCAGCAGCGCGTGTATTCAAAAATTCGGCAAAACGGAGTATATAGAAGTTAAAGTACATCCCTTTAACCAATCCATTGCTGTCTTGCCATGTTCGGAATACGAAAAAAACAAAATGTGCTGGGCAAGGGTGTATGCCGATGGCATCAGTGTCCGAACAATAAGCGCAAGTGCGTTTTTGAATACGCTATATGAGCTTTTTGGCTGGGATGCGGATAAACGATATCGTCTACGCGGTGAGGTAATACAGGCTGACAATGAAATAATGGCGATATTTGATGTGCAAACGCCGGAAATATTCACATCGCGGTATGATTTGACGATGCCTTGGGCAACCGGATTTGGCAATGATTATTACAGGTATAGGGAATCTCAAATGCCTGCATCTTCCCCCGCATATTCTTTTTCAGAATACGACAATGAACCTGAATTGCAACCGACCACGCAGGAAACAGCGGAGAACAATATTCGATTATTGATCGAGAAAATGCAAAAAGATGGGAGGTATTCAAATGATTCAACAAACATTCACGATTAACGATGACGAGATCGTTCATGGCGAATACTTCTCGCATACGAACGAGCCTATACTCACGTTCAATCCGGCGCGTGGCTTAGTCTATGTAAACGCAATTAGCCTAAAGCGACTGCCGGATATGGATTATGCCTTGCTCGTTATATCCGCATCGGAAAAGCGTCTCAGTGTGTTCCCCTGTGGTACAGGCGAACGTGATGCGGTGCGTTTGCGCTCTGGCAGTCAACATCAAAACAAGCCGCGCCAAATTCGGTGCCGCGTTGAATTTTCGGAACAAATGCTTTCACTGATGAATTGGAAACGCGAATGCAGGTATCGGATGATTGGCTATACTGCGATTGGTAAATATAACACAATCATTACCTTCGACCTTTCGTCGGCAGAGGCGTTTTCTCCCGGTGAACGTACCGCTGACGCGCTGTCACAAGCACAAAACAGATTTGGCGTATCTTTTGACGAGCAGCAGAATAATCCCCTCATTAAAATTGTCGAGCAGGCCATAGAAATATCAACAACCGAATTGGAGGAGAACACGAGCAATGAGGTCTGACGAAAAAGGCAATTCGGCGAGAATCGCTATGTGGTATAAGGATGTTCCCATTACATCGGAGATTTTGACAACCCTTGAAGGAGAAATTACAAAAGAGAGCTGGAAATATCTAATCGGAAAAATGTGCTTGGCGGAGAAAAACAAACGGAGCGATAATGAACGCGTAAGTGACATATATGAACAGATAGGTAAGGATTTCGGGTATGTCCATCCAAGTTTGAAAAGACTTGTGAATTATGCAAATGCGATAGACCGCATACAAAAGATCCTTCCTGAAATTGCTTCAGACATCTTGAATGGAAAGACTCGCCTGTCACTGCCGGATGCCATTATATTGGCAAAAATGGAGTTTCCCGATATTTGCAATATTGTTATGCGTCTTACAAGTGAAAAAACACCCGCGGCAATAATATTTAGCGAGCAACAAGCGTTGAAGAAAAAAGTTGAAAGGAGAGGCAGACCAAAGAAGGTCAATCCGGAAATTCCTCGCGCCTCTGTTAAGGACACTCCAACGTATGATCCGGACGCGCAGATTAACGGTCTTGCTTTCACAATACCTTCATGGGTAAGTATGATAGAGAGAGCTTTTGCGGCTTCAGATTTCAGCGCAGTATCGCCTTGCGTGCTGGACCGTTTCGTGGGAGAATTAAAAAAATTAACGGTTGCCGCCGAGACGGTGACGACAATAATTTTGGAGGGGAAGTAATGGACAGGACGGATATTATGGAGCGTTTCAAAGCGTTTATACCGAACGTGCATTTTGAGTTGATACCAATTAGCAATCTTGTATCGAATCAAAACTATCAGCGCAAATTATCACAGCGCCATATTGACCGTACCGTAGCTAATTTTGACCTTTTCCAAATCAACCCGGTCAAGGTCAGCCGTCGTGACGGAAAAAACTATGTCATCAACGGGCAGCACACAACGGAAATCATTGCGGCGGCATCAGGTTCGCGGGAAACACCTGTGTGGTGTATGGTATATGACGAGTTAGAATATTTACATGAAGCTGATATTTTTGCACAACAACAGAAATACACAAAGCTGCTTTCGTCATACGAAATTTTCATGGCAAATGTCGAAGCGGACATCGACAGCCATATCGTAATCAAAAATATCGTTGAGCAATGTGGGCTTCGTCTATCAACAACTAAGCGGGGCGGTGGCATTTGCGCAGTGTCCGCATTGCGCGAAATATTTGATAAGAATGGTTACGAAGGACTCGACAGGACAATTAAGTTAGTCGTAAAAACTTGGGAGGGTGAGGCGAACTCCCTGACGGCAAATATGATTCGTGGAGTTTCTTTAATCGTAGCAACATTTGGCGATAGTCTGCGCGATGATTTATTCGCGGAAAGAATCGGCTCTGTTTCCGCACGCGAAATATCACGGACGGCTAAAGAACGCCGTGCCGGGTCTGTTGGCTACGCGGAGACGATGCTTCTTTTATACAACAAGAAAACGAAATCAACACTGAGTATGACGCGGCTTCACAGCCCTGAAAAGCAATAAGCGACCTGCAATACATTTTGCACTTCGTATCATTCCTGCGTCCGTTGACGCAAACAAAACTCAGTGCAAGACAACAAGGCGCTACACTGGGTTTTGCGTGAGCAAAGCAAAAACGGAACGCGATGCGTTACAATTTTGCTGACGGTCACGGCGATGCCCGCAGGCGGCGCAACTCTCCCTCGGAGAGCCCACGGCACTATCCTCGTCAGAGGATAGTGTATGAGTGGGTCACACACTATCTCCGATAGAGTGTGTCAAGCGTTGCCTTCGCCGTACATCAAATGTTAGTTATCAGTATATTTCTACACCCCGAATGCTTTTTATAGTGTTCGGGGCTTTTTGCTTTTGCAGTTCTAAACACTGCATTTACTTCCGCTTTCGCCGCAGTCGTTCCGTTGGAATGACTGCGGCTTTTTTATTTTACACAAAAACTGAAAAAGGAGACAAAAAATGGCAAACAAAACACATTTTACTGTTGTTCGCAATGAGGGCTACGGTAGCACAGAGTTCAAGACTCGACAGCGTCACAACGAGCGCCAGAATGAAAAATATTACAATGGAGACATTGTGCCGGAACGCTCAGTTTTGAATCATCACTATCAGCATTATTCTTTCCCCGATGGTACGCATGAGACCTACGAGCAATCCTTCAACCGAATGCTCGCTGCCGGCACGATTTCCAAGCGTGGCTTGAAGCCCGATGCAAAAGTTTTTGCAGAGTTGGTGTTCGATGTGAACACTGTGTACTTCGAGGAAAACGGAGGATATATGTACGCCAAAGATTTTTTTGATGAGGCATACAAATTGGCGGTTAAAGAAGCCGGTGACGAGCGGTATATTTTATCCGCCGTTCTTCACGCCGATGAGCGCAACCAAGAGTTATCGGAACGGCATGGATATGATATTTTTCATTACCACCTTCATGTCGTATATATCCCGGTTGTAGAGAAAAAGGTCTACTATCGCAAAGATATGAAGGACAAAGAGAAAGCCGGAACATTGAATGAAATTATTCAGCAGATTTCTCACTCCAAAAAATGGCCTATCAGGACTCCGGTGGAGCGCAACGGAAAGACGTATTCGGTTAATTCGTACTCTTTGCTCCAAGACCGCTATTTTGAGCACATGAGGGCTGCGGGCTTCAATGGATTTGAGCGCGGCGTAAGAGGTTCGACAGCAGAGCATTTGGATGTGGAAGCCTATAAACTCCGGCAGGAAAAACAGCGCCGTGATGAAATAACTGCACAAGTGGAACAAGTAGAAATACGGCTCGGCGAACTGGAAACACAGGCGGAGAAAAAGAAAGCCGAGGTCGAGCATCTCGTCAAAGCAACCGCCGTTCGTGCCGACATTTTTTCAACCCAAGAAGAAATTGAAAACAT
>JGI994J12354_10005864_pt1 | contig 10426 bp, 10 predicted proteins | sample IntmicLarv3ML3BL_FD_12354 | JGI IMG/M metagenome (IMG submission 12354)
TCTGTTTTAGTTGAAAGCACCGCTGATATTTTAAGCTTTGGCATGGGTGAGCACCAAACCGCTGAAATTGCGGAAAAACTGAAAAATGGTGAGGATATTAAAAATATAACCGATATTCTCGGAACATGCTATATTTCAGATTCGGCTCACGGTATTACAGGCATAACACTTCCTTCCTTTGATAAGGTAGCAGGTGATAAGGTTGCCTATGCGTCTGCTACAAGAGTTGAATATGATGAGCAAGATAATGTCAGAGGCAAGCGATTAATTCAGGCTCACGGCAAAAAATACCTTGTTCAAAATCCGCCGTCACCCGCGCTCACAACAGAGGAGCTTGACAAAATTTATGCACTGCCGTATGAGCGCTATTATCACCCATCTTATGAAAAAGACGGCGGAGTTGCCGCTATTTGTGAGGTTGAATTTTCAATTACGCACAATAGGGGTTGTTTTGGTGCATGTAATTTTTGCTCAATTGCTTTTCATCAGGGCAGACAAATTACGGTGCGCAGTGAAGAATCTGTGTTGAGAGAAGCAAATTTGCTGGTTAAAAACCCCCATTTTAAGGGGTATATTCATGATGTTGGCGGAGCAACTGCGAATTTTCGTGCGCCGTCATGCTCACAGCAGCAAAAAAATGGACTCTGCAAGGGTAAAAAATGCCTTGCGCCAACTTCTTGCAGTAAGCTTGAGGTGGATCACAGCGAATATCTTCAAATGCTCAGAAAGCTCAGAAAAATTGACGGAGTTAAGCGGGTTTTCATTCGCTCTGGAATACGCTATGATTATTTGCTTAAAGATAAGTCAGACGAATTTTTCAATGAACTGGTTACACATCATGTGAGCGGTCAGCTAAAGGTTGCTCCTGAGCACTGTGCAGATTTGGTTCTCGACAAAATGGGAAAACCGCACATTGCTGTGTATAAGGAGTTTGCAAAGCGGTTTTATAAAATTACAGGCAGGGCAAAGAAAGAGCAGTATCTTGTGCCATATCTGATGTCCAGTCACCCCGGGAGCACGCTCAAAAGTGCAATAATACTTGCACAATTTTTGAAAGAGGAACGAATTCACCCCGAGCAGGTGCAAGATTTTTATCCAACCCCCGGCACTCTCTCAACCGCCATGTACTACACAGAGCTTGACCCTTATACTTTACAACCTGTTTTTGTACCAAAAACTCCAAAAGAAAAGCAGATGCAGAGAACTCTTCTGCAATACTTTAAACCTGAAAACCGCAAAGCGGTTGCAGAGGCATTGATTACTGCTCACCGTGAGGATTTAATTGGCTTCGGCAAGGGTTGCTTAATTCCGCCGCCGCAGGGATATAAGAAAAAAGATAGCGGCAAAAAATCGGCAGACAGTAAAAATAAAAACCGAAGCAAAAAGCATATTCCGCCCAATCCATACGAGCGCAAGAACAGCAGACGTGGTTCGGGAAAAAGATAAGCTCGGCAAATACAATTTTATGGAGAACGGAAGTTTTTGATTATATGACGACAAAATTTAAGCCTTTATCATTTAAGCAAGGTATTAAAGATGGATTGCCAATTTGTTTTGGTTATATCTCGGTATCCTTTGCATTCGGGATTTTAGCAATACAAAAGGGACAGCCATGGTGGAGTCCGCCGCTTATATCCATGACAAATTTGAGTGGGACGGGGCAGTTTATGGGAGTGGATTTAATTAGTATATCCGCTCCGCTTTTTGAAATTGCCTGCACAGTTTTAATAATAAATCTGCGGTACTTATTGATGTCGCTCTCACTTTCGCAAAAAATAGTGCCTAATGTACCAACCTGGCAGCGCTTAATTATTGGGTTTGGCGTAACAGATGAAATTTTCGCTGTGAGCGTGAGAAAACTTCAGCCACTTACAACCTCGTATATGCTTGGAATGCTCGCTGTGGCATATTTCGGCTGGGTTGGCGGCACAATTTTAGGTGTGGTATCGGCAACACTATTGCCTGAATTTATCCTGAGCGCACTCGCCATTGCAATTTATGCTATGTTTATAGCAATAATTGTGCCGGCGGCGAGAGAGAGTTCCCCCGTGTTAAAAGTGATTTTGATTGCAGTTTCGATAAGCTGTCTGTTTTTCTTTGTACCTATACTTAGGGAACTGGGCAGCGGTTGGGTAATTATTATCTGCGGAGTTGTTTCAAGTGCATTGGGTGCTCTGCTGTTCCCCGTAAAAGAAGAGGGGGATACAGGCTGTGAATAGTACATACCTTTTGGCGGCAGTTGGTACAATGGCACTGGTTACATATCTGCCGAGATTTTTGCCGCTTGCGATATTCAGAAAGAAAATTAAGAATCCGTTTATTCGCTCGTTTTTATTCTATATGCCATATGGCATTCTTGCCGCTATGATTATTCCGTCAATTTTCTTTTCAACAGCATCAGTTTGTTCTGCTGTTTGCGGGACAATCGCCGCATTTATTCTCGCATATAAAAAGCTTGGACTTCTTTCAGTTGCTTTCGGAGCCTGTGCCACAGTGTTTTTGGTTGAGCTTTTTATGAGATACACAAATTTACTTTAATTTAAGGAGTATAAATCATGAAAAAATTATTTTTATCATCTTCATTTAAAGATGTAGCGAAACTTTTAGAGGAGCATGTAGGCGACGATTTAAAGGGTAAAAAAATTACTTTTATACCAACAGCGGCACTCCACGAAAAGGTAAATTTCTATGTGAAGTCCGGCAAGAAAGCTCTTGAAAAAATGGGATTGCTTGTTGATGAGCTGGAGATAACAACAGCATCACCAAGTGAAATATCGGAAAAGCTGAAAAATAGTGACTGCATATATGTTTCAGGTGGAAATACGTTTTTTCTGTTACAGGAACTGAGGCGAACGGGAGCAGATGAAATTATTGCCGAGCAAATAAATTCGGGTAAGCTATATATAGGCGAGTCTGCGGGATCAATAATATTGGCTCCGAATATCGAATATGCCAAGAAAATGGACGACTGCGGAGCAGCACCAAACTTGGACAGCTTCAATTCATTAGATATTGTAGATTTTTATCCGCTTCCTCACCATACAGAGTTTCCGTTTAAAAAAGCAGTTGAGAAAATAATTTCAGAATATAGCGGCGATTTGAAGCTGATGCCAATCACTAATTCGCAGGCGATATGGGTTAATGGCAGCAGTGTTGAAATTATTGAATAATTTGGCGATATAAAATTATCTGCAATATCAGCATACTGTTCAGTTAACATTTAAGTTCAGGTTTTCTGCGAAAGGGGACACAATGCTATTTGAATTAACAGATAAAAAAGTGTTGTATGATTATTATAAAAAAATTAAAGGTGATATTCCGTATTTGTTTGATGTTGATTTTAAAAACTGGAGTAAGAGTATGTTTGAAGATACCGATTGTGATGGAAACAGCCTGTTTTTAGAACTCAAAACTCTCATCAGTATGGAAAACAACGCAGTAAATGGGTTTATACAATTTGGCATACCAGCATTTGTTCATGATAACAATGGAGAGAAAAATACAACGATAAAAGCAGGAATTATCCGCAATATCTATTTTGAAAAAGAAGATATTTCTATGGGTGAAGCATTAATTGAAAGTGCGCTTTTGTATTTTCAGGAAAATCAAATTCAAAAACAATACAGCTTTTATCATTATTTCGGAATGACCTGCAATGCAGGGCATGGAAAACTGCATTGCTCACATTTTTATATAGAAGATTTGCTTTTAAAATATAATTTTATCAAGGAGCATGAAAATGTTTATTATTCTCGGTTGATTAGCGAAAGGGACATCTTTGAGAGTGAAAATATTACTCTGCAATATAGTGATACCAACGAGGGAGTATGTGAATTTTCCATATTATTTAAAGATACTATATCAGATAAAAAGATTGGTGAGGGCTGCTATGTTTATCTTCCTCAGGGAAAAATATGTTATTTGAAATGGATTTATGTTGATGACATGTATAAATCAAGGGGGTACGCTTCCGCCGCATTAATGCAGTTGTTTTCAGATTTGCGAAAGCAACACATCTATCGTATTGATACCGACACAGCAGACAGTAATCTTGCGGCACAGGGTCTTTATATTAAAACAGGTTTTACCGATATGGGAAGAACCAGAAGTTATCTGAAATAAATTTTTTATGAGTGTAAAGTGTAAATCAGACACAGCGTTTATTTAAGGGGTTATGTATAATTTGAGGAGAATTGGTTATGACACACAAACAGATTATTGACTATTGTCTGAATAAGCCCGGTTCATATTTAGATTATCCTTTTGACCCAATTGTTCCAGTTGTCAAAGTAAAATCTCCAACACAGGATAGAGGGCGGATATTTGCTCAAATTCTTCATTTACATGGCGAACCAAAGGTTACATTGAATTGTACCCCCGAATCTGCGGAGCTTTACAGAAGTGTTTATTTCGGTTCGGTGGTTAGAGGGTGGCATTGTCCGCCTGTTCAGCAACCGCATTTCAATACAATAAATTTAGACGGTTCTGTTCCGGACGAAGAAATCCTGCGAATGATTGATCACGCATATGAGGTTGTGGTTGCAAAATATCCGAAATACATACAGCGCGAAATTAATGAGATGGAAGTGTAATTGGAATACTGTACTACTGTATGTAATACTCAAAATTTTTGTTTTGTTCTTTGGAGCAACTGCATTATACAAGCCACATATTATACACATTTTTGATAGAGGGCAGTGATTTGCGCAAGTTTTATTAAATAAAAGAATAGTTTACATTGCAGATGGTTAACAGCCTTGATTAAAACAATTATTTAAGCTGAGGATGAGGAGAAATATTTATTTTATCAATTTGAGATGGGCATTAATATATTTTTTATAAAAAGGTTTGAAAGAGAGATTATCCTCGCAGATTTTTCATTAACAAACTAAAAACGATAAAAGAAAGAGAGAGTGATAATTATCACTCTCTCTTTAAGTTTTAGTAGGCAATCACCGGCACTGCCAGTGGGGATGAACGCTTTGGCTGTGCCCAAATCCATTATACTTTAAGCCAGTTTAATGAGAACAAAGATAAAATGGATTTCGCCGTTTTAACGGCAGCGGGGCAGGAAATACGAGAGAAAAATTAAATGATTGCCTGCCCTTCTATAGATATTCAAGCCTCCGGCTAAGCCGGAGGCTTGAATATTATTAAATTTATTAAATTCAGAACATGGTTTTCATATTTTCAACATGTGAAGATGAACGTGTTGCGGAAATGTTATTGAGAATGAGAACATCTGTTGAGTTGGTTTGGGCAACGAGTTCAGGAACGCTGCCGCCGTAGTAACGATAGTCAACAACATAAATGTTTTGATAATGAGGAGCAAGAAACGGAATAAAAGCATTACCGAAGGATTCCTTGATAACCACGCAGGCGGAACCGTCGTTCAAATCTTTATTTGTAATTTTTGTATATGGATTATCTCCGCCGGCAAATGCCATATATTTCATTCCCTGGTCGTAATCTGATACATCCATGACAAGCGGCCAAGTGAAATCTTCACCACTTCTTGGGGTTATAACCATCTCTGTTTCACACGGTGGGAAATAGAGGGTGACTGTGTCAGGATTTGCCGCAATTGCAGGGTTCTTTTCGCTGTCTGAATAGAAACTTCCGAGGAAACCCGGGATATCTTTTGTTGTGTAGTCAGTCAGAGCTAGAGGTGTTATTCCTTTTACCTCACAGAATTCTCTGTAAGCATAATATGCGCCGAGAGCTGTCCAGTGATGGTCTGTACGGAAGAAGATATACTCATCTGTATATAAATTAAGTGTATCATAAAGTGACAGAACTTTGATATTGTCATTGGAAGCAAAAGAGGAATTGAAATATTCAATTGCCTTTTTCTGGTTTGATGTGTTTATATTGGGATTGCTCTTAAAGAAATCCTCGGGGAGCATTAAATCCATGCTGGTTGGAATAATTGCCTCATAGACAACAGCCTTGCCTCTGAGCTTGTCTGCGCCGTTACGAATTGTCGTAATATAGTCGTTTGCAATACTCTCAACGAAGTTATAATATTCATAGCCTGTGTCGCCGACAACCAAGAGAGCACCGAGAGCCTCAACCTTTTGGTCACTTACGTCTTTCTTTGGAGGAGGAGTGGAGGGAACTTCGGGAGTTGATTCATCAGAGGTTTCTGATGTAGGATCTGCTGATTCATCGCCTGAAGAATCTGAAACATCTGAAACTGAAACCACAGAAGAATCTGATACTGCGGAGCTGTTAGGGGTCTTATCTTTATTGCCGTTCAAAACCAATACCACAACAACTATAACAATTGCAATAACTGCGACTATTAAAATCGGTAAAATTGGAGCTCTTTTCTTTCTTCTCCTGTTTCTTCCGCCTTGGGGAGCTCTTCTTGAAGAAGAGGGACGAGTGCTTGAATTTCTTGGAACATAATCTCTTGACATTTTCATACCATCCTTTGATTTTACTTTTATATATTTAATTTTAATTATATATCGGAGGGTTAAGCAAAAGGACTATCCGGAATTTCATCGCCGTCAATAATAGTACCATGAATTTCAACTGTTTTGATACCATAAAAAGATTTTACCTTAGTGTTTACAGACACAAAAATATCTCTCTGAGGAAAAGTATCTGCGAACCAATCTTCAATATCACGGAAATATTCTCCTGTTGCCAAATCTGAAAGGGAAAAATCGGGAAAAGCTGTAAGCTCTCTTTTCTCAACAGCTGAAAAGTAGGGGCGCATTGGTATAATAAGAGAAAATATCATAAAGAAGATTAGTGTTGCAAAGAAAACAACTTTCTTAATACTGATTTCTGTATCTGAAATTTTACTGACTTTTTTTGCATATCTTGCCATAAAATTTTCTCCTCTTATTTTATATGATATTTAAAATTGCAGATAAAGGAACGGATTATATGTATCTGAAACCAAAAAGCTTATTGAAACAAATATTGAGGCAACAGGCAGAGCCCATTCAGAAATTGCGGCTATTGGTCTGAGTAGAATGATGGTTGATGAAGTAAATTTTCTATACAGCTTCATGGGCAGAGGAGTGCATGCAATTACAGCAACAAGCAAAAAGAACATATTGTTGCGCAGCATATTTGTGGTTTCAAAGTTTGTGAAGGCGTTTCCGTTTGCACCAAACATTCCTTTAACAACAGCCCATGCCTGTGTTAAGTCGGTAAAATAGAAGAGCACCCAACCGAACAGTACCACAAGCAGGGTATATGTACGAGAGAAAATTGACGGTATTTTTTGGAAGAAGTCTTTCAGAATGAATTTCTCAATTGACAGGAATATGAAATAATACAGACCCCAGAGAATGAAATTCCAACCGGCTCCGTGCCACATACCTGTCAATAACCATACAATGAGCAGGTTTATTGCGGTTCTTCCGTCTCCCTTGCGGTTTCCGCCGAGCGGAATATAAACATAATCTCTGAAAAATGTGCTCAAAGACATGTGCCAGCGCCGCCAAAAATCTGATATACCTTTGGCAACATAGGGATGATTGAAGTTTTCTTTATATCTGAAGCCTACCATCAGGCCCATTCCAATGGCCATGTCCGAATAGGCAGAGAAATCGAGATAAATTTGAAATGCGTAGGCTATACAGCCAATCCAAAGAGACAGAGCAGGAGTGTTTAAAAGCTGAGGCATATTTGCAGCCTGATTTGCGACAGTTCCGTCCATAAGAATATCGGATGCCATCTTGCCGCAAATATTTGCGAGCAATACTTTTTTTGCAAGACCCACGCAGAAACGGTTTATACCATTTCTGAAGTCTGCGGAGCTTACATGGCGGTCCATAATTTGTTCGCACACATCTTGGTATCTTACAATTGGTCCTGCAATACATTGATGAAATAAACTCACATACAGAAGCAGTCTGCGATATTTTGGCTGTGCAGGAACCTCGCCTCTGTATACGTCGATAACATACGAGAGGAGCTGGAAAGTGTAAAAAGAAATACCTATCGGGAGAGCGATATTTGGGATAACCGAAGGGAAACCTGTGAAACCTTGCAGATTAACCATTACAAATACTGCATATTTGAAAAATGCAAGCATTCCGATATTTACAATCACTGCGAAAACAAGCAAAGGTTTGCACCTGCTTGTCCCTCTTGTTTTTTCAATATATTTTGAAATCAGCCAATCGAAGAATGACAGAAACAGAAGCGCCAAAATAAATGCAGGCTCACCCCATGCGTAGAAAACAAGGGAGAATATGATAAGCGATGAATTTTTTGCCTCCGTGCTTTTGCAGCATTTATATACAATCATCTGCAAAGGGAAAAATATACATAAAAAAATCAGTGATGAAAATACCACGAAGAACCCCCTAGAAGAATTTAGTTAATAAAATCACAAAGACTGTCTATAAACTGTATATAGACAGTCTTTAATAAGTTTTGAAATTTAATTGTTTTCATTACCCTGTTCATTATTCTGCGGTTCGGCAGAAACAGGAGGCTGAACCGGGGGCTGTATAGGCTGCTGCGGTACGCTGTAAGAAATTGCTTTTGGTTTTACAATTCCGTAAGCCGCGTTTGCAAGGGTTGAAACCAAAGGTAGATTTGGCTCTGTATTTTTAGCAATTCTGGAAATTGCCCAAATACTCAAAATGAATGCTGCGAGATTAATGATAAACTGTAAAACTCCGAAAACTGCGGAGATTGCACCGCCAATAAAAGGGATTGAAGTAAATAAATAGGGCACAGTTACCAAAGAGCTAAGAATTGATACAACAATTGAGAAAGCAAACGCTTCTAAGCACAGTTTTCCTGTTTGCTCGTCTTTCTCAACAAAAATAGCCAATAGAACAATAACTCCGCAAGGAATTGTCCAGCCCAGCATAACCATTATAAATGCCAGAATTGCATAAGCAGGAAGAACTATCCCGAATTTACCTTTTTTCATTGCACTTACCTCCAATAATTTTAATATTTCACCAGTCTTTAAATTTTATAACAAAAAGGGGGGTAAGTCAATACTACTATATAGGAATATGACAACATTGTCATATTTAATATAATTTTATTAGATTTTTAACGGAGATTTATATATGCAGTTTATAAATATGGGTTGAAATTTGAAACAAAAAGGCGTACAATTTGAGCGAGTTAAATAAGTTTAAGGTACGGTTAAAAATTATAAAATTATGAGGTGTAAAAATGCTTGTTGCCCCATCGTTGTTAGCGGCAGATTTCTCTGCTCTTGGTAAAGAAGTTGAAAAGGTTTCAGCCTCGGATATGCTTCACATAGATATTATGGACGGCTGTTTTGTTCCGAATATCAGTATGGGCCCAGGGATTGTGAAAGCTATAAGAGATAAGAGCAGTCTTGTGTTTGATGTTCATTTAATGATTATGAATCCGCAGAAGTATATTGAAGAATTTGCAAAAGCCGGAGCGGATATTATAAGCTTCCACACAGAAATTGAGGGAGATATAGGCGAGGGTGTTAAGCTTATTAAAGGTCTTGGCAAAAAAGCAGGACTCGTTATTAAACCCAACACGAAAGCGGCGGACATTTTTCCTTTCGCTGAAGAGTTATACTCCGTTACAGTTATGACTGTTGAACCGGGATTTGGCGGACAGGAGATGATTGTAGAGGCTCTCGAAAAGGTTAGAGAAATAAAAAGTAAATTCCCCCATATCCTAATTGAGATTGACGGAGGAGTTAACAGAGAAACTGCACATTTGTGCGCTGAGGCGGGTGCGGATATTCTTGTTGCAGGAACAGCAGTGTTTAAAGCTGAAAATCCCGAAGAGGAAATAAAATTTTTACAGGAATTGTGAAGTGGGCGCAAAGAAAATTCGGGAATGTTGTTGTCATGAGTAATAGATTAAGCTATATACAACAATATGTTGTAATTGAAAGTTAAGATAATCTCATTGCGGTAGTATAAAGCGATTTAGATAGGAAAAAGGTATTTTACAGGCAACTACATCATTTGATGTAGTTGCCTGTTTTGTATGTATGCTTTAGCTTAAATAATCGTTCGGTTCTACTGGGGGACAAAAAAGCTTTAGTTTGAGACTTCGCAAAGGGAAATGTCCTTTTGAGGTATCCTTCAAGCAGGCAAAAATCTAGCTGTTGTATTTTTACCCGTTTACGGGTGGTGGGGCGTGTGATGTAATAATATGATTCAGTGCTTCTTGAGGGGTTATGCATAACACGTGGTCACTAATGGTTCTTGTTGCATGAATTGTAATGAAAGACCGTTTAAGATTCTTGACTGTTGTAATAACGAAATGGTTGATAAACGTGAATTTGAATGAAATTAATTTGTCATCTTAACAACGGTGAGATGTGAGATGCAAAAAGAATGGTCTTTTCTAATGTGCCCTAAGGAACTCGTCTTTATCAACGTCTTATAGGTGTAGTACATGCCATATGTAATGAATTGTTGTTTTAGTATAATTAAGTTCC
>JGI994J12354_10005865_pt1 | contig 10425 bp, 7 predicted proteins | sample IntmicLarv3ML3BL_FD_12354 | JGI IMG/M metagenome (IMG submission 12354)
CCAACGGTTTAAACCCTGCTTGTGCTAATATATATGCACAAAAAAGTCCCGCCGGACCAGCTCCAATTATTATTGGACGTGTGTCCGCTGGACGTTCTTTTGGCAACAAAAATTCATATCGCCTCTTTTTTGTCAACATAATATTGTTATCGTTAACTCGCTTAAGAGCTTTTGCTTCATTTTCTATCTCGACATCAATTGTATACACATAAAAAAGTTCTGGCTTGCGACGCGCATCAATCGATTGACGAATTATTTCCCATGACATGATGTCATTTTTTGAAATTCGAAGCTTTTTGCTTACTCCTGCCAATAATTCAACTTCCGTGTGAGTAATTGGCAATTTTAATTGTTGTATCCTTATCATATATAAGACCCTCATTTGCTGTACATTAATCGCTAAAACACTTACTTCCAATTATTGCACTTCTAGCTGCCACAACCCCACTACTCCAAGCCCATTGTAGATTATATCCACCACAATCACCATCAACATCAACAACCTCACCAGTAAAATACAAGCCCGGCATTTTTAGCGACTCCAATGTCTCAGAATTTAACTGCGCCGTACTAATACCCCCACTACATACTTGTGCTTGCTCTAACGAATGCGCCCCTGTAATCAAGATTGGGAACGTTTTAATCCACACCGCTAGTTCTTCAAGCGACTTAGCTTTACTCGTTCAATATCGCAATCATTTTCTTAGGAAGTAGTCCAATCAACGACTCTTGTAATGATTTATAAGGACAATTGTGAAGTCTTTCACTTAACATGCCAGCCAAGAATTCCTCATCAAAATCTGGCATCAAATCTAACACCACAATTGCTTGTTTGTCTTCATCAATCGCTTTGACCGCAAAACGACTTAGCGAAAAGGTCGGAATTCCTGAAATACCGTAATCCGTGAATTGCAATTCTCCGCGAGCAGTAATTATCAGTTCTTCATCCACTAACAAAGTTGCTGCTCCCTCCATGCGAACTCCCGCCCATTTAGTAAAATAATCGCCCACGCCATCTAGCGCCACTAATGCTGGCAATGGTTTAATCAACTCATGCCCCGTATCGGCCACCAAATGATAGTCATCTTCACTAATTTTAATTCCCAATGATGCTGGTGAACCAGTCGCCACAATCACCTTGTCACTACGATAGTCCCAGGTCTTAGTTTTAACTTCAAAGCTTTTGGCAACTTTACAAATACTTATAACCTCTTCACGCGTCTTAATCTTAATATTAAGATGTTCAGCCTCCATCAAGAGAACTTCCACCACACTAGATGCTTGTTCACTAAAAGGATAAATATAGTCGTTTTTATTCTTGGTATAAATACCCATATCCGTAAAATAACGCATCGCATCAAAATGATTAAATTTATTAATAATTCCCCACGCAAAAGCAGAATTCTCGCCACGATAGAACTCTTCGCCTTGATTAATATTAGTTAAGTTGCAACGACCATTGCCACTTGCCAATATCTTTTTACCAATTTTTTCACTTTTCTCCAAAATTGTAACGCTTGCACCATTCCTTGCCGCTTCAATTCCAGCAATTAACCCTGATGCTCCTGCTCCGATAATTATAATATTCATATTCACCTCAATCAAATCATAACATTTTCAAATTCACTAAATCCTTGTCAAGCAACTTTTGCAAGCTCATCAACACTCCCAATTTTACATGCGGAAATGTCAATCCACCCTGAAAATAAACGGCATATGGTGGCTTAATTGGAGCATCAGCACTTAATTCAATTGATGAGCCTTGGACAAATGCTCCAGCCGCCATAATCACCTCACTATCATAGCCTGGCATCGCCCACGGTTCTGGTGTCACATAACTATCAACTGGCGCAGCAGCTTGAATGCCCTGACAAAAAGCAATGACTCCCTTTGGTGTTCCTAAAGTAACTGCTTGAATAATATCATGCCTACTTTCGCTGCTATTAGGCACTACTTCAAAACCTAATTTTTCGTAAATATTTGCTGCCAAGATAGCCCCTTTTAGGGCACTTGCTACTACTGTTGGCGCAAGAAATAAGCCTTGATAGAATGATTGGTTAACACCTAGTGTTGCTCCTACTTCTTTACCAAGCCCGGGGCTTGTCAAGCGATAGGCACAATTTTCAACATATTTATCTTTGCCCACAATATATCCACCGATAGGTGCCAACCCACCGCCAGCATTTTTAATTAACGAACCCACACATAAATCCGCACCGACATCTGATGGTTCAATAACTTCGACAAATTCGCCATAACAATTATCAACCATGCAAATAATACTTGGCTTAATATCTTTAATGAATGTAATCAATTCACCAATTTGTTTGACCGAAAACGTCGGCCTAGTTTGATAGCCCTTAGAGCGTTGAATAGTTACCATCTTGGTTTTATCGTTAATCGCCTGGGCTATTTTCTCATAATCAAATCCACCTACATCATTAAGTTCAACTTGCCGATACGACACCCCATATTCAGCCAATGACCCATTAGATGGTCTAATGCCAATCACTTCTTCTAACGTATCATACGGCTTACCTGCTGGTGATAAAAGTTCATCGCCAGGACGTAAATTGGCTGACAATGCCACTCCTAAGGCATGTGTTCCGCAAGCAATCTGTGGTCTTACCAGAGCACTTTCGGTATTGAAAACGTCGGCATACACCGCCTCTAAGGTCTCACGTCCAAAGTCATTGTAGCCGTATCCGCTTGAAGCTGCAAAACAACTCTCATTAACACGGTTCTTTTGCATTGCTTTAATAACCTTTAATTGATTATATTCGGCCACTCCATCAATATCTGCAAAACGTTCCTTTAAGCCATTGAGGATTTTCTCGCCGAAATCATAAACTGCTTGTGAAATTCCTAAGTCGTTGTATAAGTTGTTAGTGCTACTCATTGTTTATTTTCCTTTTCTTTGTTTTATAAGACGTATTTCTTCCAATAGCGATGCCAAACCAGTAAAGTAAGGTTTTATCTTTTATATCAAGCTCACAATAACGAAATCATATACGTTAGAATTTTATCATCGTCATACCCAAACTCATTCTTATCAACCCAAACAACCTCTCGCTCCCGCTTAAACCAAGTAATCTGCCGCTTAGCAAAATGCCTCGTATCCCGCTTAATCCTACAAACTGCCTCGTCAAGCGTACACTTACCATCAAGATACTCCAAAATCCCCTTATATCCCAACCCTTGCATCGAAACCATATCCTTAGTAAATCCGCGCCCACGCAAACCCTTAACTTCCTCAATTAGCCCGTCCGTAATCATCTTATCCACACGCTCATCAATTCGCGCATAAAGTTTTCCACGATTATCATTTAAAACAAAATAAGTAAAATCATACGGACTTCGCTTTTTTCGTTGTTCTTGATTATGCTCAGAAATTCGCTTGCCTGTCTGCTCAAAATATTCCAACGCCCTAATCACTCGTTTACTATTGTTTGGATGGATTTGCTCAGCAGCTTTGATATCTATGCTAGCAAGTTCTTGATGTAACGCTTCCTCACCTTTGGCAGACAATAACCGCTCATACTTATCACGAATTTCGTTAGATTGCGGGTTCTCATCAAACTCAATATCATTTAAAATCGCTTGAATATAAAACCCTGTCCCACCAACAATAATTGGTACCTTACCACGACTATAAATATCTTCTATCGCCCGTTTCGCCATCTCCTGAAACACCACCACATTAAAAGAGTCGCTCGGTTCCATCACATCAATTAAAAAATGAGGCACTCCGCCCATCTCCTCAGACGTAATTTTAGCCGACCCAATATCCATCTTCCGATAAACTTGCATCGAGTCCGCCGAAATAATTTCCCCATCAACAGCCTTTGCCAATGCAATCGACAATTTAGTTTTTCCAACTGCTGTTGGACCTGTTAATATAACTAATTTCTTCCCCATGAATTTTCCCATTCCATACAGCTAATAATAAACTTAATCTTTTTCCAATGATTGAGAGCTACGCATCAACACGAAAAACTCTCCTTACAAAATCCTCTTAAACTTCTTCTCAAGCTCTGTCTTACTCATCGAAACAATCGTCGGTCTCCCATGCGGACAATGATAAGGATTATCTAAGCACAACAACTCATCAATCAAATGCTCAATCTCAATACGTGACTGTACATGATTGCCTTTAACTGCCGCCCTACACGCCATTGATGCCAACTTATCATCAATAACCTTAGATTTCGTACCCCTAATCTCGTTGCACAAATCATCTAGCATCATGATGAAAATCGCCTTGCTATTTAAACCAAATAAATTACTTGGTACCGCTGATATGCTAAATTCCTTGCCCCCATAAGCTTCAATTTCAAAGCCAAAGGCTGCAAATGTATCACGATAAGTCTCAATAATCGAGGCCTGCTCAAGATTAACCGAAATCACCATTGCTGGTGAAAGATATTGTGAAGTAATCTTTTTTTCCTTCATATCATTAAGCAACCTTTCGTACAACACCTTTTCATGAGCGGCATGTTGGTCGATAATATATAATTTTTCATCAACTTGAACCAGCCAATATGTCTTAAACAACTGTCCGATGATAGTATGCTGCTTCGCCTGCGTAACTCCTTTAATCTCATCCTTGCTAAATAAAGTCTGTTGTTTTGCTTGGCGCTCACCGTGCAAACTTTTCGCTATCTCTTCTAAAGCTTTTGTCGTCACTTGTGCTTCATGCCCACTTAACTTTGAACGATAGTCATTCCTATCGCCCGCCTGAGCAGATTTTATCACACCACTTGGATACACACTATCTTCCCTAATCATACCCCTTGGTGATTGAATATTTGATACTTGATTAGCTTTTATGTGTTCTTCATAATCCTTACGCCGTTGCAGTTCAAACGGCTCGGGAACCGTTCCTGTGGCTATTGGTGCGGGGCTATCCGCCCTGTCTTTCTTCGCTTTTTTATCAAAACTAACTTCTGGAATTAATTCTTTACCCGTTAAGGCATCGTTAATCAAACGATAAATACTACGATAAATTGCATCTTGATTATCAAATCTAACTTCCATCTTGGTGGGGTGAACATTAACATCAATATCTTCGCCATTAACCGTAATAGCCAATGCCGTAAAGGGATATTTGTGATTCATCATAAATGAACGATAGCCGTCTTCAATTGCCTTAGTTATCAAATTGCTCTTAACATATCGCCCGTTGATATAATAATTTTCAAACTTACGATTGCCTCGTGAAACATTTGGCTTACCAATATAGCCCTCTACCTGTACAACATTGTCTTTATAATCTATCTCGATAATATTATTCGTAATTTCACGTCCATAAATTTGATAAATAACCTCTTTAAAATTATCATTGCCCGAAGTATGCAACTTAATCTGATTATTTTGCACATATTTAAAAGCTATCGCGGGGTGTGACAATGCCAATTGTTCCATACAATTGCTAACATAATTACCTTCGGTCACTGGTGATTTCAAGAACTTCTTACGTGCTGGGATATTATAAAATAAATTACGAATTAAAAATGTTGTGCCATCTGGTGCACCAACATCTTCACTTGATTTTTCAATACCACCCTCAATAATATAACGTGTTCCCGTAAAATCACTATGTGTCTTAGTAATCAATTCTACTTGCGAAACTGCCGCAATACTTGATAGTGCCTCGCCTCTAAACCCAAGCGAAGTAATCGTCGTTAAATCATCCAAAACCTTAAGTTTACTAGTTGCATGGCGCAAAAATGCCAATGACACTTGCTCCTTTCCTATTCCTATCCCATTATCGGTGATACGAATAAAAGAAATGCCACCTTCTTTAATCTCGACCGTCACTGCATTAGCTCCGGCATCAATTGCATTTTCCACTAATTCCTTAACAATCGAAGCGGGACGTTCAATAACTTCGCCCGCCGCTATTTTATCAATTGTATTTTGGTCTAATAAAGCAATTTTACTCATCTTGTCCCCAACGGTTTTTAATCTTATTTTGTAATTTATCAATTAATTTCAATGCTTCAAGTGGCGTTAAATTACCAACGTCAATTGCTTGTAGCTCAGCTAAAATATCGTTATCTGAAGCTGTATCAAATAATGACATTTGTTTTAGGTCAACTTCATCATAATGTATCGGTTTCGGCTTGTCTTTCTTGTCTTCGGTTAAATCCTTGACTGCGGAAATAATATCCGCATCACTTAATTCTTGAACCAATTCTTTGGCCCGCTCAATAATCGAACTTGGTACGCCAGCAAGTTTCGCCACCTGGATACCATAACTTTTATCCGCACCACCTTTAATGATTTTGCGTAAAAAAACGATATCATCGCCTTTTTCTTTGACCGCGATACAATAATTGTTAACTCCTGCTAGTTTGCCCTCTAATTCCGTAAGTTCATGATAATGTGTCGCAAACAAAGTTTTGGCACCTAATAATTTAGTATTACTAATATGTTCAATCACTGCCCAGGCAATACTAAGTCCATCAAAGGTGCTCGTTCCTCGACCTATCTCATCTAAAATCAAGAGACTATTCGCTGTAGCATTACGTAAAATAGTTGCCACTTCAGTCATTTCCACCATAAATGTACTTTGTCCACTTGCCAAATCATCTGATGCCCCAACTCGTGTAAATATTCTATCAACAATACCGATTTTAGCCTGACTAGCCGGAACAAAACTGCCGATTTGTGCCATTAAGACAATTAACGCCGTCTGACGCATATATGTTGATTTACCCGCCATATTAGGTCCCGTGATAACCGATACGCGACTCTTGTTGCTATCTAGGTAAGTGTCATTGGGGATAAACATGTCGTTTTTAATCATTTTTTCAACAACTGGATGACGACCATCTTTGATATCAATAATACCCTTTTCGTTCATTTGCGGACGGACATAATTATTACGCTGTGCCACTAATGATAGCGAAGTAAAAACATCAATATTAGCAACTACTTTGGCGGTTAACTGAATACGTGCAATCTGCCTCGCAATGTTTTCACGCACTTCACAAAATAGCTCATATTCTAACGCATATAACTTATCTTCTGCTCCTAAAATCACACTTTCTAATTCCTTAAGACGAACCGTGCTATATCGTTCTGCATTTGCCAAAGTCTGAGTTCTGGTAAAATATTCTGGCACTTGCTCTTTAAAAGAATTGCTGACTTCAAAATAATATCCAAAAATCTTATTATATTTAATCTTAAGCGTCCTGATTTTTGTTTTTTCGCGTTCCTCGGCTTCCAATTCACTTAACCAATTCTTGCCCTCAGTTTTGGCGTGACGAAATTTATCAACATTGTCTTGGTAGCCCTTGCGAATAATGCCGCCTTCTTTTAACGCTAATGGCGGTTCATCTTCAATGGCTGTGCTCAACAACTCATAAATATCACTTAAATCATCTAAATCATGATAAAACGTACTCAGCAACCCACCATTAAATTCTTTCAAAAGATTTTTAATATGGGGCAACATATAAAGTGACGACTTAAATGCAATTAAGTCACGTGGATTAGCCGTATTACTGCCAATCTTACTAACTAAGCGTTCTAAATCATAGATAGGATTTAGATACTCTCTTAACTCCTCGCGAAGCATCGCTTGTTTATTTAGTTCGCCAACTGCGTCAAGGCGCTCATCAATTTCTGATTTATCAATCAATGGTTGTTCAGCCATGCTACGTAATAATCTTGCGCCCATGGCCGTCTTTGTCTTGTCTAGTACCCACAATAAAGAACCACGTTTTTGTTTTTCGCGAAGCGTTTCTACTAATTCTAAATTACGGCGTGACGAGCTATCTATCAGCATAAATTTATCCGCTGAATAAATATTGATTTTTGTCATCTGGGCTAATGAATTCTTCTGCGTTTCATACAAATATTGGAAAAGTGCGCCCGCAGCCAAGGTCCCGGCATTGACATCTTCAAGCCCTAATCCGTTTAGGCTGATTGTCTTAAAATGCTCTTTTAGCGTTCGACGGCATAAATCATCATCAAAGTACCATGGCTCTAGCGGATAAAGACAAATATTGAGACGTTCCTTTAAATAATCAATGTCTATCCCACTAACACCAAATGCTTCATTGCAAATGATTTCCGCAGGGTAGAATTTATGGATTTCATCAAGTAATTTCCGCTCATTATCAACTTCTGTGACATAACAATCACCCGTTGTAATATCGGCAATTGATACGCCATATTGCTCATCAAGATATATGACCGCCATAATGAAATTATTCTTAGTCTCGTCAAGACTGTGTGTATTAAGATTGGTTCCAGGTGTTACAATTCGAACTACTTCGCGTTTGACTAAGCCCTTGGTTTGCTTGGCATCTTCGACTTGTTCACAAACTGCTACTTTATAGCCTTTGTCAATTAAGCGATTAATATATCCTTCGGCTGCGTGGTGAGGTACGCCACACATGGGGGCACGCTCTTCCATGCCACATTCCTTGCCTGTTAGGGTTATCTCTAGTTCTTTTGAGGCTAATAAAGCATCATCAAAAAACATCTCATAAAAGTCGCCTAGGCGATAGAATATGATGCAGTCTTTGTTTTCTTCTTTAGTTTTTACGTATTGTTGCATCATCGGGGAAAGTGTTTTCACGTGTATATCTCCTTGTGTTATATAAGACGTCCCGTTTCAATTGAAAGAATTCTCTCCTTGGCTCGCTTCGCTAATGCCAATTCGAGAGTTTTTCATTGAAACGTAGTTTTTGGCAAATACTTATTCGGTGCTATATTCGTTCATTATGTAATGGCAATTCTTTCTGGTTAAAAAGCGTAGCCAATTCAAAACGTTCTAATCGCAAAATATCGCCAGAATAACCTTGAGGATGCCTAGCTCCAACGAAAAACTCTCGAATTGGCTCTTGCGAAGCGAGCCAAGGAGAGAATTCTTTCGCTTGGAGCGTAGCATCACATAGCGTGTTGTGCGCTATCACAATCGTTCTCCAAGGTAATAAAAGCCTTTACATTCGGTTAGTGATACTTTTAGTAGTTTCCCGATATCATCGGCGGTTCCAGGAAGGTGAACAAGAATGTTATTGGATAGTCGTCCGGTTACTAGGGTGTTATCATGGTCGTTGATTTCTTCAACGAGAACTTCGCCAACGCTTCCTTGTAGACGTGACACCTCTTTGCGTGAAATTCTTTGTACTTCGGCAAGCAGTGTATCAAAGCGCTCTTTGACTACTTCGGCACTGATTTGGTTCTCCATAGTCGCTGCTGGGGTACCGCTACGCTTTGAATAAATAAAAGTAAAAGCACTATCAAATTTCACTTTGCGAATAACATCTAAAGTTTCATTTAAGTCATCTTCGGTTTCACCTGGAAAACCAACGATAATGTCTGTTGTCAGTGATATATCTGGCATTGCAGCTCTCATTTTCTCAACAAGTTGTAGATATTGTTCTTTTGTATATCGCCTGTTCATCTTTTCTAAAATGACGCTACTGCCAGCTTGTAATGGTAAATGTAAATGACGACATATCTTTGGGCTGTTTGCCATCACTTTAATTAATTCATCAGATAAATCTTTGGGATGTGAAGTCATAAAACGAATTCGCTTTAGCCCCGCAATATTTTCTATCTTTGCCAAAAGTTTTGCAAATGTCATTGGTTCATCTAGCGTCTTGCCGTATGAATTAACATTTTGCCCTAATAACATAACTTCCGCTACCCCATCAGCAACTAAATCTTGAATTTCTTTGATGATATCCTCTGGCTTACGACTACGTTCACGCCCACGCACATATGGAACAATGCAATAACTACAAAAATTATCACAGCCAAACATAATATTGACACCTGACTTAAATGAATATTTACGTTCAATCGGTAAATCTTCGACAATTTTATCGGCATCTTTCCAAATGTCAATTACCATTCGTTTAGACTCTAATCTGGTCGCCAAAAGTTCGGCAAACTTAAAAATATTATGCGTTCCAAAAATCAAGTCGACAAAAGAGTAACTCTTTTTTAATTTTTCGACCACATGGTCCTCTTGCATCATACAGCCGCATATAGCAATTATCATATGCGGATTTTTCTTTTTGTAGCTATTAAGACGCCCCAAACGCCCATAAATGCGTGTATTGGCATTCTCTCGTACTGTACAAGTATTAAAGATAACAAAGTCAGCCTCTTCTTCTGACGGTGCTTGTTGATATCCGATTTGTCTTAGAACGCCATCCAGTTTCTCAGAGTCCTTGCTATTCATCTGACAGCCAAAAGTGGTCGTATAAAACAAAAGCGGACGGCCCAACTTAGCCACTTCGCAAGCAACATATTCCTTGCATTTTTTAATGAAGTAATATTGGCGCTTAGGTTCTGCAATTGGTTCGTCTGCCTTTAAGTCAATTTCTTGTAATATTTTTTCGATTTCAGTATTGTTATTCACATGTATTCCCTCTATGGTCTTACCTGACCATCTCCATA
>JGI994J12354_10005866_pt1 | contig 10423 bp, 6 predicted proteins | sample IntmicLarv3ML3BL_FD_12354 | JGI IMG/M metagenome (IMG submission 12354)
TCAGCAGTTCGAGTCTGCTTAACAGCTCCATCGGAAAAGCCCGTAAACACTACGTTTACGGGCTTTTGCTATTTCTGAATACATACTGAAAAAGACAATTTCATAAGTTTGCCCACAATTTTTGCCCACAATTAAAGGCACTGTAAAGTAAAAATGAAAGAATAGCCCCCGAAATCATAGGAATACTTCACGCCACGAGCAGGAACTCCCGTTTTTGTTTATTTGAAAGATTGAGCCCGGCAACCTGAGCCGGGGTCAACCCATTCAAAGCAGAATGTGGACGTACAAAATTAAAAAAGAAGACAAACATGGAAATGAGATTATTGGCAGACTGAAAAGAAGAAAAACCCTGTTTAGTTTTGTGCCAAGCCTTGAACTGCTTGTTAAAGCACTCAATGAGATTGTTGGAGATATCGTCTTTAAAGCTCTCAACCCTGATGTGCTTAACGCCAAGAATAGACTTAACCGGCACTTTGTATGCAGAATAACGGTCAGAAATGACGGCTTGGGGCTTACCGTGAGATTTTGCTTCATTCAGTACAGAAACAGCTTGGGGCGAATCCCGGTGGGGCGAGAGATGAAAGCCGATGACGAATCGGGTTTCACTGTCAATAACAAACCAGATGTAATGCTTAACACCGGCGATTTTCACCACCGTTTCATCAGCATGCCACTCGTCCGAATTGAAGTCCAATGATGGCAGCGGCTTGATTCTCATGTCATCAAACAACGGCGCAAAGCGTGTACACCAATTGCTGATAGTGACATGGGAAACGTTAATGTTAAAGGCCGTTCGAAGGATAAGGCTGATATTACGGAATGAGTTTTTACCGAGATAAAACATGGAAAGAGCTGTAATGATGAGATGGACAGGATAACGCATTCGCTTAAAATTGTGCTTGCCGAACAGGCTTGACATGGACGGAGCGGTAATCGCTGTGTTTTTCCAAACGAAAAACGAATGATTGCAATGCTTATTACAGCAACGGTAATTGCTGTAATGCTCGTAATCATGGTGCAGGAAGCTGCCTTCCCGCACACCGGACAGGAAAGGTGACGCCGCTCAGTTTGCCCCGCTCCCTTCCTCGCTACGCTCGGTCGGTCGGGGGCAAACTGATGCTAGCAGTTCCGGCATTGATATTTTTGATATCCATCAATATCCTTGCCGTAACGATAAAATGAATGATTGTTGTTGCACTTTGGACAACTAAAATGGTATACTTTCTGCATGAGAACATCTCTCCTTTTTGGGAGGTACTTCGTTTTGTCGCAGAAACATTGTACCACAAAGGCTGAGGTGTTCTCATCTTTCATTTAAGTTTACACTACGTGAAATTGATTCGGGAGGAAGCGGGGTGGAACCCCACTTCCCCTGCTTTCAACATATGTTAACCGTGATGACACAACCAGTTTAACACAGAGAGAGCAAAGTTAGTTTTCGTATTTGCGAATCGGCATATTATTGGTGATAAAACACAAAAAAAGCATAAAACATACTAAGCATAGAAACGATTGCATCAGCAATTAGAGAGTTGCATGTGCTTTGCAGTATCAAATATAGTCACTTAAATTTTCTTTCATAATAATAGTTGTTTTGGTGAAATTTGATTTTTTTTCAGGTTTTTGCTTATTGATTAAATATTCTCCGGCAATATCCATTGCTATTTGTCCTTGTAAAACAGGAGACTGATCAATAATAAAATTAATTCTATTTTCACTCAAATACTTTATACTTCTATCATTTAAGTCGAAAGCACCTAAAATTATTTTTCCTGTAAGCCCAAGTTCTTCTACGGCTGTCACTATTTCTTCAATATATATTGACAATATTAAAATAGCGTGAACTGTTTGCCGCTCCACTGTTTGCATTATACTTTCGCGTACTTTTTCTTGTGTATCCGTTATTATGCCAACAATTTTCACATCAGGAACTTCTTTGTTTAAAAATGACAGCGCTCCTTCAAGGCGGTGAATATGGCTTTCAAATTCTTGTATTCCGGCGGCAATCAATACATTGCCCCTGTTGCCGATCATATTTGATAATAATGAAGTTGCTGTTCTGCCGCTTTGGTAATTATTATGTCCGACAAAGCATAACCGACTATCGTCATCTATATCAGAGTTGACGGTTATAATAACAATCCCTTTGTCAGCCAATTGCCGCATGGTATCTTTTATCAGCGGAGATACCATAGGACAAAATATGATAGTGTCCGCACCTTCTTCGGCTAATCGCAGCAATGCTTCTTTTTGATTTTCCAACACTTCGTCCTCAATGAGTTCCTCTATTAATTTAAAGCCGCAATCTTTGTACTTTTCAAAGGATTGTCTGATTCCGTTTATAATGGAAAGGTTAAATGGATCTTCACCCTTAAACAACAAAACGCCAACCTTATATGACTTCTTAATGGCAGCCAAAGCCCGCCCTGTCTGATTGGGAATATACCCATATTCTTTCAAGGCACTCAAAACTAATTTTTCGGATTTTTCACTTACTTTTCCGCGATTATGTATTACGCGATCAATTGTCCCCCGCGATACAGGGATAACATCAGCAAGATCCTTAAGTGTCATAAAAATTCCTCCTTCCAAAATAAAACGTGGAGTTTTAAGTTGGATGCGATCCTCCATATAATCATATTACTATTTTAGCATTTTACTAGCCTGTTGTAAACTAAGAATATCATTTCTTTTCATTCATACCGTAAGTTTAATGGTCATTATTTTATATGGCTCAATATCCAGTTTGATTTCACCATTGGAAATTGAAAGTTCACAAATATTTTTTTCGTTCATATCTGATAAAAAAGCTTTGTTGAAATGATGTTGCTTCAACTTAAATGATGCAGATTTTCCTTGGTTTTCAAAAAGCCTTAGAATAAATCCATCTCGATCTAAACAACGCTTAAATGAAGAAAATACAACATTACCGACATCCCAATCAAATACAGACGGAATAGAAACGATATCATTTGATTCTAATTTATTGCGGATAACATGGGAAACAGGCGGATAAAGAAAGCTTTCCGCTAATTTCAAAAACGGAGTCCGGTCTGTTTGGTTGGTCTTAAACGGTATATACGACCACTCAATTTCGTGAACACCAAGACATTGCGCTCCCGGCGTATTGGAGGTCGGCGAAGCGATAACCTCTCTGGCCATAGTATTGTACCTACTCATTAGTTGAAACCCTCGCAATAATGTCAAGTGTATATTGGGATGACCTGTTAACGGTTCAATCTTCGCCTCATATTCATAAATTCCCTTAAATGCGATTGCAAGTCCTGACGCATTGTCATTAAGTGCAATCCACTCACGGCAGGGCAGCGACTGTGTGGGAGGTTGTCCCCATGGTTCAATTTCTTTCGGCCGTTCTATTAAGCGATCTAATACAGCAAACTGACCTCCTGACAACACTGATTCGGTTTTTATTCCTGTGGGAACACAAAGTCTGATGCGATGATCTTTGGCATTGTTTTCTATGATTAGTTTTACATCAACTCGCGCAATACCGTTGTATACCGTTATCTTGAATGTGATTGGAAGAGATACCCGTTCGGAACTTCTATTGTCTCCAACCAAATGATGCGGTACATTTATTTCTCCATTCATCTCAATGACTGCATAAACAGAACCGCATTCTACAAGACGACTGGTAAATTGACACGAAGATGACCGCACAATTTCCCCCGGTATCCATGAAGGTGAATAATCCCATGCGTCACCGCAGTCACAATCCTCTTCAAGCAAATTAAGATTGTAATTCCATTTTCCTGTTTTCTTATTCAGTATATTGATTAAAGCACCCTTGATTTCAACTCTTATTAATTCTGTGTCAATAAAGGTATCACCCGCCGATATTGCCGTACCCGGAGTTTTACACTCCAAAGAGGAATATCTTTCAACAGCAAATGCATTCGGAGCTGCCAAAAAAACAACCTTACGCAAATCTCCATCGGGATAAAGCATGTTACGAGGTTTTCCGATGCCGTTCATTTCGATGGATTCCCTTTTTAGTATTTGAGTTGGCATAACGTTACCTTGTGTGTCAATAATATCAATTTCTTTATCTTTAATCGGGAGCCAAACCTCCATGGGTTGCATGAAATCGGTTTTTACCGGAGAAAAAGACAATATTCCTTTTTCTGTTTCAGGATACCAAGGCTTTACATTTTTGCCAAGGTGCTTTATGGCATCGTGTATAATTCCAGCAGCAATCTGTCGGACAGCACTAAATCGCGCTTCCATTTCAACATGCACCTCATCAACACTGGAGCCGTGAATGGAATCATGAGCGCTGTTGATCATCATGAAACGCCACGCTTCATCAAACAGCGCGGGTTTATCAGTATATCCGTACAATGACGCAATTGCATCAAGCGGTTCAGCATATTTTTCGAGTAAAATTTCACAAGCGAAATTTTGCCGCTTTAAATATGTTCGGGTAGATTGTGCCCCTAATAAAATGCCATGATATTTTGACCCGATTAATTCAACATCATAGATCTTCGGATCGGTAAGACGCGGTTGTACCAACCGTACATATTCTTCAACGGTACCTAAGACAATCTCTATTTCGTCCTGCATTTCATTTGCATACTTTACAGAATCGCCAATATTAATTTGCGGCGGCAAATGATCATAGCATGAAAGCAGCAAAATCACGCCGGAAGGAAAACGGTCTTTAATCTTGTGCACATTATTAATAAGGCTTTTTGCAATGCGCTCCGGATCATCATGACTGGCAAGAGCTTTGTGATGTTCAAAGGATAAATAATCTGCGTAATACGGTACCTCTCTGGGGTAAATAGGTTCAACCTCTTTGCCGAACATATCAAAAGCACCAAGATAGCTGTCGCGGAAATGGCTAGCAAAAACTTCTGTTCCGTCAATGCCTTTATACATAAATTCATCCGGATGACCGCCAGGAATTTCCGGCAGTCCGCGTTGGAACATTAATGAGTCTATGCCAAAGCTTTGTAAAATTTGCGGCATTTGACGCGGATGTCCAAAATTGTCCGGTAAATATCCGGCTTTCATATACCCTCCAAAGGCTTTGCATTTTCGTTCTCCATACAAACAGTTTCTGACAATCGATTCTCCGCTGATTAACCACTCGTCAAACTGTGTATAAAACGGTCCGATGGTAAGCTTTCCGCTTGCTATCAATTCTCGTATGACAACTTCATCCTCCGGTACCACGTCCAGATACATTTCCAACGGAAAAAACTGACCGTCCAGCATATAAGATTTAAAATCCGAACGCTGTGCTGCAAAGTTTTTTAAATCTTCCAATGCTTCTACTGTCCAAAATCTGTATGACCGCATTGGCTGATACCATTCAATATCCAAATGCCCTGCCGTCACGATAAAACCTATTGTTTTTTCCATTGTATTTTTTCACTCCGTAATAGTATTTGATGAATCGATCATTTTTTTCAATCTTGTCATACATTCCATCATAGAACGTCCGGTATGATAAAATGCTTTCCATGGATTGCCCAAATCGCTGACGAGTACCTTGCCGTCACAGTTCACCAACTGATGCCATTCCCCGAGTTTTTTGTCGATCATATATGTTTGGTCAAATATCCATGTTTTATAGAATGCATCAAAATATTTTTCGTCTTTTAGCCTTTCATATGAATCTAAATAGCCAACAAGAACTTCAGCATTCTGCCACCATTCCTTGTCATGTACAATCGCGTATCCGTCGTGAGGTCCGTCACGGTATACACCTCCCAATTCATGGTCAAAGCCATATCTAAGAGAATGATTTACAAGTTTTTCGGTGATTGTGTTATAGAAGTCATAAGGCTTTCCCATCACTTCTCCTGCACGGTTCAACAACCAGCTCAGCTCCACGTTGTGTCCGTAAGATGTCGTATCAAGCGGTGTATCAATAACCTCGGATGCTTCCCTTTCGGCATTCCATGTGCGTCTGATATTTATAGCCGGAACGGAATTAAAGCTTAAATCAAACTGATTAAGACCACAGCCCTTATCCTTGTTAACCATTTTATTTAAAATAAGCTCGGTAACTTCATTAAGCTTTCGCATATGTATATCCTTTTTTGTGCACTCAGCCAGTAAGGTCAGCGCCTCCATCATATGCATATGTATATCCAGGGATTTTCTGTCACCGGCACAGAATCCGGGTGCGGACACTCGCCAGTCTTTTTCCAGATTTTCAAAATATCCGCCGCGTTCAGTATCGGTGCAATAAATCTGTAAAAGGTCAAAGGTTTTTTCGGCATATTCAAGGGCTACAGTATCTTTGATTGCTGAATAATACTCCGAAAGCGCATAAATCGCAAAGGTTTGCCCATAAACAACTTTTCCGTCATCTATCAGCGTTCCGTCACACCGGGTCTTCCAGAACCAACCGCCCTTATCTTTATCCCAAAAATATTTTATCAGAAAATCAACGCCCTGTTTTGCTATTTCCAACAAATCTTGTCTTTGAGGATACATTTTTATCAACGCAGAGAAGCCCCATATCATCCGTGTTTGTGTAACAATATACTTATCGGTGTCTTCGGATGGATTTCCGTTTTCATCAAAACAGGTTAAAAATCCGCCGTACCTGGAGTCTACTCCGCGAGTTAACCAGAACGGCACTATCCCGTTGATAAGGTGAGCGGATATCTCTGAAAGTGCTGTTTTTGCTTTCATCGTAATGTTCATGATATAATTTATTTCCCCTTGATATTATTTTTTTCTGGCTTCATCGACCATAGCGTAGATATTTTCCTCCGGTGTTTCCAAACCGACCTGATCACCGGTTCCGATAATTAATCTTGGCGAATCCGAAAACGCGTCCTTTAATTCTCTGACTTCACGGCGGACATCAGAGGTTGTTCCGCGAATCAAAGTTTCTACCGTATGCACATTGCCGTTAACCGTTATTTTGTCGCTTAATCTTGACCGCAGCTCTCTAAGTCCGCTCAATCCGTCTACATCTCCGCCAAGCGGACGTTCAAAAGGACATATGCAATCAATACCGATTTCATTAAAATCTTCTACTGTTTCCATAGATTTTCCATGGAAATGAATGTGCAATAGTTTTCCAAGTCTATGAACTTCATCGGCTATAAGCTTTATGAACGGTTTGTCCCATTTGCGCCATAGTTCAGGACCAATCAGAGAGTTACAGGAAAAACTGCATCCTATAGAATAAGATTCAAAGTCGGTGTGTTTTACTGCCTCATTCAACATTCTTAACGTATGTTTCGCATATTTGTTAAAAAAGCCTTTAAGGATATCATCGTTTCCTGACATAAAATACATAACCGCATTTTCATAGCCCATAGAGCCTGCAATAAAATCAAAAAACGGAACGCCGAGAAACAATTCAAGCAAATAATCTTCCCCTACGTTTTTATGACCTTCATTAGCACCGTCAAAAACAAAGTGAACATTTTCGGACAATTGCATATCAATATGTAAGGATAATTCATCTTCGTTTTCAACAGGAGTTTTTTCTGACCATGACGGTTCTTTTTTGTCATACAAACGCGTTGTTGTAAACTCATGACCTTTATAAAGTGTGTTTTCCGTTAATCGGTATATTGAATCAGAAACTTTAACAAGCTTGGAGTTTGCTTTGACATCATCATTTACTGCTTGAACAGAAGCGTTGCCCCATCCCTCTGTATTATATTTCTTAAATGTGGTCTGAAGGGCATACCAAAAAGGGATTTCCCTTTCGAATTCAATCATATCGACACCAAGAACTTTGGCAGGGTAATAATACCAAAATTCCGGTGCGACCGGGTAAAAATCCGAAAAAATACCCTTGTATGCATTCAACATTCTTTGTTTAGGTGTATACAAAATAAATCCCCCTTGTAATTAATTATAAGTGAATGATAGCGAGCAAGTGCTCGCACAATCGTTGTGCACGGGCACAAACGATCCTTAATATATGATAACATAGCATATAAATATTGTCAATAAAATTTATATTTTTATATCATATTAAAAACCATAGAACTTTTTTACAAAAAAATAAATGTTGACAAAACAAAATTTGTCGGTATAATAATATTATATTAACAAATGTTCCCGTGCACATTTTCTGCACGACTTGTATGTATTTCAACAAGCTTTAACTTTGTTTCGATGTAATAGTCCATATGCCAACATACTTTAGAGTCGAAATTTTCAATTGAAAATATTGCGGCATGGGGTTTTCGACTCAAAGTGTGCTCGGGCACGCAAACGCAAAACATTGAAAATCATTAATGATTTTCATCATTGGAACGTTAAGGGGGAATGCGAATACTTTTCTGAAAATTGTTCGTAGAAGCCATCTGAAAAATGTTGTTTACGGCACCTTTTATCTTTAAAACAACATATGAAAATTAGGAGGAATTTACTATGTTAAAAGATTGGCCAAAAAGAATTTTTGCAATTTGTTTGATGACAATGCTTGTTTTTGCAATGATACCGATTTCTCACCAGTCGGTAAAAGCTTCTCCCTCGGAGCTTAATATTACAGGTCACCTTATTCCGGACTACAATTATTGGTTGGTTGACCTTGAACGTATCAACTCCGCCGATATAGCGGAACGCCCAGGCTTAAAAGGTTGGAAAGCTGGAAATGCAAATAATTCTTATGCCGCTGAGGTAGGTCCGGGATACAGTAATCCTACTGATGCTCAAAATAACCCTCTAACCATTTCTTCATTTAAAGGATATGATAATTTAGAGTTTTATGTAAAAGTAAGCAGCGGGGCAGCGTTCAGCAGTGACACCATCAATGTTGCGTCTATTATGCAGATAAACGGTACGGGTTCATGGGTTTACACGCCTATATCGAAATCGGAAGCAGTAGCAGGATGGGTTAAGGTTATCGTACCGCTTAATAGTTTCCCGGGCTTTAGCACAGCGGTTCCGACAGCCGTTATCACTCAGCTTGTTTTAACTGTTCACGGTGTGAATTACACCGAACGATTTGAACTGTCAGTCAGTGATGCGCTAGTAACCAAAACTGTGAGACCTCCGGAGATTGACATTACAGGACATCTTATTCCGGACTACAATTATTGGTTGGTTGATCTTGAACGTATCAACTCCGCCGATATAGCGGAACGCCCAGGCTTAAAAGGTTGGAAAGCTGGAAATGCAAATAATTCTTACGCCGCTGAGGTAGGTCCGGGATACAGTAATCCTACTGACGCTCAAAATAACCCTCTAACCATTTCTTCATTTAAAGGATATGATAATTTAGAGTTTTATGTAAAAGTAAGCAGCGGGGCAGCGTTCAGCAGCGACACCATAAATGTTGCGTCTATTCTGCAAATAGACGGCGTAGGCGATTGGGTTTACACCCCCATATCGAAATCGGAAGCAATCGCCGGATGGGTTAAGGTTGTTATACCGCTCAATAATTTTCCGGGTTTTAGCACAGCGGTTCCGACAGCCGTTATAACTCAACTTGTTTTAACTGTTCACGGTGTGAATTACACCGAACGATTTGAACTGTCAGTCAGTGACGCTTTAGCAACAAAGACTGTGAAACCTCCGAAAATTGATATTACAAGCCATCTTACCCCGACCTACAATTATTGGTTGGTTGACCTTGAACGCCTCAATCCTGCTGATATAGCGGAACGCCCGGAGCTAAAAGGTTGGAAAGCAGGAAACTCAGATAGTCCTCTCGCCGCTGAGGTAGGTCCGGGATATGAAAATCCTGTTGACACCAAAGGTAATCTCCTGACAATTTCCTCATTTGATGATTATGACAATTTAGAGTTTTATGTGAAAATAAGCAATGGAGCAGCATTCAGCGGGGATACTATAAACGTTGCGTCTATTCTGCAAATAGACGGCGTGGGCGATTGGGTTTACACGCCTATATCGAAATCGGAAGCAATCACCGGATGGGTTAAGGTTGTTGTGCCGCTTAATAGTTTTCCTGGATTTAGTTCAGCGGCTTCGACAGCCGTAATTACTAAGCTTATTTTAACTGTTCATGGCGTAAACTCTGCTGAAAGATTTGAACTGTCAGTCAGCGATGTTTTGGCGGTTATGGAAAGAGAACAACCTGAAGATGAAGAGCTGTTAGAAATTTTCACGAAGATATTGCTTAAAAACTTTGCGGAAGTTGATCCGGAAGATTTAGCCATTTACATTGGAATTGATATTTTGGATTTGTTGGAATGCAAAGAACGTATTCTTTACTAAATAACACTGTCGGATAATATCAAAACAGAATAAAGCGCGGTTAGTTGCCGCGCTTTATTCGTAAGTACTGTTGCAGGAGGAATTATTGTGTTAAAAAGGATTTTTGCAGTTTGTTTGGCGGTAGCGGTTATTTTTACTATGGTGCCTATTTCTCACCAGTTGGTAAAAGCTTCTCCCTCGGAGCTTAATATTACAGGTCTCCTTACCCCGGACTACAATTATTGGTTAGTTG
>JGI994J12354_10005867_pt1 | contig 10423 bp, 13 predicted proteins | sample IntmicLarv3ML3BL_FD_12354 | JGI IMG/M metagenome (IMG submission 12354)
AGACTCGCCGCGCCGAGCGCTCTTCCAATTGAGCGAGTGCGCATCCCGCGGAGCGTTTTTATTTCATAGGAGCACTTTCCTATGAAATAAAAAAAACAAACCTCGTGGTTTGCTTCTAAAGAATTATCTAACTCAATTATCCTTAGATAGCGCACCATCATTGCTGATGACAGTTATATGATTATTCACCATATCCCCAAGAACAAAAATTCAGGATTTTCACTCTTTCGGCATTATCTCCTTTCCATTTGTCATCATCTGCTCCTGCGCATCCGACAAAGTACTGATAAACAATGCAACCTCTACCTCATATTTAATTGAACTAATTATAGCACTGGTTGGCCTTTGTGTCAATTGCCCTTGAATTTTGGTGTGTTGAAGTCTTATTATAATAAAATAATCATTTTTTGTCTTGAGCTCATTCTTCTTCATTAGCTTTTCTAATTAATTCTTGATTTATTTCTACGTCTTCCACATTGTCCATTCCTTCTACATGTATATCCCCCAACTCTTCATCTACTTGAGTCCCTTGCGAATCATCGACATCCGCTTTCTCTTGCTTCTGACAACCAAAAACAAAGCAACTCATAATAAATATACATAAGATAATACCATATTTCTTTTTCATATCTTTCTCCTTCGTTATCTGATATAAAATCAAACAAATGCATAATTCAAATTTAATCTAGTTTACTACATATTCATCTTCTTTCTGATTTCCGCAATCTTTCCCTCTACGTACTCATCAAATAAATTTTCATTTTGGAGCAACAATTCCTTCGGTAATTCTTCTACCCTCAAATCAAAAATATCTACTTCTTCATCTAAAACACATATATGGTGATTTAAATCGTGATATAAACCTTCAAGAATTGTACCATATTTTTCACAGGCTAACCTCTCTGGATATGCCGTTAATAAATATATAATACTTTTCTTTTCTTTAAAGAAAATAATCACACTATCTGTATATAAGTCCTCTTCATCTTTTGATACATAAAGAAACCAATACTCAAAACAATCTTCTCTAATAATTCTTCTTACCTGAAAATCATACATAAAATAAACCTCCTTATTCTAAACAATCACAAGGTCCTGTTACAATATCTTCTTTATATTCACCTAATAGTTTTTCTGATTCAATATTAATAATTGTAACATTATGATATCCTTCTTCCACCAATACATTAAATGCCTCACTGGAGCGTAATGAACTATAGCACATAAGCACTAACCTTTTTTCCTTATATCCATTTTGGCGCAAAAACTCTATCAAAATATTATTTTCGCCATTCTTAAAGGGTATGTTAATAAAAGAATCCAGATGCCCATCCTCATAATCCCCTTCATCCCTCAAGTCAATAAATATTATACTTGGATTATCATTTAAATACAACTTATAAAATTCCTCTGTATTTGTGACTATTTTGTAATTATTATATTTAGACTTCCAAGTCGTCCCAAATAATGCAACAACCATAATTATTAACATAAAACATACTAAACAATTTAATAATATTTTTTTATATTTACCCTTCATAAATCTTCCATTTCCTCTTTAGCTTTAAGTATCCCGTAAATACATACAAATAAATTCCTACAAATAGAACCACGAATGTTACAATTAATGTCCATAAATTAGAGTATGAAAAAAAACTAGTGATTTCATTTAACATAATATCGTCATATAAAATGCCATAAATATTACTTTTGACAAAATTGATTGGTATATACTCCATTTCCAGTGGTGCAATGACCATAAGTATTATGAGAGCAAATTCAAGAATTAAAGCTATTTGCTTTTCTATCTCAAACAAATTACATAAACCACAAAATCCAAACCCTAGCCCAAATAGCATAGTACTTCCTATAATTAATTGAATAAACACCTGAAAATAATTCAAATAAGAACAGGTTACTCCTAACAAAATTGTTATACACACTACAGAAACATATGTAATAATTACACTAACCATGGACCTAATAAACGTTCTAGCAAGAATAATTAGATACGAACCATATCCCGATATAGTAACATTATACACTAATTTTGATTCTGTGAATTCCGATGATACTTCATTGTAAATATTGGAAAATCCACTTGCTACTAAACGAATAACTACTAAATAATACAGCATACTAAAAACAAGCATCCTATCATACATTGTAATCTCTTCACTTGAAATTCTATAATATATACCAAACCAAAAAAGAGCAATCATTCCAACGGAAATTAGTGAATATTGAATATAATGTTCTTTATACCTAACACTTAACCTTCTTATTTCATTAATCAACATTTTCATAAATCATTGTCGCCTTCCCTTGATTGACTTCATAAATATGGTGAAACTTCGAAATAATGTCTTCTGAGTACTGATGTGTCGCTATTATTATAGTACGGTTTTTTTGACGACTTATATCATCGTAAAACTGAGCTATAGAATCCTTATCCAGATTTTTTTCAGGTTCATCTATTAGAATCATATCCTTTCTACAATGAAGTGCTAAAAAAAGTAACAACTTTTGTTTCGTCCCGTCAGACAATAACCCTATTGGCTTATTTAAAGATTCCTCTATATTGTATCTCTCTAATTCGCCATAAATACCGCCTTCGTTATACTGCCCCATACCCGAAAAATATTTTATATTTTCTTTAATTGACATTTCTTTATAAAAAAGTGTTGGATGGTCGATAAAAAGCACATTGTCCTTAATATATCTAATCCACTTGTTATATTTTGTAAAACTCAGCGGAAAAGCAAAAGATACATCTGCATCATAATTTATCATTCCAGATGTCGCCATACAAAGCCCCGATAGGCATTTTAAAATAGTTGTCTTACCTGACCCATTATTGCCAACTAGTGCTATCTTACTGCTATCCTCACCTAATATATTAATATCATTTAAAATCGAGCTAACGCTGATACTTATATTCATTTTAACCCCTTCTTTTTATAAAACTAACTTTTGATAACCCGCTCTGTCGTTAAACAAGTCGACTCTATTACTGTAAATCAATTCTCCTCCATACCGGCCAACCATTTCCAAACTAACTCTTCAACTTTTTACTATTTGGTTTTTTCATTTTCCACCGAACTGAACACAATATTCAAAAACTAAATCCTGATAAACGAATTTAGCCTTTGAATATTATAGATAACAATGTTAACTGTGGATTTCAAAATATATTGATTTTACCAAGCTAACGCCTTAAGAATAGGGGGCTGAAAATGATATATGAACGAATTAGACATCTGCGAGAAGATTCTGACCTCTCTCAGACCCATTTTGCCAAATTTCTTAGCCTTAGTCAGCGTTCTTTGTCACACTACGAAAATGGAACTCGCGAAATTCCTATTGAGACTCTCATCAAAATTGCTGATTATTTTGATTGCTCTATAGATTACCTTTTAGGACGAACTAATAAAAAGCAGCTTAATCAATAGTTCTAATCAAACTGTCCATAATGAATGCCTTTCAATCGCCTTGAATTGCAAAGAGCCGACACGCAATTAAAATCAAACGGACACTTCCGCTAAAGGAAATGCCCGCAAATATACTTCACTAATTTTGAAATCCTTATCCAATTACATCATCTTTAAATGCTTTCAAGGTCTTAGCTGAATGGTCCATTGCTTTCTTTTCTTCTTCGGAAAGCTTAATATTGATTGTGCGAACTATTCCATCTTTGCCGATAACACTTGGCAGACTAATCGCTGCACCTTGCCACTCGCCATAGGAAGCATCCAAGACGTGTGCCACTGGCAAGATTGCATGTTCGTTACGCATAATGATTTCGCAAATTCTCGCTGCACACATTGCAATTCCAAGGAACGTTGCACCTTTTTTCTTGATAATAGTTGCGCCACTTGTCTTAGCTGTTTTAGCTAGTTCTTCAAAATCAAGGTCTTTATTGATACATTCAAAGTAACCTTTTAGATTTTCTCCACCAATAGTTGCCCGACTCCAAACCGCTACCTGTGTATCGCCATGCTCACCTAGCACATAAGCGTTAACATCTGTAACAGCCACCTCACATTCTTCGCTGATTAAACGACGTAAACGTGCTGTATCTAGCATTGTTCCCGTTCCGATAACTCGCCCTACTGGTAGCTTTGAAGCCTCTTGAATTACAGCAGTCATAACATCTACTGGATTTGAAACCACTAAAATAATAGGGTTTTTCGCATACTCCATAATATTTGTTGTGATGCTCCTGACGATTGATGCATTGGTCTTAGCCAAATCTAGTCTAGTCTGTCCCGGCTTTCTGGCAATCCCTGCGGTAACAATGATAATGTCAGCATTCTCACATTCTTGGTATGAACCTGTTCTAACCGTTGTCTCACTATAAAATGCCGTCGCATCTTCCATATCGAATACACTGCCCTCAGCACGTTCCGCATCCACATCTATCATTACCAGTTCACTGGCTACTTCTTTTAGCATTAACGAAAATGCTACTGACTCACCTACATGGCCTGCCCCTACTACTACGATTTTACTATTTTTTAAGCTTGACATATGTGCCCCCACCATTCTGTACTGAAATATTATCCCTCTGCCTCTTTGTGAATTCTTCACCAAAAAATCCAACTTTATTCATAATACACCCAATTGTATTTTTTTGCAAACAATTTTTTTGCGGTTTAGCAAAGCGCCGTGAAGAACTGGTGAATTTCCAAACCTACTTGTGAATATTCACTAATCATTTACGTCATTTTGCGCTTACTAAAGCCCTAGAACCACGTCTTTGATTCTAGGGCCTTGTTAATAATCGTAGGAACGGTTTATCCTCTTACAGCAATGACATTGCCGCCTCATCAGCCACCACAATTACATTCTCGTGAAGCTGCAAAATCGAAGCTTGTACCTGTGGCGTTATTTCACCATAAAATGCTTCTTTAAGTACTCTAGCCTTACCTTCACCACTTGCCACTACCAAAATACTCTTGGCTGACATGATGGTTCGAATGCCCATCGTATACGCTTGACGAGGCACTTCGTCAGCCGAAGCGAAAAATCTTTTGTTGGCTTCGATTGTCTCTGTCGCTAAATCAATACAGTGTGTATCCTTTTTGAAAATGTCACACGGCTCATTAAAACCAATATGTCCATTACCACCCAAACCTAATAACTGCAAATCAATTCCGCCAACACTAGCGATTATATCATCATATTTTTGACACTCTTGATTGCTATCTGCGCTTGTGCCATCTGGTAAATGAGTATTGTTGCTATCAATATTAATATGTTGGAACAAATTATCATTCATAAAATAATAGTAACTTTGGTCGTTATCTCTTGATAAACCTTTATATTCATCAAGGTTAACCGTCGTAATCCCTGCAAAATCAAGGCGACCCGCTTCGTATTTGCTTACCAACTCCTTATAAGCTCCAATTGGTGTTGACCCTGTTGCCAAACCTAATACTCCATTAGGTTTTAAAATAACTTGCGACGCAATAATATCCGCTGCCTTTTTGCTCATGTCATCGTAATCTTTTGCCTTAATTAGTCTCATTTGTTTCCTCCTTTTTACTCTTATTCTTATTATTTAAGTATTGCCTCAAATAAATTTCATCCTCAACCTCTAAATCTTTTAAGCCACTCCGACCCTCTAAGTGATGCCTAAATTCATGGCGTAAAGTCTTACGCACTCGGTTTGTTAGCTCTTCTTTTGATAAATGTCCGAATAATCTCATATAAGAACCATAATAAATAATAATATGGTTACCCATCGCTTTGTTACGATGATACTCGCCCAAAGTAAATAAATCATTGTTAACCGCCCGTGAATTTAACTTGCAATCTTCCATCACTCGAACACCGCCATTTAACCCCTCGAAAAACTCCAGCGGGATTTCCGCCGATAATTCATCAACAATTTCTAAAAACTCTTCCACCTCAACCATCTTATTACCTTATTCCACTTTCTTGCGCCAACCCTAAAGTAGCATTGCTCGCAATGTTGCCCCATCTTCAATACAAAGGTCTGCGGGTGCAATATCAAAAACAGTTCGACAACCACTTCCACCACGTTCATTCAGGCAATATGCAGCTCGTGCATATGCTGTAATTACTGAAGCTGTAAATTCTGGATTGGAGTCCAACTTCAAGCTGTATTCGATAATATTATTATTTTCTTCTGTCAATCCTGTTTTACCGCTACGAATAACAAAACCACCATGTGGAATGCCTACATGATTACGATTTAATTCTTCCTGGGTGATAAAATTAACCGTCGTATCATAATCAGCAAAATAATTCGGCATGTGCTGTATCGTTTTTTCTATTGATACTTTATCCGCACCATCTTCGACCACAGCAAAATAATTCGGCATGTGCTGTATCGTTTTTTCTATTGATACTTTATCCGCACCATCTTCGACCACTACAAAACATTCTCTAGTATGCTTTTGTCGTGTTGTAAATTCTGGATTGCTACCGCTTCGCACTGCCTCTAAAGCCGCTTCCACCGGAACAGTATATTGTCTCGCATCAACAACTCCGGCAATACGACGAATAGCATCTGAATGACCTTGACTAACGCCTTTGCCCCAGAATGTATAGGTTGCCCCACTAATCAGCGCCGCCTGTGCATAGACTCTATTGAGCGAAAACATTCCCGGGTCCCAGCCAACCGAAATAATGCCCACTTTGCCCCCTACTTTTGCCATCTTATCAACCGCAGCAAAATGCGTTGGAATATTCGCATGTGTATCAAAACTATCTACGACATTAAAATACTGTGCAAACTGCGGTGTTTGCTCTGGCAAATCCGTTGCACTACCACCACACAATATCATAACATCTATCTTATCTTTCATCTCAATTGCATCGTCCATCGATAGCACCTTTGCATTTGGCGTGGCTATCGTTAAATCTTGGGGATTACGACGCGTAAAAACTGCGACAAGTTCCATGTCCTCATTCTGCTTGACAGCCGCTTCAACTCCCTTGCCAAGATTGCCATATCCTAAAATACCGATTTTTATACTCATTGTAAAACCTCTCTTTCAAAAGTTCGATTTGTCAAACTCAAACTTCGCTATCACTCGCTTTTATTAAGAGTTCTTGATTTCCTATCTCTTTATGCTACGCTTTTATTATACTACTAATGAACCATAAAAATAAAGGGTCTCTTTTATGAAACCCTTTATTTGTCACTGTGGGGATTTTTTGTCACACTCATAAATACTTTCCCCCGTTCTACCAATGAGGTTATCCAATCGGGGGATAATAGCGGTTGTAATATCACCGCTACTGGTTTTGTGGTAAAGACAAAAGTAATAATCAATGCCATCACTCCTGCGACAAGCAGTCTTATTAACTGATTTGGCATATTATTAAACACTTCGTATTTTCTCAATAAAATAACAACAAAGCCATGCATTAGATAGCCTTGGATAGTTCCCATCCCAATATAAGAAAAGAACATTTTGCGCCGCGGCATTAACGATAGTACAAATATCGAAAGTATTATCGCACATAAGTAAAGCCACACTCTTGTCGTAAAATAGTGTCCCTCTCCATCGTATGGCATAGCTCCATATAACCACCAGCCAGCTATTGACTTATAAGAAAAACACAACCATATCAAAACTGCACATGCCAATATTCCACTTGTTAACTTTACGTACCATTTTGAAAGAAAATCAAAAAATGTTTTCATTCTCACAGCACTTTTCACGCAAACTCCGATGGCAAAAAATGGCAAGAAATAAAGTATTCGTGAAAGACTCAAGTAATAACTAATCGTCTCATCAAACCCTGCTATAATTCCTAGCAACAGCAGTAGCAATAAAGTGACTATTATTCCCACCTTTTCAATAGTTGCTTTTAATAGCGGAAATATCAACATCCATACAAACAATGCTAGAACATACCACATTATCCAAAATGGTGTGGTGTATGTTAGTTTTACTTCTTGTCCTAAATTTACCCGATTAAATATCCAGTATAGCAACTGAAAAGTAATATATGGATAGAGTATATTTTTGATAACTCGCTTAGGTCTATCTTTTGCAAAATACCCCGAGCAGATACAAAACAAGGGAATGTGAAACAAATATATAAATTTATAAATAAATCCTATTTTACCTGTCAAGAACAATTCTAACATATGTCCAAATATCACAAGAAAAAGCAAAAGTGCTTTGACATTGTCGAAAAAATAAATTCGTGAATTTTCTACTTTCACAATAAGCCTCCTCAGAACAAAGACTTCGCAAATATTAGACCAGTACACATGCTATCTTGAGAAAATCACATATCTAACAGCACCTCTATCTATTTGTGAATAAAAATCAAAATTCGTATAGTTGTGTCTCTTGCTTTTGCTATCATTAGGATCATTCATTCGCACCTTGTTATCTTGTGTCGCCGCCCACAGAACCATCCAATGCCCCTGACCGGTAAAAGGTCTATTCCGCTGAAAGACAAGCACTGGATTACCCTTCTTAAGTGCTTCCAATGCTTCACTTCCGTCAGTCGTTATCTTGGACTTTTGACCGTATCTTTTTGCCGCCACATTGAAAAACCCATTATAAACCTTGCCATTTTCTCGAGCATTTTTGCTATCAAAATACGGATTTGCTATATCGCGCATTGTCGTCATTGGGATGTTTTTCTTTGTCAAATATCGTAGTGCCATATTTGTCGAAACTACCGCACAGCCATTAGCCGATATGGTGGTATTTCCGAAAGATACACCGCGATAATTCCATTGGTACTCAACGGGAACATTCATTCTTGTGCTAGTTAGTACTCCTTTATTGGTGAAGTTAAATGTCGCACCATCCTTTTTGTATGTTCCTGTCCACATCCGTCCTTTGACACCTGGTGAACCATCCGCCCTAAAATTGTAAAGATTACCATTTTGCTTTCGCCAGCCCGTGAACACTCTTCCTAATTTTCCACCAGCTTTTCCCGTGCTTTCAAAATAATATGTATGCCTCCCGACTTTCATTAAGCCGTTACGGTAAAGCCTTCCCCTCACTCCAAGAACTCCACCTTTGGTGAAGTAATAATTGTTTTTATTGATGGTCTTCCAACCGGTAGACAGTGTCCCTCGTTTCCCCAGTCCACCAGTTTTTTCAAAATAAAACCACTCCTTATCAATCTTGCTCCAACCTAATCTTGCACTTCCTAGGGTATCACCTACCTTACCCTTACTCTCTAAATAATAGGTGTCTTTTCCGATTTTTTCCCAGCCATCATGGACAAGACTTCCTCGCACCCCATGTGCACCACTAGTATTGAAATAGTAGAATTTTTTGTTAATTCTTTGCCAACCCACATACAATGAACCATAGGTCTTCGACGATACTTTTTTACCGAAATAAAAGTGCTTCTTAACGCCCTTTGTACTAATGGTTTGCCAGCCTAATGCCATGTAATTTGAGTTTTTAGGGTTGAAATAATATCTAAGTCCGTCAATGGTTTGCCACCCTGTTAATGGCACTCCCTTGTTAAGATACTGCCTGCGGTTGCCACTGCCTATCCAACCATCTTTTTTCGCTGCCCTTGCCTCTGTCTGCGCTGGTATTAGTTCATCAAAATCACCAAAGGCACTCCCTGCTGTCTGACTCGCTTTGGCAGTGACTGGCTTTTGCACAGTCACTAGCGTCGTTAATAAGGCCATGGCTATTAATATTGTAGTCTTAAACAATCTTTTCATTGTCGCCACCATCTCATTTTATTTTTTAATTTCACGGTGGAAATCTTGTAATGATTTAACCTTGAATTTTACACCGCTCATAGCTGCCTTAATACCCTCAATTGTAGCTTTTGCTGCTGCCATCGTGGTGATGTATGGGGTCTTATATTTTATCGCCGACTTACGAATGTAACTATCGTCTATAGCCGCCTTTTTCCCTGATGGAGTATTAATAATCATGCAAATATTTTGATTAGTCATCTCATCAATAATGTTTGGTCGTCCTTCATTTAGCTTAGCAACTTTAGTAGCTGGTAGTCCTGCTGCTACTATCATATCGTAGGTCTTGCCCGTTGCCATCAGCTTAAGTCCACATTCGTGTAAACCAGTTGCTACTTCAACCACTTCTGGCTTATCGTATTGATTAACGCTGATTAGCACTGTCCCTTCTTGTGGCAAAATCACTTTTGCCGCTTCTTGTGATTTGTAGAATGCTTCGCCAAACCCTTCAGCAATTCCCAGAACTTCGCCCGTTGAACGCATTTCTGGCCCAAGCAAGGGGTCTACTTCGTGAAACATGTTGAATGGGAACACTGCTTCCTTAACGCCATAGTGATTGAATTTACTTTCTTTTAAAGCTGGTACTGGCGATGGTTTGCCGGTCAAATGAGCAGTCATAATTTCCGTTGCCAACTTAACCATCTTAATATTACAAACTTTAGAAACTAATGGCACTGTCCGTGATGCTCTTGGATT
>JGI994J12354_10005869_pt1 | contig 10419 bp, 12 predicted proteins | sample IntmicLarv3ML3BL_FD_12354 | JGI IMG/M metagenome (IMG submission 12354)
AGATCCCGACGTTCCGGCGCACGTTCATGATCCGTCTTGGATTATGCTCGCACCGCCCGCCATTTTGGCCGCTCTCATCATTTTAATCGGTTTGGTTCCGACACCGTTTGTCGAATATCTCGTTCAGCCGGCCATCAATGCGATTTCACCGGGCGCGGAACATCTCCATGTCTCTTTATGGCACGGAATCACGCCGGCTTTTATCATGACGATTTTAACATTTGCCGCGGGAATTTTTGTTTATTTAAAATATGATTCCATTGCGTCTTGGCAGGTCCGTTTCAATCAAAAATATCCGTACATCAGCTTGAATTATATTTACAATACGGCTGTCGACAACGCTTTCAAATTCGGCGCATCTTTCGGCAAAAGTCTTCAAAAAGGTCTGCCGAGACAGTATATTCAAACAATGTTGCTGTTTATTATTTTCATGGTTTTAATCCCGTTCGGATTTGCGCTTATCAGCGGCGTTCCGATTTTTTCACGGGACTTGATATTTATTTTAGCGGCGTCTGAAATTATTTTATTCGTCTTGGTTTTGATAACAGCATGGGGCGCATCGTTCCTGCCGAAATATCTTCCAATGATTTTGGCGTCGTCCGCATGCGGCTTTTTTGTATCCTTGCTTTACGCTTATCTGAAAGCGCCCGACTTAGCGATGACGCAGCTCTGCGTTGAAACACTTTCAACGATTATGTTTTTGGTTGTTCTTTTAAAGCTTCACCGCAAAGAAGCTATTCTGCCGGAAAACAAAACCGCCAAATTCCGAAACCTGCTTATCGCACTCAGCTGCAGTTTTGTTTTATTCCTTTTGCTTATGGGAGCCGATTTAGCAGCGCCATTCGAATCGTTTTCACATTATTTCATGGATAAAGGAATCGAACTCACCGGCGGCAGAAACATTGTCAACGTGATTGTGGTCGATTTCAGAGGATACGACACGTTGGGAGAAATTTCGGTTTTGGGAATCGCCGCGCTTACTGTTTATAACCTCATTCAAAGCCGCGTTTCTAAAAAATCAAACAAAAACGCTGTCAAAGAAACCTTCTTCCGAAACGGCGGCTGACCAACAAATAGAAGACACAAACGGAGGAGAAATATGAGCACCGTCATCTCAAAAACAATCTCAAGAGCCGTTCTTGTTATTTGTATATTGTTCTCTATTTATCTGCTTCTCAACGGCGGCAATTATCCGGGCGGCGGTTTCGTCGGCGGTGTTTTGTTTGCTTGCGGCATTGCTTTGGTTTATGTAACATACGGTATGGCTTACATGAACGCCCGATTAAAACCGAATTGGATGGATTGGGTCGCTTACGGTCTTTTGTTTGCCTCTCTGACGGCGATTGCGCCCATGTTTGTCAATCATCGCTACTTCAGAAGCGCGTTTGATTTTTTCCATCTCGAATTGTTTGGAATTAATATCGGACACATTGAATTGGTTTCATCCATGTTTTTTGATATCGGTGTTTACTTTACAGTGGTCGGCGCCCTGTTATTTATTATTACAAGCATCGCCTCCGACAAAACAGCCGAATCGGAAGAAGATTTGTCCGAATCAGAATTTACAGATTATACAGTCAAACCGAAAATGCCGGAAAAACACGCGCAAACAACATCTGCGGAATCGCATGAACTTTTAAAAACGGAGGAATTAAAATGACAGAAGTGCTGACAGCATTAATGATTTCACTTCTTTTCGGAATCGGCGTTTACATGGTTTTACATCGAGACTTGATTAAAATCATTATCGGATTCAGTTTTATCGGGCATGCCGTTAATTTAACGATTGTCACATCCGGAATTTTTACAGGGACGCTTGTTCCGATTTTGAAAGACGTAATCAATGAAAACGCCGATTTTATTTTCACAGATGATTTTCTCAACGGTTACCTGGCTCCGATTATTAAAGGCGTCACCGAAAACAATATGTTTGTTGACCCGCTGACACAGGCGCTCGTTTTAACGGCAATCGTTATCGGTTTTGCAACTACTGCCATTATGCTGACATTGGCTTACCGCATTAACGAAGAATACGGGACAACAGACGTTGACGAACTCCGGAGGCTTCGAGGATGATTGCGCTTCCTTATTTTATTCAAAGCAACCTTGTTATGCTGCCAATTGCAATTTGCTTACTGATGGCACCGACAATGCTGTTTATGAGAAAGAGACCCAAACTTCAAAATATAACCGCCATATCGGCATCCGCTTCCCTTTTAATTTTTGCGGGTTTGCTGTTTTTTGACGTTTATACAAACGGCATTCAGGTTTACGACATCGGCGAATTCGGTAAATACGGTATCGTCCTGGCAGCCGATATGCTGTCGGCTTTGATGGTTTTGCTGACAGCGTTTATTTCGTTTTTTGTCATCATTTATTCCTTTGATTATATCGAAAAAAAATCGCTCAGCAACAGCTATTTTTCGCTGTTTTTCCTGATGATCGGCGGCATTTTCGGTATTTTTCTGACAGGCGATTTATTCAATTTATTCGTCTTCTTTGAAATTATGTTTCTAGCATCGACCGGCTTAATTATGGCCAACGAATCTTTGAACATAACCGACACTTCTCACAAGCTGGAAGCTGCTTACAAATATCTGTCACTCGGCATGGTCGGCTCACTGATGATGCTGGTGGCCATCGTTACGATTTATGCAACTATCGGTTCGCTGAACATGGCGGACCTGTCAGCGAAAATACAAATTTTAGCGGAAACCGGAACAGTCCCGTGGGTCATCTACGGCGCCGCGCTTTTATTCATCGTTGTTTTCGGCAACAAAGCCGCGCTTGTTCCGCTCCACTTCTGGCTGCCCGATGTGCATCCGACAGCGCCGACGCCCGTCTCCGCAATGCTGAGCGGAATTTTAATTAAAGTCGGAGTTTATTGTATTTTACGCGTTTTGTTTTTAATTTTAGCTCCTGCAAAAGTGTTTTTCCTGCCGATTTTAATGTTTTTCGCATTAATTACAATCGCCGTCGGTGCAATTTCAGCGATGGGGCAAACGGATTTAAAACGCGTTTTAGCGTATTCCAGCGTTTCTCAAATCGGCTATGTTTTGCTCGGTCTGTCTTTCGGAACCGTCGGAGCTATAACGGCGGCTGTAATGTATTTGGTAAATCACGCTGTTGCCAAATCCATGCTTTTCCTAGTCGCCGGCGGCATTATTCATGAAACGCATACGCGAGACCTTAAAAAAATGGGCGGCTTGATTACAGTTCTTCCGCTGTTCTCGGCAGCGTTTTTAATCGGTGCAATGTCCATTGCAGGATTTCCGCCGATGGGCGGATTTATTTCCAAATTTTCACTGTTTCAATCCGCCGTCAATGACGGATTTTATTGGGCGCTTCTCATCGCCGTCGTGATGGCCGTCGTTACGATATTTTATATGTTCCGTACATGGATTGCTGTTTTCTGGGGTGAAAAAAGAGACATCCAAAACGGTGAATCCGAAACGCACGGCATCGAAAAGAAACACAAAATCTCTCTTTCAATTATGATTCCGATTATTGTTTTATGCGCGGCGGTTGTACTTTTAGGAATTTTCCCGGAGCCGCTTTATGAAATTTCAAACATGATCGCCGTTCAAATTCTGGATCCGACCGAATACATTACCGCCGTTCTTGGGGTGACACCGAGATGATTCAAACAATGAAATATACAATTTATGTGCTGCTCGGCCTTTTATGGGTTTTAATCAGCGGCAGCTTTTCCATTGGAAACTTTTTGCTCGGTTTCCTTTTCTCTTACGTCATTTTGTATCCGTTTAAAGATATGTTTACGTTTACGGATTCTTTCGGTGAGACAATTCGAAAAATTCCTAAAAAAATTTATTACTTCTATGTTTTGATGAGGGAATTGATCAAAGCCAATTTTTACATGGCTTACAAAATTCTGCAGCCGAAATTAGATATTCGTCCGGGAATTATTGCTTATTCGTTTACGACGACCAAAAGCGTTTCAACAACCGTCTTGGCCAATACGGTTTCTTTGACGCCGGGAACTTTGATTATGGACGTCCATGTCAAAAACAAAACACTGAAAGGACCCGGAATTTATTATGTTCATGCGATTTACGTCGAAAGTCCGAAAGAGGTTCGTGACACGCTTCGGGACGATATTGAAAAGCCTGTGCTGGAGGCTTTTGAATGATTGAATTCATAACAGTTACAAATATTGCGCTGACGGTTGCAACCGCCGCTTTATTCTTAGCAGTTTACCGAATTTATGTCGGACCGTCGACGACAGACCGGATTGCGGCTTTGGATGCTATCGGAAATACGCTTGTCGTGATTTTAGCCATTTATGCTTACTCTCAGCAATCTGAATTTTTGATTGATATTGCCCTTCTCCTCGCTTTGATTTCTTTTATAGGTACATTGGCGCTGTCGAAATTTATTGACAAAGGAGAAGTGATTTAATGTTTGAGTCAATCAGTTTAGATTTCAGTACAATTCGCCTTTATGTCAGTTATTTTTTCCTGCTGTTCGGTGTGATTGATGTTTTAATCGGAATGATTGGTTTGATTCGTCTTCCCGATATTTACAACAGGCTTCATGCGACAACAAAAATTGCAACAACAGGTGCGTTTTTTGTTCTTTTGAGCATTTTAATTCAACATGGTTTTACGCCCCTTGGTCTCAAAGCAATCGCAATCGGATTTTTCCTGCTCATGACAGCTCCCGTCGCCGGACATGTTATTGCAAGAGCGGCTTATCACATTCATGTTCCGCCCTGTGACCAGACGATTTATGATGCCTATGTCGGCAAGCGGCAGGGCGATTACTGTGACAGCTGCGATTTCCACGAAGGATCGTTCGTTTATGTCAATTTTGAAAAAAAAGAAGAAACCGATCATGAAAGTTCCGATCATTTTGAAGAACATTTAATTGATCAATTTTCAGATGAAATTTCCGGACTTTATCACACAGTGGATGATATAAAAGACAAGGAGCTTTCTCATCAAGGTGACTGCGACGTTTCGGACGAAGACACCGAAGAATTAATTACGGGTTCCGAATCTCCCGAAAAAACCGCGGCGGTTTTTGATAAGTCTTAAGAGCCGCCACCCCTTTTTAATAAATTTCAAAGCTGCGTCCTTTTTGATAAATCTCAAAGCTGTGTCCTCTTTGATAAATTTCAAAGCTGTGCCCTCTTTGATAAATTTTAAAAATAGAAGTAGCATTTGATAACTCTTAAAAACGGCATCATGTTCTCGATGATACTTCAAATACTGTATCTGACAACTCAGGCAATCATAAAAAACGAACATATTTTGTTTTTTCTTTTTACTTTTTCATAAATAAACGTAAAATTATTATACTTGTTATTACTTTTAGTCATTGTAGTAACAACAAAAAGTATTAGCCGTATTTTTTGTTTCATAAAACCCCCTACATAAATATCTACGTAATATCACCTCCTTTCAATCCCTCTACCCTCTATTAACTCCTTTTTTAAAAACAGATGAAAAGTACTTGTTACTTTTCATTTCTCTTTTTTAATCTCATCATATCCGGTGCTTATTTTGTAATTTTTAAAAGATATTAATTAAGGTTTTTATTAAAAAAAATTTAAATCAATTGCTCTCTCTCTTGCTTTTTTTAAATTAGTTTTTAAAAATTCTTTGTGTTTTCATTTTTAGCTTTTCAATTTTTTAGTTTTTAACTTTTCAATTTTTTTTATTTTCCAAATTTCGATGAATAAGTTTTAAATAAATTAATCTCTATCATAACATTTATCACGTTTTTTAAAAAACGTGTTATTTTCAATCTCTACTTTAAATGCCCTCTATTTATTTTATTTATTTAATAACTTTAAATTGTTAGTAAATTAGGTAATGATGACATACGGAGTGATTTAATGTTCAAAAAAATATCCCTTATCGGCATTCTTGCCCTTTTAGTATTGCTTTTTGCAGTAGCCCCCGCTTCTGCTCATAACGGAGGAATTTATCCCGCCGACAACCTTACTGATGCGATGAAAGGTGATTTCAACGATTACTTGATTCCGCAGGGAACCGTCAAAAACCTTGTCGTTATTCACGGCCATGGATTTGAATACGATTTCGGCGACATCACAACGCCTTTGCCCCCGACGGAACAAAATCTGTTCTCAGAACACAATCCGTTACGGAAAATGTTGATAAAATTCTGCTCGGCACAAAGGAACCTTTGACCTATCAAAAGACTTCTTACAACTTCACACAAAGCGGTACTTACTTCGTTTACACAACCCTTCCGGGCAACACAACGGAAATTCTGAAAACCGCAATTTTTGTCGGCACAGGAACATGGAGTGACTGGAACAAAAATCTTGGTCTTCCTCTTGAATTTACAACATACACACGTATGCCCGGCCTCGCCGAAGGAGAAACCTTCTACGCTAAACTTAACTACGGAAACGGAACCGGTGCAAGCGATGTCATGTACTATGTCGAACCCGTCAAAACAGCAGCAGAAGCAAAAGAAATGTATGACATGCTTGTTTCTGATTTCCCGACAGGCGAAGATATTTATTTAATCTACTCCAAGCGCGCATCTACGGACGGTTCCGGTAACTTAGTTTCATCCGTTCCGGAAAAAGGCGTTTGGTCTCTCGTCGCCTCTGCAGAAGTTGACGGCGTTCCGTACAAAGCAACCTACATTTTCCCGGTTTTGCCCCAAATTTACGGCCCGAACGCAGATATAAACTCTGACAAAGAAACACCCGGATTCGGTTTAGTTCTTGGTTTGTTGGCCATTGTCGGCGCAGTTTTGCTTATTCGCAGAAAGTAATTTTTGTGAATATATTTTTCAAAAAACAGATCCCTCGGCTTAATTCAAGAAACACTTGAATTAAGCTTTTTTTATTTTGTTTTTCCTTAATTTAAAAACAGCAATTTTTAATATCAGCAGAAAGCGGAATAATATTCGCCGTGCTTTTGAACCGATACGGGAACTTCAAAAAGAGCGCTTAAATTTTCGTTTGTCAGAATTTCTTCCTTTTTCCCGTCAGCGAATATTTTTCCGTCTTTAATTAAAATGACGCGCGAAATTTCCGGAATAATATCTGAAAGGTCGTGCGTGACGAGAACAATATTTTTTCCGGCGTTTGCGACAGCGCTGATTGTTTTTCTGAATTGAAAAACAGATTTCATATCCAAACTGTTTGTCGGCTCGTCTAAAACAAGTGCTTTCGGATCATGCACGAGTGCGCGTGCAATCAATGCCCGCCGCGCTTCTCCGGTGGATATTTTTGTCATTGTCTTATCGGCCAGGCGGCGTATTCCTAAAAATTTTAAAATTTCATAGGCGGTTGCTTCCATTTCAATCGTGACATCGTAAATATCATATATGCCGATGCTGGAAAAAAATCCCGATAAAACCGTTTCCAAAACCGTGATGTCCCTCAAACATGTATTTTGAAGGTCGGTTGTCACAATTCCCATTTGCTCATGCAGATCAAAAACATTCCAAATTTCTTTGCCCATAATTTTCATCCGCAAATCAGGCGCATCTGCCAGCGGATAATATTCTCTTGTCATAATCTTTATCAAAGAAGATTTGCCCGACCCGTTCGGCCCGACAATGGCAACATTTTCATTTGAGCCGATTGTCAGCGATATTTGGTCTAAAATCAATTTGTTTTCTTTGATAACGGAAATATTGTTAAAATCAAGAAGCGGAACGTCCTCTGTCATAATTTGAAACTCATTTTTTGTTTTCTTTCGCGATTTGCTTCACATCTTTTTTTTGCCGAATCCTTCGTTTTCATTCGGGTCAATGTATCTCGAAATTTTCTGCAATTTTTTAATCTGATATCTGTTCCACAAATAAACGGCGGCGATTGCACCGGCCAATGCAAACGCGGCAATCGTCATATAAAACGGTGATTTTTCAGAATAATATTTGACACCTATCTGCCCGACAGGATTATTCCATTTTAGTATTTTCTCTCCGTTTTCGCCCGTCTCCGTTAAATCCGGCGCCGGTCTTGCCGTTCCGATTAAACGGTTTCCGGTTGTCATTCCCAAAGGCAGAACAATTTTTACGGCTTTGCTGTCATCATTGATAATTATTGACTTGTCCGAACTCGGAACAAACGTGTAAACCAATATTCCGGAAAAGTTTTGCTCTAAGACAATTTGAGGGCCTTTTTTCGGATTTTTGATTGTATAATTCAGATCGGCGGGAGTCGGATTGTCAGTGAGCGCTTCAATGCTTTCTTTGGTCATTGTGAAATTTGAATCTGTCACAAAATAAACATCTTTAATTTCAGCACTGGTAAATACGAGCAGGCCGGTTTCTTCAAGAATTCGGATTTCTTTTTTATTGTCAATCAGCCGAACAACATGAATGTCAGAAGCGTCCGAAACGGCATAATATATACCGGACTCGACGATTTTTTCCTGCCCGTTAATTACCGGATAAAATATACTCAAATTATAAATGGAAATGTTCGCCGTGTCATTTTCCGAATTTGAGTCGGGATTTAAAATTGACGTGCATCCGCTTAAAAAAACGAAGGCTGCAATTGAAATTAATAATGTAATGTAAAGTAATTTCTTTTTCATGACCTCAAATGGATTTTGAGTTTTAAAAATCTATTTATGCGGTTTGTTTCATTTTTGGTATCATCTTTTTAAAAACCCTTTTAACCTTCAAAACCTATTTTCCGTCAATATCAAAAAACTCAGCAAAAACAAAAGGAAATTTATTATGGTCATGGATAATTTGGGAAATTCCCTTCAAGGCGCTTTAAGAAAATTAATCGGTGCCGGCCGCATTGATGAAAATATTGTCAATGAAGTGGTCAAAGATATTCAGCGCGCTCTTTTGACATCGGATGTCAATGTCAAGCTTGTCATGGACATGTCAAAACGTATTAAGGAGCGTTCTTTAAAAGAAGTTCCCGAAAAGGGCGCCGACCCCCGTGAACACGTTGTTAAAATCGTGTATCAGGAAATGGTTGCCATTATGGGGCAAAGCGCTCATGTTGAATTAAAACCGCAGACGATCATGATGGTCGGTCTTCAGGGCAGCGGTAAAACCACAACCATTTCAAAATTGGCGCGCTATTTCCAAAAGAAAGGACTCAGAGTCGCCGTTATCGGCGCCGACAATTTCAGACCCGGCGCTTATCAGCAGCTGCAAACGCTTTGTAATAAACTGAATGTTCATTTCTACGGCGAAGAAAACGAAAAGGACGCTGTTGCGATTGTTCAGCGCGGCATGAAAGATATTGAAAAATTCGAAGTTAAAATTATTGACACGGCCGGCCGCCACGCTTTGGAAGCCGATCTCATTCAGGAAATGATTGCGATTAATGAAGTCGCTCATCCCGATCAGAAATTTTTAGTTTTGGATGCCGCTATCGGTCAGCTGGCCGGCCAGCAGGCCAAAGCATTTAATGATGCCGTCGGCGTGACCGGAATTATTATTACCAAACTCGACGGAACCGCAAAAGGCGGCGGTGCGATGTCTGCCGTTTCTGAAATCAATGCACCGATTGCATTCATCGGAACCGGTGAGACGTCCGATGCATTTGAGCGTTTTGACACAGATCGTTTTATCTCTCGTTTGCTTGGAATGGGCGATTTGCAGTCTCTGCTTGAAAAAGTTCAGGAGTCCATGAAAGAGACCGATCTGGATGTTGGCAACATCATGAAAGGCCGTTTTACGCTGAATGATATGTATGCTCAGCTGGAAGCGATGAACAAGATGGGACCACTGAAACAGATTATGAGTATGCTGCCGCTCGGCTCCATGGGGCTCGGCGGTGCTAAGCTGTCCGATAAAGACATTGAAGCGACCAACGTGAAAATGAAATATTACAAAGTGATTATGGATTCCATGACCGCCGGCGAGCGCGACGATCCGAAAACCATCAATCCATCACGCATTCACAGAATATCCATTGGCTCCGGCCGAAGTCCCGATGAAATCCGCGAGCTTTTGAAATATCACAAAAATATGCAGAACGCTTTCAAAAACTTTGCCGGAAAAGGCGGCGGCCGCAATATGCAGAAAATGATGAAAAAAGGCGGCATGCCGGGTGGACCGGGCGATATGAACGGGAAATTCCCGTTCTGATTTTTCCGTTCCGATTTCTTATTTTTATTTTTTCATTACCTTTTTTTGCCGCTCATTCGGTTTATTTTCATTGAGTTTTCATTGATTTTAAAAAGGATTTGTCAACTTGTTGTAAAATTTAAATTCTATCAATTCATTTCCGTACCAAGTTTAAAATCAGAATTTTAATTTCAGGATGGCTTTTTGAATGGATAAGTATGATAAAGTAATGGAGCTGGCGAAAAGGCGCGGCTTTTTGTGGAATTCTTTTGAACTTTACGGCGGAGCCGCCGGATTTTTTGATTACGGCCCTCTCGGCTGTACCGTTAAAAGAAAAGTCGAAAATCTTTGGCGCGAATTTTATGTTTT
>JGI994J12354_10005870_pt1 | contig 10417 bp, 8 predicted proteins | sample IntmicLarv3ML3BL_FD_12354 | JGI IMG/M metagenome (IMG submission 12354)
CATGTGGCCCAGACTGCTGGCCGGGGAAATAGCGCACGAAACCCAGGCGGAATTTGTCGCCAGGGTGATGGATTCCGGCCATGTCAGCCCCATTGAGCATGTGTCCTTCACCTTTGCCGTGCAAGGGGTTTCACGCGCCCTGACCCACCAGCTTGTGCGCCACCGCATAGCCTCGTACTCGCAGCAAAGCCAGCGCTATGTAGACGGCAGCAATATGAACTACATTCTGCCGCCCGCCATTGCCAGAAACAGCGAGGCAAGGGAGCGGTTTGTGCGCTGTATTGACGAGATTCAGGAAGCCTACAGGGAGATTAAGGCTCTGCTCGAAGCAGACGGCAGGGCAGGCAAGGCCATGGAAGACGCCCGCTTTCTCTTGCCCCAGGCGGCTGAAACACGCATAGTGCTTACCATGAACTGCCGCTCTTTGCTCAACTTTTTTGAACACAGGTGCTGCACCCGCGCCCAATGGGAAATACGCGCCATGGCAAACGCCATGCTCGCCCGGTGCCGGGCCGAATTGCCCGTGGTTTTCGCCGCAGCGGGGGCGCGCTGCGAGAGGCTGCTCTATTGCCCGGAAGGGGAAAAATTCACCTGCGGAAAATACCCCCTGCGGCCATCCGGTCAGGAATGAGACCCTGCCAGCCGGTGCCGCCGGAAGGGAAACAGGGCGATTCGGCCTTGTTGGTAATGCAAACGAGCCGCATGGCTTGGGGCCATTTTCTTTTGAACTTGATAACCATGTGAATAGATAGTCTTTTTCTTCAGAAAAAAGAAATAATTCAGGAAAAACAAGATTTCAAACAGGAATTTTGTTTTTCCGTTTTTTTATTGGCATTTTATGAAAACTTGAGATTTTTTGAGAAAAACAAAGGAAATCGTTTCTAGAAATGTTGAAACTATCTCATGGCAATGTGGTTTATTCCCCTGCCCTGGCATAAAAACCTTGAAATTAAAGCACTTCCTTAACCGGGGAACAGATCAAGGTTTTCCTTGTCAAGCATTGTTATTTTGCATGGTTATACTGCTTTTTCTGTGTTGGTTTTCTTCTTTGGCATCTTCCATCTCAAAGCGAAGCACGCTGATTGCCCCAGGGGGCGAGAGAGGCTATCACTTTTGCACGCTGTAAATAATCGCTCAAAATGATTTTTTTTACTTATATTGACCGTGTCTGTACCAACTATGCCATCGAACCCACCTTTTGACGCTCAACAGGCGTCTGGCACCTCTCTCCCTGCGGCTGGCTGCGGGGTTTTGCGCGCTCTGGTCGCTGAAACCCTTCCTGCCGGGGAAGGGGAGAGGAATGACCAGCCCCGCCCAAGGCCTTTGCCCGCTACGCAGGTGCCCTTGCCTGTGTCGCTGGTTGCCGACCGGGCCTCTGACCGTCAGATGCGGAAATGGCGGCACAGTTTCGATGATTTCGTCATAGGCCCCAGCAACGAGCTTGCCCATGCGGCTTCGCGCAGTATTTGCGGTGACATGGAGGGCTGCGAGCTTCTCTTTCTGAATTCCGCGCCCGGCCTTGGCAAAACCCATCTCATGCAGTCTGTGGGCAACTATCTCTGCACCTGTTGTAACCGCGCGCAGCCCAGGGTGGAGTACCTTACGGCCGAAGAATTCACTTCGCAATTCTTTCTCGCTCTGAATCAGAAGGAGACGGACAAGTTCAAGCACCGTTTCCGCGATATTGACCTGCTGCTGCTTGAAGATGTGCATTTTTTGCAGGGCAAGACAAAGACCCAGGACGAGCTTCTCGGCTCCCTGAAGGCCATTGACGCCCGAGGGGGCAAGGTGGTGTTCACCAGTTCCTTTGCCGCCGCGGAGCTGCGCAATATGGATGAGCAGCTTCATTCGCGCCTGTGTTCGGGCCTGCTCGCCCCCATTACCCGCCCGGATGAAGAAACCCGCAAGCGGATTTTTTATCAGAAAGCCAGGGCCTTTCAGGTGCATTTGCCCGAAGAGGTGGAAGACACTCTGGCGCGGCATATCCGTTCGGATGTGCGCCAGATAGAAAGCTGCCTCAGGAACCTTGTGTTGAAGGCCCGTCTTTTGAACTGCGGTATTTCGTTGCAGATGGCCTGGGAAGTGATTGCCCAGTATGTGAACCATGAGCCGGTTCTTGATTTCGAGGGTATTGTTTCCTTTGTGTGCAAGGGGTTTGGGCTGTCAAAGGAGCAGCTTTGCTCCAACAGCCGCAAACAGGAATATGTTATGGCGAGGAATTCGGCCTTTTTTCTGGCCCGCAAGCATACCGACCTTTCCCTTGAGGCCATTGGTCAGCAGTTTAACCGCCGTCATTCCACTGTCCTGAAGGGCATCACCAATATCGAGCGTGAAATGGGCCGTCAGACCCCCGCAGGCAGGCAGCTCACCAGGGTGCTGGGGATGATAGAGAAGAATGGCAGTATTTTGCCCCCGACCACGTAAACCCCTTGCCCGCGCAACCATGCTTCGCGCCCGGCCAACAGGGGATGCGAGGGCGTGAAGCCCTTGCCGGGCCCAGGGCAGTATGAAACATGCCCCTGAAATGCGCCCCTCCTCAAGCCAAACGGCGAGGGAACAGACCTCCCTTCCCGAGCCAAGCCCCGAGGGAACAGACCTCCCTTTCTCAGGCCAAACCCGCAAAATACTGTTGACAAAGAATACCCGCTGGTATAAACAATTTTCCTTCGCGGGCAGTTGGCTCAGTTGGTAGAGCACCGCCTTCACACGGCGGGGGCCACAGGTTCAAGTCCTGTACTGCCCACCAGGAATATCAAGCGGTTAGAGGTAATTCTCTAGCCGCTTTTTTCGTTGGCCTCATTTGACGGCCTCATTTTTGTCGGCATTGTTCTCTTGGGAAATGGGCTTTATCTTTATGATGAATTCTGGGAGAGATTCAACTGTATTTCGTCGGGCCGCTTCTTTGGTATCTTGATAGTGTTTCAAGACCATTGTAACATTGGCATGGTCCATAATGTCGGCCACGGCATTGATGTCTGCTCCTGCGTCCAAAGCATAAGTCGCAAAGGCGTGACGCAAATCATATGGACGGATACGCCGTGTGATTCCTGCACGTTTCAAGGAAGAGTGCCAAGTTTTCTTGATACTCGTTAAGGGCTTGCCTTTGTAGGCAATAAGATAATCCTGTCCGACAATCTTGTCCTGCTCCTTCCATTCCTTTGACTTGCCCCCCAAAAATTGGTCCACCTTAAACGTTAGTGTAAGGTGAGGCCAAATGCGCTTTACAGGCTTTTCTGTATTTTCAATCCCAAGCGCAGCATCCGATTGATCAGGGTTGTGCGGTGCACACCTATTAACCCGGCGGCCTTGCTCACGTTCCCGCCTGTGGTGTGCAGAGCCTTGGTGATTTCCTGACATTGCCGTTCCTGTTCAGCCGAAAAAGGTGCGATCAGGGGCAAGCCATTGCCAGACGGCCTCCCCTTTCCCCTTGAAGAAGGTGCCCCGGTCTTGATCTTGCTGACGGGAGTTGCAGGCACCCAACTTGAGTCAGCGACTTCCCGTAAGCCTTGAACCACATAGTCAGGCACATGCGCAACATCAATTACTTGCCCTCTTGCCATAACAGCACCGTATTCCAATACATTCCGCAACTGGCGTACATTGCCGGGCCATGAATACATCATGAACAGGCGCATGAGTTCGGGGCTGAGGGTCTGGGCGAGTGAGCCGGAAAATTCCTGCATAATTTTAATGAAATGGGCAATGAGCAGGGGGATGTCTTCAACGCGTTCACGCAAGGGCGGTATTCTGATGGGTATGACGTTAATCCTGAATGCCAAATCTTCTCTGAATAGCCTATGTTCGATGAGCTCTGGCAGATCTTTGTTGGTGGCAGAAACAATGCGAACATCGACAGTTCGTGATGTGTTTTCGCCCACGCGCGCAAGGGTTCCTGTTTCCAGCACGCGCAATATCTTCACTTGCATGGAGAGCGGTATGTCGCCTATTTCGTCAAGAAAGAGCGTTCCGGTATGCGCGGCCTCAAAGCGTCCGGCCCGGTCTTTGCCCGCACCTGTGAAGGCACCCTTAACATGCCCAAAAAGTTCGCTTTCCAAAACATGTTCATTCAGGGCTGCGCAGTTTAAATCCACAAAGGGGAAATTGCGCCGGGCGCTCTGGTTATGCAGAGCCTTTGCCGCCAATTCCTTGCCAGTGCCTGATTCTCCTAAAATCAGCACAGGGGCAGAGCTTTGCGCGGCTTGGCAGAGCATTTCGTAGACCCTTTGCATAGGGGCAGAACTGCCAACAATACCTTCAAAGCTTGCCTCGGGTTTAAGAATGTTTTCAACTCGGTGAATATAGGTGTCTTTTTCGATAATTTCCCGGATGTCGGTTATTGTTTCTATAGAAAAAATGTCCTGATTGTCAGCCGCAGACGGTTGACCCTGTGCGCTTTCTGCCAATAACAGACGGGCGTTTTTCAGCACAGGGATACGGGTGCCATCCTTGAGGCTGATATGACAGCAACGCCGCACCATGAGCTTGTGTTCAAAGAGATGGCACCACGACTTTAACGATTCTCCACGCATGGTCGCGCAACTGTCGCATTTGAAAATAGAGCAGGGTTGCCCAATGAACTCTTCTCGCGTGTACCCTGTGAGAGAGCAGAGCGCCTCATTCACTTCGCAAATGCGCCCGCGTTCATTGACCATGAATATCCCCTCACTCACGGTGCGCATCACCTCACGCCACAGTCCATACGAATGTAAATCCATAGCTCATCCCTTAGGGTAAAGAGTGATGTTACTGGCTCTGTACTGCCATACATCGCTCTAATTGTCACTCCATATATAGCACGATTGTCGCTACAAATATAGCGTAATATGGTGGAATTGGGAATGGATGATTGGCAATAGTTTTCTAACATACTGTTTTATAATTTTTTTTTACGATGCGCCGGTTCAGGCACGCATGTTGCTATTCCTTTGGTGGACACACGCAACACTTACTCAGGGAGGTTTACTGTATGCGTAAGGCCACTTTTTTCCTCGGAATGGTTCTGGTCAGTTTTGTTGCTGCCAACACAGCTCTGGCCTTGGATGGAAACACCCGCAAAGGCAAGTTTTTGTACCGTAAAAATTGCCGTAGTTGCCACGGGCCAAGCGCGTCNGACTTGAGCCCCAGTTCAAAACCGCAGGCCGAATGGCTTCAGATTCACGGGACGCAAGCCACATTGCCCTGCCATAAGGATTGGGCAAGCCTAAGTGACCAGGATAAAAACGATATCTTTGCCTATCTTCATGCCTTTGCTTCTGATTCTCCCACCCCTGCCAAGTGTGAATAACCAAGCCCGGAGTCTGTAATGAAGAAAAACAGAGCCACAATATCACGGCGCTCCTTTTTAAAGGGGGTAAGTGCCGCCGGAATTGGCCTTGGCTGTTCAGNTTCTCTTGTTTCACTACCCCANAAAAGCCCTGCTGCGAGCACCTTGTCTCCCTTGTATGATGCAAGTGTATTCACTGCCTGTGATATGTGTTTTAACCGTTGTGGCGTTATTGCCAGAGTTTCTACCAGTGGGGGAACCCGTCGCGTTGTAAAGCTCGACCCCAATCCGCATTGCTCAAAATCGCGCGGCATGCTCTGCGCCCGTGGCAATTCGGGCCTTGACCATCTTGCCAACCCTGATCGCCTCACCTCNCCTCTTTTACGTGTTGGTAAACGCGGGGAAGGCAAGTGGAAAAGCATTGGATGGGACGAAGCCCTTGCTCTGGCGGCAACGAAAATGCGCGACATTGGTGCGAAATATTCGCGCTGTGGAATGCTCTTTACAGCTGGCGCCGATACACACAGCCAGTTTGTCCACCGTTTTGCCGAAGGATATGGCTCTTTTAACATCACAACGCACGAATCCCTTTGTCTGCTGAGCGGCAACCGTGCCTTTATGGATACCTATGGCGAGGTGCCCCAACCGGATGTCTTGAACTGCGAGTATATTATCATGCTGGGGGCAAACCGTTTTGAATCAATGGTCATGCCCGATACCGCAGATTTGATGCAGGCAAAAAAACGCGGGGCCTACCTCGTCACCCTTGACCCGCGTTGCACCAAAACAGCCGAACTTTCCAACGAATGGTATGCCATTCGCCCTGGCACAGACATGGCNTTTTTATTGGCTGTGGCGCATGTCATTGTAAAGGAAGGACTCCACGACANGGCNTGGGTAGAGGCCAACACAAGTGGGCTTGAACAACTCAAGNCGCATGTTGCCCGCTACAGCCCTGAATGGGCAGAGGGCGAAACAGGCATTCCGGCGGGCAATATACGCGCAATAGCCCGCNGGCTTGCTGCCGCTGCCCCAAAGGCCATGATATACCCCGGTCGCCGCAGTTCAGATTACAAAGATGCCACCCAGATTCGCCGTGCCTTTGCCATCGTCAATGCCCTGCTGGCAAATTACGATCAAAAGGGCGGTTTGATGGGGAGCGTGCCCATCAAACTCAAGGGCTTTCCCCATGAGGCTCCCTGGTATGAGGATAACCCCGAGGACAGGATAGATGCCAATATGGTTCCCCTGCTTTTTGGCGAGGAGGGATCGTTTGTTCTCACACGCGAAGCGGTCTTGAATGGAACCCCTTACCCGATAAAGGGCTGGTTTGTTTACAAAACCAACCCAATGGGTACTGCACCAGACCGTTCACGCACCATGCGGATGATGGAAGGCCTCGATTTTGTTGTCACCATGGATATTTTCATGAGTGACACCGCGTTTATGAGCGATCTGGTCTTGCCTTCCGTGTCCTACCTTGAGCGCGACGACCCTCTGTTTGTGCAACAGGGCGGCCCGGCAGGCCCCAGCGTGATGACACGCAATCAGGTGGTTCCCCCGCCCAAAGGATGTCGCCCTCTCTTCGATGTGGTGAAGGACCTTGCCCAACGGCTGGAGCTTGAGGGCCTATTTGATTTTACACTCGAAGAATTGCGCGAGCACCAGCGAGAATCCTTACCCGGGCTTCGAGAATCCTTGGCGCTGCGCGGTGTTTTTGAACCCGAAGCAAAGCTCTATGGTATTCGTGAAGGTCAGCCCTTCAAAACCCCCAGTGGTAAAATAGAGCTTTATAGCAGTTTTTACGAGCAAAAGGGCCTAGACCCCATGCCCGTATATACGCCACCGCAACCAGCGCCAACCGACAGTTTTTTGCTTGTAGCCGGGCGAAACGCCTGCCTGACCCAGACCCAATCGCAAAACAACGCCTATCTTTATGAGTTGGTGCCGAGCAATACCCTTTGGTTGCACCCCTCTGCGGCAAAGAACATTGGCATCAACAATGGCGACACCGTGGTGGTTGCCAGCGAGGCAGGTGTGCAGGAACTCAAGGCCGAGCTTGTTCCGGGTATCAGGCCAGATACCGTATACATGCATAGCGGGTTTGGCGGCATATCTTCCGGTCAGCGGCTGGTGCAGGGGAATGGCGCAAGCATATCAGCGCTTTTACAGAGTGATTATGACCACATATGCGGTAATGCCGCCATACACACAACCCATGTGCGTGTGAAGCGTAAGGGGGATAGGGTATGAGCCGCCTGCAAATGCTTATCGACTCTTCCCGCTGTATTGACTGCAAAGCCTGCATGATGGCCTGTAAAATAGCCAACCATGTTCCGGCAGGACAGTGGCGCAACTGGATAAAAAATAGCCATTCCGGCGGTGATGCGGCCTTGCCCCCAAGGCCGATAGAGGCTCATTATCAACCCGGCGGGTGTATGCATTGCGCCGAAGCCCCCTGTCTGTTGGCCTGCCCAACCGGAGCCACCTACAGGCACAAAACAACGGGCGTTGTCCTGGTGGACCGTGGCCTGTGCATAGGGTGCGGCAACTGTATCCCTGCCTGCCCCTATGGGGCGCGCTTTCGCCATGCGAATCTCAATGTGGTCGATAAATGCGATTATTGCATGGCCCGGCTGGAGCAGGGCCTGTTGCCAGCCTGTGTGGATACCTGCCCCACCAAGGCCAGAAGTTTTGGCCTGGAAGAAACGCTGAAAAAAAATGTGAATACGCGCTTTATCAAAGAAGGCGCTACACCAATTCAAGCCTTGGTCGTTGTGGAGCCACCTCTCACAAAAACTCATCCAAATCTCAATTATATTAACGAAACTGCCCAAAAAGACTGGCCTTCTGAACCTGAAATTCCCTTGCCCATGCGCCTGATGAGCGGCTTTTTGAGCACGACCCTTTATCTGACGGTTGGCGCTGCCGCTCTTGGTGCGGGCCTGATGGGCCTGACCCAGTTGCGTGAACGGCGCGCAGAAAAAAAGGAGAGGGGCCATGAGAGCTAGTCAGCAAGGTATTCTCCGGCACAGCATAAGTGACAGACTCATTCATTGGGGCAACTCTGTGCTTTGGTTTTTGCTCCTGTTCAGCGGGGTGGCGCTTATTGATAATGCGGCAGTGGCCCCGTTCACCCAAGGGTATTCGGCCTTTGTTCGTTCAATTGTTGGCGGCGGAGCGCGGCTTTTGGTCATTCATATCAGCTTGGGTGTTCTCTGGATGGCTTCTCTGGCCATTTACTTGCTTGTGAATTGGCGGGGGGGTGTTTTTTTTCTTCGCGCAATTTTTTCACCGGGCAAAGGTGACCTTGTCTGGCTTTTCCGCAAAGGAATGCAGATGACCCTCGGCAAGGCAGTGGCATCCCGGCTGGGTATCAACCCGGAGTTGCCCCCGCAGGGGTATTACAATGCCGGACAAAAGGGCATTGCTGTCATGATTGTACTTTGCTGCATGGCAATTGCCGGCACAGGGCTGTTCATGGCTTTTGCCACAGCCATGTCTGCCCCGTGGCTTGTTGTCTTGTTGCCCTGGGCCTTGCTTGTTCACCATGCAGGCGTGTTTTTGGTGCTTGCAGGCTTGATTATTCACATTTACATGGCAGCGTTTTCTTTGGAAGAACGCCCCGGCCTGCGCTCCATGGTCAGCGGAACTGTACCGGAAGAGTATGCCCGTCATCACCATCCACTATGGCTAGAGCATTTTCAAAGTGAAAATCCTCTGACGGACGATGGCGCAAGCCTCGTCCGCGCAAACGAGGAGTAGGCGAAATTCACGCCGCCAACTCCGAGTGCAGCGTTTCAAAGTTCCATTGCCTTAGAACAGCTTCAAATACAACGTAATCACCATTGAACAGGAGGACCCGCATGAACAGGATACAATTCGTCTTTCAAAAAAGTCTGATTTTTATGATGCTTGGGGTGCTTGTTGTAACGACAGGCATGAACACGGCCCTTGCCTCGCCAACAGTGAAAACGGAATGGAGTTTTCCGGTACAAATTGGCTATGAAGAGGTTGCCAAAGTCGCCAGGCTTCCCCTTTCGCCCGATACCATGCTCATTGATTCACGCCCCTACGAAGGCCGCTATGTTCACGGCTATATTCCCACAGCCGTAAGTTTGCCAGACTCTGCCTTTGAGAAAAAGGCCAAAGATATTTTACCAGAGAACAAGCAGGCCAGGCTCATTTTTTATTGCCAGGGGCCCGATTGCGTACTTTCGCACAGCTCTGCCCACCGGGCGCAAAAAATGGGGTATCTGAATGTGGCCGTGTACACGGGTGGTCTGCCAGACTGGGAGGCCAGCGGCGGCATTCCCGCTCTTGGTGTGGAAGGGCTCAAGGGAATTCTTGAAAAAAACGAGCAATACATTCTTGTTGATTCGCGCCCGGCAAACAAATTTGCCGAGGGCTCAATTCCCACGGCCATAAGTATTCCAGACAGCAAGTTTAACGAGCGCAAGGGTATGCTGCCGGCAGACAAGGGTGTCAGACTGATATTTTTCTGTGGCGGGTATGACTGCATTCTTTCGCACCAGTCGGCAGACAAAGCGCGAGCTTTGGGGTACACAAATATAGCCATAGCCGAAGCCGGATATCCGGGGTGGACAAAAATCTATGGTTCAGGCGCCGCAGTTGGGCAAGCCAAGCCTGCTGACACCAGTGGCGCTTATCCGGTAATCGAATTTGAAAAAGCCCTTGCAACCGGGCAACCTGCCATTATGGTGATAGATGTTCGCAACCCGGCGGAATTCGCGACAGGCTCCATGCCCGGTGCTGTAAATATTACTGTGGAAGAGTTGGAAAAAAAGTTACCCAACTTGCCCCTGGATAAACCTGTGGTGTTTGTGTGCACCACTGGCTCGCGTTCTGGTGAAGCCTACTACATGGCCATGGATATTCTCCCCGCATCGAAAAACTTTTTCTACCTTGAAGCCAGCATTAAATTTCTCGGGAAGGGAAAATATCAAATTTCGCCCAATAGTAAATAAAGGCAATACTCTTGTTTCCATGCGATATTGACATTGTGCAATGGCTAGAGCCTTTTCACTTTGAAAATGCTCTAGGGGCTGTCTCCAAATAGTTCTTTTGTCCATTAGCTGCGTCATCCGGCCCTTTTTTCTCAGGTCGAGTACGAGAAGAGTACACTCCCTTCGC
>JGI994J12354_10005871_pt1 | contig 10416 bp, 10 predicted proteins | sample IntmicLarv3ML3BL_FD_12354 | JGI IMG/M metagenome (IMG submission 12354)
GTCAGTGCCATCTTCGCCGTCGGTTCCGTCAGTACCATCAGTACCGTCGTCGCCATCGGTTCCGTCAGTGCCGTCGTCGCCGTCGGTTCCATCGGTACCGTCATCGCCGTCGGTTCCATCTGTGCCGTCGTCGCCATCGGTTCCGTCAGTACCGTCATCGCCGTCGGTTCCATCTGTGCCGTCGCTACCGTCGTCGCCGTCGCTACCGGATCCACCATCGTCGGTACTATCGGTGCTGTCGCCACCGGATCCACCATCATCGGTGCCTCCGCCGGATCCGCCGCCATCGTCGTTGCTTCCGCCGCCGACGTCTTCGGCGTAGCCGCTGTCTCCGCCAGACTCGTCGTCGCCTTCTACGGCATAGATGAAAAGACCCGCGGGCAACATGGACATTACCATGAGCACCACAAGCAGCATCGAGATAACCCTGTTCTTGAAATTCCTCTTCATTTTCAAATCCCCTTCACTTTCGCCGCGAGTTTTTATGAACTGGCGGCACCTACGGTCTACTTTCGTCGCAATGCTATGTCGTTGTTAAATTTATCACCAGTTGGTGCGTCCACTCGTTCAAATATTACATCGGCTTTTTTTCTGGCTCACATTATTACGCATTGTTACAATTTGCTCTCCAAAGTAATATTTCATCACGCCGCACCTCCCCCTATCCGGGCTATGTAACTTGATTATATGCCGGTACAAGTTACACTATCGGTTATAATTGGCGATTATACTAATTATTTTTATAATAATTTTTCTGCCCAATCGTAACCACATGCGACTCAAGGGTATCTTATTTTTGTTGTTGCAGGGTCTTTTTCTTTAGCCTATCAACTAATAATTGTGTATACACATACATGCACGGATACACATGCACACACTCATACACATCGGTAATCCTGCTTACATAATTCAGCCTCTGCGAACGTAGTCTTCAAGCGCCATATTTACGATTTCATTTACACTAACCCCCCGTTTTTCAGCAAGTTTTGCGGCTTCTGTGTAAGCGCGCGGTGTCACCAGAGCCTGCAACCTACGGCTTCTCCGCTCCGGTCTTTTATACTGATACACATGTGTAGCTGTATCTGCATCTGCATGCACATGTGTAGGCAGATACTCGCCATCCAAATCATCCGCGGCAACGATGAAATTCAGTGCCGGGTTGTCGTCCTTAAAACCTTTTTTTGCCATGAATTTATACCTCTTTTCAAAATTTTATAATGTTACGAGCCAGAAAACCACTGCCCTTCAGGGTCGTGGATGAATGGCTCCCTACCCCTGAGACTGAATATACTTTTCAATTGTCTCAGCGCTAACCTGACCAACGCTACAAGCAAAATACCCATCGCTCCAGAAGGTGTTTTCAGCCCAATAGTACCGTTTGAGAATTTGTCCATTGTTATTCTGCCGCCATATTCGATAGGTCGAGATTTGTTTCAACAAACGGACTAACTGAAGAACGCTTTGCGTAGGGCTATAAGCTACTAGCAAATGAATATGATCTTTGTCAACCTCAATCTCTCTAATGTAGAAATTGTTTTCAGCGGCTATCTCGATCATAAGACTCTTAATTTCATCGCCTAACAACAGCAGCATTTTGTGGCGGTATTTGCAGACGAATATCAAATGACACATCAAGCAATATTTTGCATGGTTGTTTCTTTCATAATCCATGTTTTTCTTGCCCCAACACGNTCCATGCGAGATAACTTCGGTGTAGGACTTAATCGCTGTTTAGCTCCCGCAATATCCATTAACACAGCGTACCCCGATGACATCCTGCCTTTGATGAAATACTCCTGCCCACGATAGCGCACTTTGTCAAACTTCCGAAATCCCATGATTTTACACGTAGAAATCCGCTGTTCGCTTCTAACACCTTTCGTCTGCTGATAGTCCCCATCGCCGACACACCTCTTGAGTAGAATTCTGTCCTGCGAAAATATAATGTTTCTCCCGCCACTTGCGATTACAACTGCATCAATGTAATGCTCCTTAGACAACCCCATACTTAGGCGATTCTCTTTTGTAATGTACCCAAATGTTTCCTCGCAGGGTACATATCGCAATAATTGCTGTCTAATACTGTTCATCTGAGTCGCATGTCTCAGTCGCAGGGATCTTCTGCCGGACGACTTTAACTCCCACGACCCGTTATGTAGGTCGTGGTGGCACTTACTGCATAGCGTGATAAGATTCTCCGCCTCATCACTACCGCCGCTCGAGCGATATATGATGTGGTGTACTTCTAGCCTCGGAATCTTTGACTTGCCCTTGCAATGCTGGCACTTGTGGCTGTCTCTGTATAGCACAAACTCCTTCGTATTCGCAAATCCATAACTCGCCCCTCTTTGATAACCCCATTTTCTGTAGCGTAATGTTGGATCTTTGAGTAAGTGCGGATCGAATGTCGCTGTCTCTAATACCGTGTGTGACACGGGGAGAAGAGAATTCGCGAATTTGATTTCCTTATAATGACTGTCAAATTTGCTTCTCATAGTCGGAGAAAACCTATCGCTCTTAATAGAATTCTTTCTGTTCATCCAACGCGCTTTTCTGTATCTCGTCTTGCGATTGCGCCTGCTACGACGATATTTGGAACGCCGCTTCATCCTAGCAGTAATATCGTTTCTGATTTCAACCTCGGACATGTACAAAACACGACCATTTTCATCTACTGCGGCTGACCCGATTTTTGAGCTGCCTGTATCAATACCAAGCGTTACGTTTTGAACGTAGTGCGTTGACGGAACAAGCAGTTTGATCGTGAACGGAGTGCGGCGCTTCACCTTGGCTTTGCTACCTTTGAGGAGAAGCCGAGCCACTGCGTTTTTGCACGGCATTAGCGGCTTTCCCTCGGCGCTTATTACATATACCAATATTGTTGTCCTTTCGGAAAATACTCTGCCTAACGGCAGGTTGTGCGTACTCTGCGCCACTGTTACCATGACGCTTTTCCGGCTTCATCTCGACAAAGATATAAAGGCTTTTGCGCTTGTAACACCGAGCCTTACCCTACAGCCCTACTTAATCACAAACAACAGTGCAATGGTCTGATGCGTCAACCATAGGTGTTGTAACCTAAATATCGTAGCTAACGTTTCTGTTAGCTGAGTCTGGTGAACTAACTTCATTAGAAGCCCCGACCCTTTAGGGTCGTGGGTAGTTCACTTTTAAGCATCTCCAAGACGGTGTCAACGAGTTCCAAATAGCTCTCGCTCACGCTACTTTTGGGTGCGTAATCGTATATTGAGCTGCGCCGAGCCTGCGCCTCACGAACCGCAACGGCCTCACGGATACGAGTCTTGAAGAGAACAGTTCCCATTTCCTTAGCGGTTTCCTCGAACATCTCCGCCATATCTCTGCCCAATACGGAGCGCACGGAATAGCGGGTCAGCAGTATACCTATAATCTCCAGTGCTGGGTTTGTGTAACGCTTAACCGCGTCAATAGTAGAGTACAGCTGTCCGATTCCCTGCAAGCTATAGATTTCTGCCTGTGCTGGAATTATAATACCTTTTGCTGCGGTCAGCGCATTTATTGTCAATATACCGAGCGCCGGCGGAGTATCTATGATAATATAGTCGTATCGGTCTTCGTACTTTTCCAGCAGTTCACGGAGTCTGTATTCCTTTCCGGTACTGGTGAACAGCATATCCGCTGCAGACAACTGTGGAGATGATGAGAGCAAATGCCCCTGTTCAAGTTGCTGAATCGCGTCATCCGGGTGGACTTGTCCCGTCATCGCATCCAGTACCGAACTCGCGTCTGGCGAAGAGTTAAGAACATAGCTCAAATTCCCCTGAGCATCGAGATCGACATTCAGGGTACGGTAGCCTCGTATCATAAGTCCGGCACTGAGCGCGAGAGCGGTTGTGGACTTACCGACTCCACCTTTTTGATTTATAACAGCGATAGCATATGCCATGTCTCAATCTCCAATCGTTCGTCTGCACCAATTATACACATACTTATACACACAGTCAAGAAAAACAAACCAACAAATTCACAATACCCCTCAAAAGGACAGGAGTCTATACAATGGATCAATCTTCTTCAATAGCCGTCGTCCGTCTAACGCAGGAGCTTACTGATCGTTTTATTGCGTATCTCGATGTTTCGGCCTCCAGCGCATACACTTATAAGCGGTCGCTGAGACGTTTCTCTCAATATTTGAGTGATATGAACATAACCGAGCCAACCCGAGCCACCATTTTACAGTACCGTGATTCTTTACGATCGCAGGGACTGAGTTCGAGCACGATACAGAGTTATATGTCAACAGTGCGCCAATTTTTTCAATGGACCGCACACGAGCAACTATATCCCAATATAGCAGAGGGAATAAAAGGTGCAAAGGTCAATCAGCTATACCGGAAAGATGCTTTGACCGCAGAACAAGCCCATCGTCTCACAGAATCGATTGACCGGTGTGATATCGTCAGTATCCGCAACTATGCGATCATAGTGCTCATGCTAACCACTGGTCTCAGATCCATTGAACTGGTACGCTTAAACATTGAAGACATGCGCTATCACGGGGGAGACATGGTACTTTATGTACAAGGAAAGGGCGAGGAAGACAAAGCTGCGTACATCAAATTGGTTCCTGATGTCGAGGTATCGATAAGGCAGTATCTCCATACGCGTTCAAACCCAGGTGAAAGCTCACCACTTTTCGCCAGCTGCAGCGATCGCAACAACGGTAAGCGCCTGACGACGCGTTCAATTTCCCGTATCGCCAAGACTGCATTGCGCGAAGCCGGACTCGACAGCAATCGTCTTACTGCGCATTCGCTACGTCACACAGCAGGAACTTTAAATTTACTTGGCGGCGGAACAATAGATGAGACCCAACAGCTTCTGCGCCACAGTAAAATAGCCACAACCATGATATATCTCCACCACCTGTCTCGCGATAACAATGACAGTGAAATGCGTATTTGGCGAATGATCACTGATAAAAATGCGAATGATAATACGAAAGAATAGCTCACCCCTCAACCACGCTCTTATAATACTGATATCATTGTACATATATTAACAATATTTAACATGCGTCTTTGCTGCCACAGTTTTAAGACTCGCATCAAATAGAATGTTTGCTATAATGCCGCTCAAATCATCCACAAGCCGCACTAACGACTTCGCGCATAGTTTCTTTACCTGAAAATTTAAAGGGCGGTACGCGGCATCACGGGGCCTCACATGAATCCCGAGCCACAGACACAAAAGCACCCACTAGACAACGATACGGGACATGAAAATACAAAATTAAAACACAGACGCTATCCTCAATAATACCCATGCTATAACACAATAATCTAATTAACGGTTATCATTTCAATAAGTGCGTCAAACTTCTTCTCTCCAATACCAGATACATTCATCAACTCATATATATCTTTAAAGTTCCCATAGACCTCTCGATATTCTATGATACGAGTTGCCAACGAATCGCCGATTCCAGGCAACTGAACCAACATATCAAAATCAGCCGTATTTATATTAATAACTTTATGCTCATCCAATATTATAACGCTCTCTGTAGGTAAAATTAAATCGCTATCCGAATCGGTACCAGAAGTCTCCGCCCCCTCCTCATCATTACCTCTCATTAAATCCGAAGCAATTGATGGTTTTGCCACATGTACAACAAATTCAGCTTCGACATTCTTTGTCCCCAACCAATAACCTATCAAAATCGCAATCAATACAATCGTCGTGACCAATACAATTTTCTCTATATTACGCATATGCATATCAATTCCTCAAGCCACAGAAGTCACGAAGCCAAAGGCGTTCTGGCAATTGTCGCACAGATAACATCTGCGGCTCCAGCAAGAAGCAAGGTTTTCGCACATTCAGATAGAGTCGCTCCCGTTGTCATGACATCGTCGATCAACAAAATCCGCAAGCCGGAAAAAGCAACCTCATCCATCGGCAAATAAACATCGGATATGTTAGTCCACCGCTCCGCGGCTGAGGTAGTCGAGGATTGTGCCTTAACATCTACGTGTTTTTGCAACATAGGTACAGATTTAAGCTCTAGACGCTGGGAGATAGCTTCAGCGAGCAAACGAGCTTGATCATACCCTCTCACTTTTAAACGCTTTCGACTAACCGGAACCCATGTGATTATATCAAATCTGCCGGAGAGTTCGCTCTGTATTAAATCTGACAAGATAGCTCCATATGCGTCGCAGTAGAGAGCGGCCCCTTCAAATTTATACCTGTGAATTGAGTCCCGCACGGTACCGGTGTAATAAAGCGCCGATATGCATGCGGAAAAGTGGTCGCCTTGCTTGGTACAATCACCGTCCTGAATATATGGCAAACTGTCCGCACACTCAGCGCAAAAGCCATCGACTTCACCGGCATGTAAAACTGAGCGGCAAAACGCACATTTGGGGGGATAGAAAAGATCCAGCACAAAGTCAAAAACCCTAGCAAGCATAAACTAAAACCCCTCACTTCGCTGCCGAATAGTACCGCCAACTGGATTCACACATATCGTCAAGGCTCCTGTGAGTCGCCCATCCCAACAATTCCTTCGCTTTATTAACGCTCGCAAGCATCTCAGGCACGTCTCCAGCTCTACGCTGGGATATAACATATGGAATACTATTCCCAACGGCGCGTTCACAAGCATGAAGAACATCTAGGACGCTGTAACCCAAGCCGGAACCTAAATTTATCTCTTCAGCTCCTCGGTGCGCCCGGGCGTAGATAAGCGCATCAACGTGTCCCTCAGCAAGATCACACACATGTATATAGTCTCGCACGCCGGTCCCATCCGGCGTAGGATAGTCATCGCCAAAAACTTCAAGGTAAGGGAGTTCACCCGAGGCAACCTTCATTATATAGGGTACAAGATTATTTGGTATCCCCAGAGGATTCTCACCTATCAAAGCGCTGCTGTGTGCGCCTATGGGATTAAAATATCTGAGCAGGATGGCGCTCCAGCGCTCATCGGCGCGGCAAATGTCCGTGAGCATACGCTCTATCATGACTTTACACCAGCCGTAGGGATTGGTAGCGCTAGTAGGGGCGCCTTCAACAAAAGGTATAATATCCGTTTCCCCATATACCGTGGCCGATGAGGAGAATACTATGGAGCGGCAGCCGTACCGCTCCATCACCTTGAGCAGACAAAGGGTACCACCGATATTATTTTCATAGTAGAGCAAAGGTTCCTCAACAGATTCGCCAACTGCCTTGAGGCTTGCGAAATGTACAACCGACTCAATATCTTCGCGCTCAAATATTTCACAAAGCAAAGCTTCATCGCGCATGTCTGCGTGATATGATGAAAAATCCCTGCCGACTATCTTGCGAATCAGCGTAGGGGTCAGCGGATCTGAATTAGCGTAATTATCCAATAGTACAATATTTTCGCCGCGCTGCATCAACTCCACGCAGGTGTGACTGCCTATAAATCCAGCGCCTCCCGTAATTAACACTGCCATATCTATTATCCCTCCGATACATCTGTGAACACTTCTCAGTATGTATTTTACAGTTAATATCTAGACCTTGTCAAGTCGAAAGCAACTCAAATAAATTACCTACACATGATTATACACATACCTATACTCATACGCAAGCGTTTAACGCAATTTAATCGAACAGAGACTCTAAATTGTCTTGACAATAGTTAGGTACATAAGTATAATGGTTATGTACCTAACTATTATTCGTGTTGAGGGTGGTGATTTGAGAATGGAAAATAATCAGGATGTATTACTGGATAAGCTCTATAAATTGATGCGCACAATACGGCGCCACACATCGGGATCAAGCAGAGGCAGACATTCGCACGGCGAGGCGCGACTGTTGCGGATCCTGGAACGCAACGGTGGCTTCAGCTCAAGAGAACTTGCGGCAGAATTGGATATCAGACCACCGTCCATAAGCCAGATGCTTGACACTCTTGAGCGGCGCGGGGATATTGAGCGCCAGCGCGATCCAGAGGATTCTCGGATACATCGTATATATCTAACGGAGCAAGGTAAGGAGCGCATCGTCCGCGTATCGGAGCGCGACAACGAGATAAGAGAACGTTTGGCAGAGTGCTTGACGGAAGATGAGTCGCAAATCTTTTGCGATATATGCGATAAGTTGAATACACATATGGCAAACACAGGAGGTGGAGTATAATGGCGCAAGGTGGAATGGGCGGCGGTCGCGGTAGACGCGGCGGAAGACCTCTTACCGAAGAAGAAAAGAAAAATGCACCCAAAATCACATGGCCGCTGCTTAAACGTATATTTAGTTATCTGCTACCATATTGGACTAAGTTGTTAATGGTGTTTGTGGCTATACTATTCTCGTCAGGTCTGTCACTCTTGCCGCCGCTGCTAATGGGGCGAGTTGTGGACGAAGGCCTGATCGGCGGAGATCTGAACATGCTGCTAATACTCATCGGCATGGCTTTTGGGGTACTGGTAATCTCAAATCTCATATCTGTCCTTGAGAGCTACTTAAATACATGGGTTGCGCAAAATATAACCTTCGATATGCGCAATAAGATGTTCAGACACCTTTTGAACATGTCGCATAGATTTTTTTACAGCAGCAAGCAGGGCGATGTTATAACTAGGATGACAAGCGATATAGGAAGCGTACAGACGGTTATAGCATCAACATTGACCGGACTGTTCAGCAACATCTCCGTGCTGGTTTTGGCAGTAGTAGCAATGTACCAAAAAAACTGGATTATGGCAACGGCTGGGGTCATAATTACACCGTTGTTTATATTGCCGACAAAGCAGGTGGGCAATAAGCGTTGGGATATCACCTATGAGGCTCAAAAAAAGAGCGATGAGATAAATCAGATATTGTCGGAATCATTGAGCGCGTCCGGACAAACACTTGTCAAGCTCTTTACCCAAGAAGATGAGGAGTACAGAAAATACGAGACTGCCAACGCCGAGATGACAAAACTCAACATAAAAGAGAGTATGGCAGGACGTTGGTTCCGCGCGGCGATGAGCACCTTCATGAACGCAGGTCCTATGATAATTTACCTCGTTGGCGGATTACTCATGCTGCGTTTTGGTGATACGAAACTCACAGTTGGCGATATAACCGTAATGGTGGCGCTCTTAGAGCGCATGTACCGCCCAGTAAACGTGCTACTGAATATGCAGGTGGATATAATACGCTCGATGGCTATTTTTACGCGCATATTCGAATATTACGATATGCCGGTGGAGATTAAAAACAAAGAGGGAGCTGTAGTTCCAGATAGTATAACAGGTGAGCTGGAGTATAGGGACGTAAACTTCCACTATAGTGAGGGACAACCGATTCTGCGCAATCTCAGTTTTACTGTGAAGCCGGGGCGCTCGGTCGCGATTGTGGGTCCGTCGGGTGCCGGTAAATCTACAACAATCAATCTCATCCCGCGTCTCTATGATGTCATAGGCGGTCAAATCCTTTTAGATGGGCGAGATCTCAGGGAACTGAATCTCAAGTGGCTTCGCGATCACATAGGTCTCGTCACGCAAGATACTTACTTATTTAATGGTACCATACGCGCGAATCTTTTATATGCCGCGCCGGGCGCAACATCTGAAGATATGGAAAGAGCCTGTAAAGAGGCAAATATACACGACTTTATAATGAGCCTCCCGGCGGGCTATGATACTGAGGTCGGAAACCGGGGACTGAAGCTCTCTGGAGGGGAAAGGCAGAGGATCTCCATAGCCCGCGTTATTCTCAAGAATCCGAAGTTGATAATATTGGACGAAGCAACGAGCTCATTGGACTCCATATCCGAGAGTCATATACAAGATGCCATTGAACCGCTCTTGAGAGGCAGAACTAGTCTTGTAATCGCGCACAGGTTGAGTACAATAATGGCGGCGGATGAGATCTTAGTGCTTGAAAACGGCGAACTTGTGGAGCGCGGAGATCACGCAGAACTGATAGAACTCGACGGAGTGTACAAGGAATTATATGAGACGCAGTTCCGATACGCTATCGATGCGAGCAGGCAAACTGCTTCTGAATGAAGCTACACATATACGCATACACATCGTTATACAGGTGTGTATGCGTATATGTATGTATTAATTGACATGCTGAACCTCGCGTGTTAAAATCAATGACATGACTCCGATTGAAAGTGAGGGGATAATATGGCTTCGGGTACGAAGGGAAATTGCTATATATGCGGCAAAGAATTGGGTAAAACCGCGATGAAAAACCACGTTATTAAGGAACATAGACAAGGCGACGACGAACAAAAGTGCTATCTTCTGAAAATCGAAGGAGCTTACGACAAAAACTATTGGATATTGGCGGAGTTTCCTCAGGGGGCGACACTGGCGGTGGTGGACAAGTTTTTGCGGGAAATATGGCTGGAGTGTTGCGGGCATATGAGTCAGTTTTCTCGCTCCGGCTATGAAGAAG
>JGI994J12354_10005872_pt1 | contig 10416 bp, 8 predicted proteins | sample IntmicLarv3ML3BL_FD_12354 | JGI IMG/M metagenome (IMG submission 12354)
GGAGGCTCTGCCTCCAACCCACCGCAAGCTTTTTGTAAAAAGCTTGACCAAAAACTTTCTCATAGAAAACATATAGGCCGCGCAATTGCGCGGCCTGGTTTTTTATAAAGGGTCAAGGGGTAAGCCCCTTGCGGGGTTTGGGGCAGCATCCCAAGGTTTTAGTGTTTTGCACTTCTCCGTACAAATTAAAAAACAGCGCTATAACATTTTTTACATCGTTTGATTCCATGAAAACTGCAAAAACTACCTACAACGCGCCCGATTTTTTTTGCGCGGCGCGGGAAAAGAGGTAGACCCATGGAAGTGAGCATCACCGAGGAACACCTGACCCAACACCTTGAAAACCTGCGCCAAACCCTGGCACAGTTTATGCGGCCCGATATGCGCAAAATAACATTTATCAACCTGGAAAGCCTGCTCCACTATACCAACGACGAACCGCCCCGGCGCAACCTAATGGCCCTGCTGTCGTATATTTCGCCGTATATCCCGCTGGCCATCACCGGCACACATGTGGATCAGCTCCTGTCCGCGGCGGCGCATAACGATGAAGCGGCCGTGCGCGCACTGGAGGACGCATTCCTGCACGACTCCAAAATCAAGTTCATCAACTCTGTCGTTTTAGCCAAAACAACAGAGGAATGGAACGAAATCGTAAACCTCTGCCTCACCATCCACCGCTACAAAAAAGAAAGCCGCGACCATGAACCGGCCGGCAGCCCCATATAATGAAAAGCCCGCCTTGCATCATCACGCAAGGCGGGCACGCTTTATCTCAACTTCGTTTGCATAACTTCAATGGCGCGTTTTAACTGCACATCCTCCTCCAGCGTCAGTGCCGATATCCGCACGCTTAGCTCATCACTCATCTCAATTTCATGGTGCACGGGGATCCCTTCGCCTTGTATGCACACCCCGCTTGGCGTGAAATACTTGGCAATGGTGATTTTAACCGCGCTTCCATCTTCCAAAGCAAACAGATTTTGCACAAGCCCCTTGCCAAAAGTGCGTGTGCCCACCAACTCACCCACCCCTAAATCCTTCACCGCGCCCGAAAGAATCTCGCTGGCGCTAGCGCTGTTGCCATTTACAAGCACAAGCAGAGGTACCTCGATGCAATTGGCATCTGACTTCTCGGCTTTGCTGTTCCCGTTCTTATCGACCATTGATACAATGGTGCCGCGCGGCACCAGCATATCCGTAATCTCACATACCACACTTACCAGCCCGCCCGGGTTATTGCGCAAATCCAGTATCAAACCGGTCATATTCTGCGCCTGCAAATCAGCATACGCCTCTTTAAACTGCTGGGTGGTAACACGCTCAAACGCCGTGATGCGCAGATAGCCTATGCCATCATCAAGCATACGGTGCGACACTGTAGGCATGTTGATCATCTCTCGCACAATGGTAAGCTCAAAGGTGCGCCTCTCGCTCTCACGGTACACCGTTATGTTCACGCTTGTATTCGGCTCCCCGCGCATCATAGACACGGCCTCGTCCAACGTGTCGCCGAATACGTCATAGTCATTAACTTTAAGTATCGCGTCGCCCGGCAAAAGGCCCGCTTTCGCGCCCGGGTATCCCTCATACGGCGACACAATCAAAATGCGGTTTGTATCGGCATCCGCCGTAACCACCACCCCGATGCCGGTATACACACCCTCTGTTTCGACCATATACTCCTCAAAGGTTTCTGCATCCATATAAGTGGTGTAGGGGTCGCCCAACCCGTAAACAAAACCCTGGTACATCATTTCATATAGGCTTTCTTTATCATACGCCTCCACATAATTTGCATCCAGCAACGCGCTTATTTCCTCGATTTTACGAAGCGCTTCATCAGAAACAACACCTTGCCCGCCCGGCGCCTGTGCATCCATCGGCAAGCCCAACCCTTGCACACCGAACCGCGTCAGCCCGTAGTTCAGCATCAATATGACCAGCACACCCGTCAAAGTCCCTATCAAAAAAGGTTTCTTATTCATATACCATACCTCTCCTCAACATGCGATATACAATCATGGTATTCAATTTGTCCGCCGTTTATGCGGGGAAGCCGCGCCGCTTTTTGATGCACAACGGGCCGCATCAGCCGATTGCAGGAATCGCATTGACGCAGCCCGAATGTTATTCTTAATAATTCAAGTATTTACTGGGTGTCACATGGCCGCCGCGCTCCATAACCTGGAAATGCAAATGCGGACCAGTGGACCAGCCTGTGCTGCCGATACGCGCAATCTCCTGCCCGCGGGCAACCGACTGCCCAACTGACACAAGCAACCGCGAGCAATGCCCGTACAGCGTGGTCACATTGCCGCCATGGTCAAGCACCACCGTATAACCATACCCGTTAATCCAGCCCGCCGTCACCACCACGCCCTTTTCGGCCGCGATAATCGAGTTGCCCGTGGCCGCGGGGATATCGATGCCCGTGTGAAATTCGCGCCGCCCCGATATAGGGCTTGTGCGATACCCATAGCCCGACGAAATACGGGAAGAACTCGGTACGGGCCATCTCATCTGCCCGTCAAAATTGACAGAGGAGGAAGCCGCTCTGGCTCTATCGGCTGCGGCGGCGGCCTCTATCCTGGCCTTCTCCGCTTCCTGCCACTTCTTAATTTCTGCCTGTATCACTTTATCGGCATCTTCAAAAGCCTTATATTCTGCCAGCGCCGCCGCTTCATCCTCCATCAAATCAAACAAGGCGGCCTCTTTCACGGCAAACTCTTCTTCATAGGCGTGCTTCTTACGCTCAAGCTGTACCGCCAGCGCAGAAACCTCGATTTCCTTCTCGCTGATGTCTTGCAGCTTGGCCGCAATCGTGTTTTCCGTTTCCTGTAACCGTGTCACCATGTTTTCGTCATATTCCACAATGCAATTTATATATTCCACTTGGTTCAAAAAATCAGAAAAGCTCTCTGCCGTAAACAAAGTTTCCAAATAGCCAATCGACCCATTTTCATACATATAACGCACGCGGTCGCGAAACGCCGCATACTGCGCTTCATACTGCGCCTCCGCTTCCGCCAGCTCGATTTCCGTCTGTTCCAGAAGCGCCGTGGTCTGGGCAAGCTCGTCACTGACAAGCAGATATTCCGTCGTTACCTCATCCAACTCAACATCAAGCCGGGTTACCTCTGCAAGCACCCCGTCCTTCTCTGTTTTCAGTTCTTCATACGCGTCCTTCGCCGTCTTTATCTGTGTCGCCAGTTCGGCCTGCTTCCCTTCCAGCTCCTTTAGCGTGGTAGCCGCGGCGGACGTCATTTGTGCAACAACCATAACCATTACCAACAAAACTGCCATAATAGCCTTGCGATTTCTATGCAAACGACCCCACTCCTTACTCATCATAAACGTCATCGTCATCCTTGATTCTTGCGGGTTCTTACGCACTTAAATATCTGCGCATGGAGGTTATACTGCCCATGGTTCCGATAAGTGCGCCCAAAACAAGCGCCAATGGTATCAGTATGGGAAACAGCTCCACACCATTCTTAAACGCAAGCATACTTGCAAAAATCTCTACACTGCTTCTAATGGCGTTCACCGCACGCTCATACAAGACCCAGCTTAAAACAATCGGAATCAGCGCACCTGACAAACCAATCAGAATGCCCTCAATCACAAACGGCCACTTGATAAACCACTCGGTGGCGCCCACGTATTTCATGATGATGATTTCCGTACGGCGGTTGTTCACCGTCAGCTTAATCGTGTTCATTATTATGATAACCGATAACAAGCCCAAAATCAATATCATAACCACACTTATTATGCGAACCGCGTTGTTAAGTGAGGTCAGCATATTCGTAAACTCCTGCGCATGGCGCACCCCGGCAATCCCGTCCATGGCTTCCAATTGCGCAATCACAATATCCGCGTTGCGGGTGTTGTTAAGCGTCACATTGATGTAACGGCGCATGGGATTGTCCTCTTGCAGCTTTAGAATCATGTCACTGCTTTCGCCTTCATTCAGCCTTGATGCAAAATCCGCCAAAGCCTTATCCGCCGATATATACTCGGCCATCACCACATATTCCAGCTCTTGCACCGAGTCGTACAACGCCTGCACCTCATCCGGGGGCACGGCCTCGTCAATCGTAACCGAAATGCCGCTGGTTTGCTCCAGCCGTTCCAGCATAAAATCCAGATTTAGGGCAATACAAACCGAAAAAATCAAAATGAATATGCAGGCCGCCACAGTCGCAATGGACGACAAGCTCATAAGCCTGTTCCGCGCCACACTGATAAACGCCTCTTCGACGTAATACTTGATGCTCCTAAATTTCATCGCTATACCCACCACTTTCAATATCCCTGACAACAAACCCGTCTTTCAGCGTAATCACCCGCTTTTGCATGTTGTCTACAATGTCCCATGCATGGGTGGCGACAACCACCGTCGTCCCCCTCTGGTTGATGTCGTTTAATAAAGTCATAATTTCCCACGCTGTGTCGGGATCCAGATTGCCCGTCGGCTCATCCGCAATCAATATCGGCGGACTGTTCACGATGGCGCGCGCCAAAGCCGTCCGTTGCTGCTCGCCGCCGGAAAGCTGGTTCGGGTACGCCTTCGCTTTCTTTTGCAGGCCGACCAGCGACAATACCATAGGCACATTGCGCCTGATTTCACGGTTGTTGGCCTCTATAATCTGCATGGCAAACGCCACATTTTCAAATACGGTTTTGTTCGGCAGCAGCCGAAAATCTTGAAACACAACACCCATTTTGCGCCGCAAAAAAGGCACAGCCTTCTGTTCCAGGGTTGTCACGTTTTCACCGTCTATAAAAATCTCGCCGCTGGATACATTGGTTTCCCGCAGCAAAAGGCGCATCAACGAGGACTTGCCCGAACCGCTTGAACCTACAATGAATACAAACTCGCCGTCCTCTATGTTAATCGATACGTCTTGCAGACCTCGCGCACCATTGTCATATACCTTGGTAACATTTTCCACTCGAATCAAAATGGTAATCCCCTTTTATGTCGCTCCTACTGTAACCAAAGTCTATTCTACTCTCTTTTTTTGCAAATTGCAAGCGGGTTTAACTAAAAAAATAAAAATTCGAAACATTTCCGTAACACTTTTGAAATATTTGGTGCGGTACCGCCCACTATTCTTCCATAACATGTTTGCGGTGCAGCCGCATCCTCCGCTTCCGCGGCGGCGGATAGGCGCTCAACAGCTCGTTATACAGCCCCTCCACCGATTCGGCAAACTTTTGGCTCGACATATGCGCGATGTTCACAAGGGCCGCCTCTGCCATTTTCAAACGTTTTTCGCGGTCAGACAGCGCCTTGTACAGCACCTCCGGAATCTCTTCATCCTCCACAAAGCTGTAGCCCGTTTCGCCGTCGTTTACAATCCCTTCAATACATTTATCCTGCTTGGCGCAAACAAGCACTTTTGCCGCCATCGCCTCTATATAGGTCAGCCCCTGCGTTTCCGAAGTCGACGCACTTACAAACACATCCCCAACCTGGTAATACTTCCCAAGCACACTCCAAGGCCGCGGCCCTGCAAAAATGACGGAATCCGATATCCCAAGCTCCGCCGCCCTCGCCTTCAAATCCCCTACGATGGGGCCGTTGCCCACAAGCACAAATTTGGCTTCCGGCATCTTCTGCAAAAGCTTTGGAAACTGCTCAAGCACTGCGTCGATGCTCTTCTCCTTCGCGATGCGCCCCACCGACACCACAATGGGATCCGTCAAATTCAGACCCAGCTCGCGCTTCACCTCGTTTATGTCCTCCGCCGAATATTTGCTTCGGCTAAACGGCTCAAAATCAATACCCGTCGGAATCACACGTATGGGCCGCTCCACCCCATAATCCAAAAGCGAGTCCTTCGCCTTGTCCATGGGCGCAATCACCGCGCGGGCACGGTTGCAAAAAATCCGGCTGTATTGCTGCGCCATTTTCGGGGTAATCAGATGCCCCTTCGCCACATAATGCACATAATCCTCGTACATGGTGTGATACGTATGCACCTGCGGCACCTTCAAAAACTCCGACACAATGGTGCCGAAGATGCCCAAAGGAAATTCCGTCTGCGTATGCACAATATCAATATCAAGCATTCGCATCTTCAAAAGCATCTTAGGCGGATACAAAAGCGCCAGCCGGTGCGACGGCAGGAAAATAAACGGCATACTGGGCAGACGGAACACAAATGGCAAAGCCTCATTGGCCTGCGGGTCGGATGTGGTAAATATATACACACGATGCCCGCGGTTCGTCAATTCCTTCTCAAGCATACAGGTCGAGGTGGCCACGCCGTTAATCTGCGGCGTATAGGTATCGGTGAAAATGGCGATATTCATGGTTTCATACAGCTCCTCATATATGGAATGGCACTGATAAGACTAGCGCCCGAAGCCACACAGCCCGAACGCTACCCCTACATACGTTACATATCCGATAAATATTGCTCGTTTGCTGTTTCACCTTTGACGGCATACATATGCGACTTGGCTCGTGTCCTTCTACATTCATTGTATCATGAACAAGAAGCACATCGGCGCAGAACCACGCAAACGCCTAACGCCGCGTATTGCGCAGCTCTGCTTGCGTTCTTCTGTACTCATTGTATCATGAATCATTTCGCTTTGCAAGGTTTGCGGCCTGCTTCGCAAAACCACACGCGGGACATTGTCAAGCTTTACAAAATACTGTATAATAAAATCAATATGCCGCAAGGAGGTATCCGCGCCATGAAAAAAGACAAAGCCCTTACGCATCTGCATCGCGCCGCCATTTACACACGCTACGCCTCCTATGGCCAGCCCGTCCGCACTTTGCCCGAGCAAAAACGCATATGCCGCGAATACGCAAACGGCCACCTTTGCGAAGTGGTGCAGATATATGAAGACACACCCAAACTGCCCGGCGGCACAGGCCGCCACGCCCTACACACACTTATCCGCGATGCGGAAGCGGGGCTGTTTGATTACGTAATTGTGTTCAGCTACACCTACTTGGCACACAACAGCTATGACCTGTCGATCTGTCTGGAGCGTTTGCGCCGCCTGCATGTGCGCGTGCTTCCCGCCGTTTCCTTTCCCGAGCTTGACTCGCCGCGCATCACGCTGCAAGCTTGCCTCCGCGAAACCTCAAAGCAATACGCAAGCGGGTTGGCCAAAGAACTGCTCCGCCTCATGCACGAACCGATAGGCAAGCATTGGTTCACCGCAACCGAAGCCTTGCCGGGCTATCTGCTTGCGCCAAACAAACGGCTTATCCCCGACGCACCCGCCGCCGATGTTTTGCGCAAAGTCTTTGACGACGCGGCCAACGGCGCGGATTTATCCAAGCTTGACGCTTATGTAAAGGACAAACTGCCGCAAGCTGCCCATCATACCATAGAAGCGCTCCTGCGGGACGAAACATATATCGGCACATTGCCCTTTGAGTTGATTCGTGTACCAAACGCCTGCCCCGCCATCGTGGATCCCGCCGTATTTGAAGCCGTACAAAAGCGGTTGGATGCCGCGCCTCTGCCCGCAAACGCAGACAGGCCCCGCTTCATTTTGGACCACAAACTGTATTGCGACCGCTGCGCTGCGCCCATGCTTGGGACGCAAGGGCAAACCACAAACGGCGAGCCCTTCCTGGGCTACCGTTGCACCAACCGCAACGAAACTTATGTCTGTCTAAAAGCCTACGAGGACAAAGAGGAGGCAGAGCGCTTCGTTGCCGCCAAAGCCGCCGAACTGCTCCTGACCGATTTTAATATCGAGGCCGCCTCTTTACAAATCCCCACGCTGTACCGCCAAGAATTTGGCAAGGAAGCGCGCGAGGCGCACGAACAAACCACCCGCGAACTACGACGGCAGCTCAAATCCGGGCAAACCCAGCCTTTCTCCATTGCGGGAAGCGTTGAGCTTTCCCATTCCAAGCGAAACACCACCTTGGCTTTGGCTGACGCAGAGCTAAATCGTATCAAGCTCGATGTGGCAGGCGGCATTGTTTGCACGGCGGACACAGTGTACACATGGCTGGATAAACTCACCGGCCTGGCGCGCTTGCATCACGAAACAGAGTCGTACCGCCGCTATGTCATCGACGCATTCGTTCGTGCCGCATGGATCAACGACAACCGCGCACTTGTGGCTTTGCATTTGCCTTTCCCAAACCGCAGCGACGGCATCGAAGCCATCACACTGCCGAAGCCTGATGTCACTGACAACCTCTCGGGGCCTGAATGGCGCAGCTCCGTTATGTATTAATGAAAGGAGGCACCGCATGAAATTTCTGCATATATCCGATTTGCACATCGGGAAACGCCTGAACGATTTCCCCATGACAGAAGACCAAATCCACATACTAAACGAAATCCTGCGCATCGCGGCAGAGGAGGCCCCCAACGCAGTTCTCATTGCAGGGGATGTGTATGACAAATCCATCCCCTCCGCCGAGGCCGTGACGGCCTTTGACGATTTTCTCAGCCGCCTGCATCAGATGGATATCCCCGTTTGCATCATCAGCGGCAATCACGACTCCCCCGAAAGGCTGGCTTTCGGTGCCAGAGTGATGCACAGCCGCGGCATTTACATTTCGCGCGTTTATGACGGCATGGTGGCTTCTGTCCGCCTTGAGGATTGCCACGGCACCGTCAGCATATATATGCTTCCTTTCATAAAGCCCGCCCACATCCGTCGGTTTTACCCGGAGGCTTCTATCGAATCTTATACCGATGCGGTGCGCACGGCCTTATCAGATATCGCGCCATCCCCCGATGAGCGCCGCATCCTTCTGGCACACCAATTTGTGGCAGGGGCACAAACCAGTGACTCGGAAGAACTCAGCGTCGGCGGCATCGAAAATGTGGATGCCTCTGTTTTCGATGGGTTTGATTATGTGGCGCTTGGGCATTTGCACAGCCCGCAAAAGGCCGCCCGCGACACCATTCGCTATTGCGGTTCACCCTTAAAATACTCGTTTTCCGAGCGCGGACAAACCAAATCCGTCACTGTTATCAACATGCAAGCCAAGGGCGATGTGCATATATCTACCATCCCCTTAACCCCCTTGCGCGACCTGAAAGCCATCAAAGGCAGTTATATGGAGTTGACGGCCAAGGCTTACTACACAGGTACCACTTTGCCCGAGGACTATCTGCACATCACTTTGACGGACGAGCTTGATGTCCCCGAGGCCATGGGCAAACTGCGCACGATATACCGCAATTTAATGAAGCTATCCTACGACAACACACGCACCCGTACCATGCCCGACACAGGCGGCGCGGCTGCCGATGTGCGCCCGCTCTCGCCCATAGAGGTGTTCGCCTCGTTTTACGAAATGCAAAATGGTATGCCGATGAGCGCGGAGCAAGAAGCGCTTGTGCGCCGGCTGGCCGAAGAATCCGCTGAACAAGGAGGTGCCTCATGAAACCTATCCGGCTAATCCTCTCCGCCTTCGGCCCCTATGCAGGGCAATCGGCGCTTGAACTGCACACCTTAGGGCAAAGCGGCCTATATCTGATCACAGGCGACACAGGCGCAGGCAAAACCACCATATTCGATGCCATCACCTATGCATTGTACGGCGAGGTAAGCGGCGACAACCGCAAAGCGGGTATGCTGCGCAGCAAATACGCTGATGACGACACACCCACCTTCGTTTCGCTCACCTTTGCATATCGCGGGCAACTGTATACCGTCCGCCGCAACCCCGAATACACGAGGACTGCCAAACGCGGCGGCGGGGTAACTGCCGAAAAGGCCAACGCAGAACTGACCCTGCCCGACGGCCGCGTTGTTACCAAATTGCGGGAGGTAGCCGTCCACATACAGGACATTATGGGCATTGACCGCGCGCAGTTCACGCAAATCAGCATGATCGCACAGGGCGAATTCCTCAAGCTCCTGCTGGCCTCCACCGATGAGCGAAAGAACATATTCCGCCATATCTTCCATACTGATTTGTATGCCCGCATACAGGAAAAGCTTAAGGACCAAGTATCGGCCTTAACGAAAACCTGTGCAGAACAACGGCTGCGGCTTACGCAGCACATCGGCATGATTGTCTGCCCGCCTGATGACGCGCTGTACGCTTGCCTCCGGGCGCAAACCGATCCGCAATTTTCGGCACAGCAGATACAAGAAGCCCTGGCCGCCTTGATTGCCCGCGATCAAGCATTCATCGCCGCCAACCAAGAAACACAGATGGCAAAGGAAACCCGGCTGGCCGCCATAAACAAAGCCATCGGCCGCGCAGAGGAAACCGACAAAGCCCGTAAGGAGCTAGCTGCCACGCAAGAACGCCTCACCCAAAACGCCGAGCTTTTGCGCGTTTTGCAAGCCAAGCTTACCGTAGCTGAGCAAACCCGCCCCGAGCGCACCGCCTTAACGGAAGCCATCGCCGTCCTGCGAAGCCGCCTTCCCCAGTTTGACGAGCTGGCGGCCCTC